>Ga0315280_10007305_pt1 | contig 14888 bp, 10 predicted proteins | sample YL17G06_40_MG_FD_203697 | JGI IMG/M metagenome (GOLD analysis project Ga0315280, IMG submission 203697) | Sediment microbial communities from Yellowstone Lake, YNP, Wyoming, USA - YL17G06_40 | ecosystem: Environmental > Aquatic > Freshwater > Lake > Sediment | place: USA: Wyoming | collected...
ACCGTTCCACCGTACCTTCCGGAAAGGGTCGAGGTGGTCGCATCGCTCCCTCCACCGAGGAGTCTTGGGAAGGAGCATACATTAGTATCTTTATGAAAGCAACTCAGTATGACGGGACGTTTACCAATGAAGCTGGAATAACTCTTGAGGTAGTTTCGGGTCGGGCGAACAGACGGCCCGTGGCTGAAGCCGGGCCGGACCGGACCGTCGAAGCGACGAGTTCAAGCGGCACTCAAGTGCAACTGGACGGCTCAGCCTCTTCCGACCCCGACGGTGACACCCTGTATTATCGGTGGACAGGGACTTTCCCCGAGGGCCGCGGCGTAGTCGAGGGGGTGACACCGCGCGTGACGCTCGCCCTTGGGACGTACACCATTACCCGCAACGTGTACGATGATGCCCTAGGCTCTGACCCCGACATGGTGCACATTACAGTTTCTGATTTTGTCCCCAGCGTTTCGCCTTCCGGTGTCACAGTCACGGCCGGCGAGACAGCCAGTTACACCTTGACCCTGCAACCGCAATACGGTTCTTTTGGCCAGGCGATCTCATTTGCGTGCTCCGATCTGCCGTCCAAGGCTTCTTGTTCATTTTCGCCAGCGACGGTCACGCCGGGCGCAAATTCGGCCACTACCACACTGAGACTTTCTACCACCGCTTCGACGTCATGGCTGCCACGGTCTTTCAAGCCTTCGCCCCGAGTACGTGCTCCGCATTACTCGCTGTGGGCCGTCCTAGCCGCATTGCTGCTGGGATGGCTGGCCTTCGGCCCGAAACTGAGGCAGAGGCGACGAGCACTCAAATTCTCCCTCGGTTTGCTCGCGGCAGCTCTGATCTGGCAGGCCGCTTGTGGCGGAGGAGCACCCCCCGTGCAACATATCCCCGGTACGCCCTCCGAAACTTACACGTTTACTATTTCAGCCAGCACCGGGCAGTTGCAGCACTCCCTCACCGCGACCGTTACAGTCAGGTAGAAAGTTCCGAGCCGTTCATGCGGTAGTATGAAGGCAGATTTGCTGGAAGAGCTACCGGAGTCATCCAAAACTGATGAAGCTTGCTTACCCCCTTCCTCTTTCGGCCCGATCTCAATGAGTTTGAAACTTACCGAGCCGGGACCCATTCGCAAAGGCTTTGAGTACCACGATGCCCATGCTTCGCTTCAAATGGTCGAGTAGCTGCAGCAGCGCGATCGCTACAAGTGGATGAAGACGGAAGCTGATGATTTTGGGTGCCTCGATGAAGTGGAGCTTCACCCGCCGGCCGAAGGCCCACTGGTCCACCACTTGGCTGAGAAATTCCGGGCTGTTGTCCACCTGAATCTGCGCCGGCAGGCCGCGCGTCTGGCGCAGCCGCTCCAGCACGCGCACCACCTGCACCCCCGGCAGGGACGTGTCCACTTCGATCGCCAGCGCCTCGCGCGTGTAGCCGTCTATCAGATTCAGGGTGCGAAACTTCCGCCCGCGGGCCAGGGCGTCCTGCGTGAAGTCCATCGTCCAAAGCTGATCGGCCTCGGTCGGGCGCTGGAGCGGCACCCGCGCCGTGGCCACGACTCGCTTGCGTTTCCGCGGCCGCCCCGCCAGCGTCTCCCCCCGCTGGCGGGAATTCTCCAGACGGAGGAGAAGCATTTCCTGAGCTCTACGAATTTCGCATCAGCCAGTGTGCGGACTTAGGGGGCAGGTCAGCTCGGTAGTGATTCGCGGCGCACCGGCAGACCAAGCTGGTGTTTTTTAATCCTCGGCCAGTACTACCATCCCCCGCCGAACCTTGACAAGCTTTTCGCGCGTGTTCATGGTGAGTCTCGTTTGCGGGAAGCATAGAGCCTTCGGAAAACCCAAAACCTACCACCAGAGACTCCATGAGCACTCTCCAGTAAAGAGATAGCTTCGGTCGGGCTTCCTTCTCAATCGCGGCTGCGCGCTCTCTCTGCTCCCGCTTCTCCGCTCGGGTTAGTGCCGCCCTTACTGTCTGGGCGTCGTTTGCACGGTTTTCCGAAGTCAACAGCCCGTCTGCCCGAAGCCGTCTCGCGATCTGCCCGAGCGTTAATCCGTCACGACGCAGGGCCAGGATCTTCTGATCACGGTCCCAGAATTTGGCCCGGCGTCCGCGACGGTGAATCACACTCAGGAGGCCGATAGGATCAAAGAAGTGGCGAATGACCTCCGCAACGGAATTCACCAAATCCTTCATTTGCGCCTCTTTGTCCCTGATGTTCTGGCTCTCGCTGACTGTCTTCACCCTCGCGATTGTGATGACCCCTCCGATGGCTTCGAGAAGTTGCTGTCGGCACCGCTCAGGGTCATCTAGCTGCACGCCAAGTTCACGAGTGGCATGCCGGAATCTCTCAAAGCACTCGTGAATAGCCTTGGCAACGGATTCGAGTGGAGACCTCTGCGCACAACCATCTAGAGGCTTTGCCATTACCACCTCCCGCGTGGCTCCCAGGTTGAGGCTGGTCGGCAGGCGGGCCGGGATGCGCCCGCTTTTCGGGGATCGGCCTAGTCGAGCGTGCGGAAGGAATTGAACAGCCTCAAGCACCTCTTCCGGCTGGTGTGCGGTGAGTGGAAGCTCTTGGCGCGCTTCGCGAATCCCTGCCTCGACGTGACGGCCCCGAAGGTTCGCGACGAACGGACTCAACACCTCAGCCCCGATCAATTCCGCCGCGTGTTGGTAGCATCCCCCGAGAAGATGCGGCCCGTCTTCGCCTTGCTGACGGCTACGGGCATGCGTCGCTCGGAGTTGCTGGAGTGCCAGTGGAAGTGCGTGGACGGAGCCCGAATCTTGCTACCCACGTCGAAGAACGACGAGCCCAAGGAAGTGCATCTCAATGCCTTCGCCCAGCGAGTACTGGCCTCCATTCCCCAGGGCGAGCCCGAGGATCGGCTCTTTCCCGATCTCACGCCGGAAGGCGTGAGTATGGCCTTTCACCGGGTCTGCGAACAGCTTGGCATTGTGGACATCCGCCTTCACGATTTGCGGCACACCTTTGCAACGTGGCTCCGCCAGCGGGGGACCGAGTTGGATGTAATTGCGAGTCAGTTAGGTCACCGGGACCTGCGGATGACAAAGAGGTATGCCCGGATTGCCAGCGCCCAAGTGAGTCAGGCGGTCAACGGTCTTGATTCAGTTCTTGGGGACAGCCCGGACCCGATTCTCCAAGCCACGCGCTACCCCACCGCTACCGGGGCGTTACCCGCCCATGATGCAAAAGAGATAAGTGCTTTGAATTGATGGCGTCCCCGACGGGATTTGAACCCGTGTTACCGCCGTGAAAGGGCGATGTCCTAGGCCGGGCTAGACGACGGGGACGATCGTTGCGATGCCGTGGTGAGTGGGCTCTGCCTGAGTTCAACATTTGCAGCTCAGCGCGCTCTTACCTGGGCTGGCTTCCTTTCTAAGGGGCAGTGCCTACAGGCATGAAATCCGTCGTAACCACGATTTTCCATGCTACCAGCGCCGCTTCGCTACTGTCAACGAATCTTAAATGCCGAACCGAGGCGCATCCATTGCGGACCGGAACAAGTTGCCCTACGGCGCTATAGCATCCCAGCGATGTGGAGCCCGATGGCGGTGGCTCCAATCATAACGACCGCGCCGAGCAGGATCATTATGACGGCCCGCCGGCGCAGGCTCTTTTCGATTTGCTTTTCGCTTTCCGAGGTAATCAGGAAGGTTTTCTCATTCTCCCCTTTGCGGATAAGGTTGCGATCGTTGTCGTCTCTTGGGTTTGGATTTTCGGCGCAGGTCCCCAGGATGTTGCATTCGCGGTCGGCAAGGAGGCAGTGCTCGGTGAAGCGATAACTCTGCCCCAGCCCGAAATCCATGGTCAATCCGCCCTCGCTCAGGGATATCCCGAGCGAGCCTATTTTTTGCGCGACGCGCGCAACTTTCGCTGCGGCCTTGGCTCCAGGCGCGTCCGATGCTTCCAGCGCCGCGCGCGCCCGCGAACCTCCCCCCTTCACGTAGGCCGCCAAATCCTGCTCGGTCGGACCAGGAACGCCAAGCGAGGCATTCACGTGGCGGGAGTGGGTCGAGTCTATTCCGATCTCGCCGTGAAACGTGCGGAGCACTTCGAATTGGGCGTTGTGGGGATCCACCAGCACCTGGGCGGTCCCGTCATCCAGGTAGAACTTTCGTTCGGCCGTTTCGGTACCGACCTTCTCCCATTGGCCATTCTCGTTCTCCTTCTTGACCCACTTTTCGAGTTGGACGCGGTAATAGAAACACGGCACGCCGGTCAGCGGGCTGGTCAGACGGTCGTCGCCCGTCGCCTTGCCCCGCACGCGCACCAATCCCATGGCAATGCTGCGAACCGGGACCTCCGGCGTCTCGGCCAAAACCCTGTACTCGCGATAAGTCCTGAAACCCAAGACGAACAGCAAGGCGCCTACTACAAAAGCGATGGCAATAGCTAGGTAAGGATGGCTGCCTGTGCTCGCAAGAGCGGCAATCAGGATTGTCATGGTAAACACTCCATAGACGACCTGCACGTAGCGCGGACCTGTTGGGCGAGGTCCGCGGCCCTTTCCTGCAAAGGCCGCAGACCTTCAAGAGACGCGGTTTGCGCTTGGGGCTTGGTTTCCGCTCGCGCTGGCTGTGTCAGCATGCAGTCCTTAATTGACCGGCGAAGCCTGCCCGGTGCAGGTTATGTTGTAATCCACGGGGCCGGAACTGACGTTCTGCGGCCCGTGCTTGCCGTCCTGGTCTTCCATGATGGCTATCAGCGAAGCGTGCGGGACGCGCGGGGTCGTGCGGAACGTCCCATCAATGGTGACGGTCTGCGTGCCAGCAGCAGTGAAACTCACCGTTCCCTCGGGTGAGTGGCTCACCGCCCCGGCGAGGAATTGGTACCAGACCGTTCCCGGTCCATTGGTCGTGATGTCACCCACCAATTGTACGTGGCCTGGGCACGGGCCCGCGTAACGGTCAGGGACAAGGTGCAAGCGTACCTCGGTCACACGACTAGTGGTTTGGGTTGGCTGCGTTGCACCGCCGCCTGTTCCGGATGGAGCGCCGCGGCAATCAAAGTGGAAAGCTACCGGGTCAGAGACCACCGCAGGCGCGTGTCTGCCACCTCCGATCATCATGGCGGCCTCAAGCCTAATCTGACCGCTTCTGCTCTCGGTGAAAGTCACTTCCCTGGCGAGGCCCAGCGGCCCAGCGGAATCGAGAGTGAATGTGCCTTCCTGCTCCCCAAAGAGCTTTAGGCCCCTTGGGGCCAGGAAGCGGTACCAAACGGTTCCCGGCCCACTGGTCGTGATGGTGGCGACCAATTCAAGTTTGCTCCCGCATGGCCCCTCCCATTTTTCCATGCGGGGCTCGTGCAGGCGCACCTCGGTCACACGGCCACTGGCTTGGGCCGGCTGCGCCCCCCGGCTGACGGTTCCGGTTGGAGCAGGATTGGTGGCGGTCTGCGAAATCGCTGTGCCTGACGTTTGAACCGAGGCCTCTCCTTGGGTCTGGTTCGTCGTCAGCTTGGCCGACCCGGACCCCTGCGCCTCCACGGAAGTTTCGGCGTGGGCGTTCACTCCCATGTTGCTCCACTCGCCTTGCGTCTGGGTGGTGCAGTTCGGAGGCGTAGCGAAAAGCGAGTCGAGAGGTTTGCCGTAGCTCACCGCCTTGACTTCCATGTTCATGATGGGCTTGTCATCGGGGCCGAGGCCCTCCAGCTTGACGATGAAATTACCTTTCTCGGCGAGCCAGATCTTAGTCTTGCCCTGTCCCGGCATGGCAAATTCCTCGACCGTGGTGGGGATACCATTGATGGTCGCCGTTCCCAAGACCTTGGGCTTTACCTTTGCGGTATCGGCCAGCATCACGGCGGAACCCGTGATCGGGTCGTAGTTGACCGGCGCGTCCGCCGAGACGTACTTCATCCAGGAACAGGCGTTGGTGACGACGTCGAGTGTGTAGGCTTTATGGGCCTGGAAGTCGAACAGGTAGCGCATCTGAACAGCCTTGGAGCGGCCCGCCCCCGGAGCAAGCGCCACCTCGACAAGTTCCTTGGACCCATTGCGATAGATCTTAACGTTCGCTTCTCTGCCGCTGAACAGACTGACTTCCGTCAGGTTGGAGACCAAGGTCAGCGAGTACGTTTGCGGCGGGGAGGGTTGGGCGCGAAGCGTCGGGAGAAAGATACCGAATACGAATGCCAGTAGTAGAAATACAGGTCGAGAATATTGCATCGTTTTTGTGACCTCCTCGGAAATGAGACTGCCGAGGCATCAGCGGCACAGGACACTACGGCCTCGGTAACGACTGCTACGTTTGAGCCGAAAGGAAGCACCAGCCGCGCATTCTCTTCCCAACTCCCGCGGAAGTCAAGCAAGAGATTGATGATGGGACGCGCATCAGGATGTGCCCATGCAGGTCAAAGACCCTTCCTGCCGAAAAGCGTGTCGGGCGGTTCGGGTTCCGGCTCGTCGGTGCTGGGGGCGGCAATCTTTTCGAGTTCAGGATAGTGCGCCAGAAGGGTGGGCGGAACGCGCACCGGCTGCCCGGTCAGCAGGTTGACGAGTTGCAGCGCATTGGCCACCGCTTTTCCCCGGAAGTGGTTGTTGGTGATGACGTACACCGCGTCGGCGCGCTCGGCGATGCTCTGGATGCGGGTAGCCCAGGGTCCAAGTTCATCGAGGCTGTAAAGGTAGTTGTAGCGCTCTTCGGGGCGATCGTCGGCGAGGAACCACTGGTCATAATTGCGGCCATGCAGGCGAACATAGCCGACAGCTGCGGTGGCCTGGGCACTGGGACCCAGAGAGTGGCCGATGACCGGCTGGTCGATGTTGCAGAAGCCAATGTTCTGCGCCGCGAGCATCTGGAAGACGTCGGGCTCGTTCCACGAGCTGTGGCGCACCTCGAGCACCAGCGGGTATTCGAGGAATTGAATGAATACGCTGCCGAGGTAATGACGGTTCTCCGGAGTGTTCTTGAACGACCACGGGAACTGTACCAAGAGCGCGCCCAAACGTCCGGCCTCGGCTAGCGGGCGCAACCCTTGCTTGAACATTCTCTCGTCGTCGCGCGTAGGGGCACGCTCGTGGGTGAAGCGTTGCCAGAGCTTGACCGTGAACTTGAAATTCGGATTCGACTCGATGCGGCTGATCCAGCCGCGCACCACGTCCGGCCGCAGCGGCTGATAGAAGGAAGTGTTGATCTCGATCGTGTCAAAGAATTGCGCCAAGTGGCCGGCTTCGTGGAAGCCCCGCGGGCGGCGGGCGGGATAGACAATCCCGCCCCAATCGGCGTAAGACCAGCCGGCCGGGCCGACCCGAATCTGCGGGGCAGGACGCGCGCGCGCCATATTCGCCTTTTCTTCGCCTACCAGTTTATGTCCGCCCGCGGTGATTGTCAAGGCCGCCTTAGGCGAAGGCGTTGGCACGGCCGGAATTCTCTTTGTGAGGACTTGGCGGGCAACTGCAGAAACGCTTCAGCTGCCTGGCCAGGGCTCCAACCTGGAACCCGCCGGTTAGCCATTGCCTGAACTCGGTTGGTGATGGGCCGCGCCGCGCAGCGATCGACGCAGCGGCAGAGGTCGCCCCGATACACGACGAATGCGCTGGGCGGCGCGTCCGCCGCCACGGCCAGTCCCATCTTCACTGGGCACCTCCCGCGAGGATCGAGCGAACTCGATATTGATTAGACATCCGCGCTATTGTTGTCTTGGTCCATATACCGGGGCGGGGCGGCCGACCTCGAGCGCTCCCAAGTCGGGTGCGCCACCCGTCGAGTCGTCGTTGACATTGGGAAGCGGACACCCGGCATCGACGGCCGCACTGCCCGGTCGCAGTTGAAAGTCCAGCCCGCGGCTTTCGTAGACGGCGTGAGGCTGGTTGGGGTCGGGCGGGCGAACATTCAGGAAAATGTCGTAGTCCAGTTCCCGTCCATGCAGCTCCTGCCCGGTGGCTTGGCGAAAGTCACTCAGGTTCTGGAATTCCTGGTATTTCGTATTGTCGAGATTGTAATCGCGCAGCGTGCCGGGTGCGGGAGATTTCCACACATACTGGGGCCGGCCGTTTCGGTTCGGCCGATAGCCGTCGTAGTCCAGAGAGGTATACGAGGTATAAGTCAGATTGCCCAGGACCGGTTTCAGAGGATGATCTGTTCCCATGGTGAGGTTGTTGCGATAGTGCATGTTGGAGTAGCCCCGCGCAAAGGCATTCTCACCCACAAACGTGTTGTGATACACCAGGACGCCGGCGGGATTGGCAGCTCCCGTCTTGATCACGCCGCCCATCGGCACGTTATAGACGATGTTCCTGATGAAGTAGGTGGGGCCGCCGAATATCGGTTGGGCGCTCAGCCCGTTTTGGGCGGCGCTGAAACCTCGATTCCGCATCACGCGGATGTTGTGCACGCCTCCGTCGGCTTCGATAACATCATCCGTCGTGAGATAGACGTCGTTATTGTAAATGTCAATGGCAACCGCTTTTTCCTGCTGGGCCCGGGGAGGCGTTCCATAAGTAGAAACGCAAAAGCCGTCGTGGAAATAGGCCGCATAGTTGTGGCAAATGACGTGACCCTGACCGTAAACTTTGACCCCGTAGTAGGACTTGAGGAGAGCGGGCTTGTATTTCCCATAGTTGGCCCAGCCCATCACCCGGTACCGATCGTCCCGGCCGATGAACACGTTATCCGCAATGTAGAAGTTCTTCGAGCCGGCATACTCTGTGGTGACGCCGATGCCCACTTCCTCCATGCGGCAGTTCCGCACCACCAGCCCCGAGGAACCCAGCACGTCCTTTAGTCCGGCGTAAAAGGCGATATCCGTATTTCGTATCGTAAGGCCCTCAAAGTAATTGTAATCAGCGGCCATCACATCAAAGAGCCGGTAGCATCCATCCCCGTCGAAAATCACTTCGCCGTCGCCCGCCGCTTTAATGACGATGGGCTTCTCGGGCGTTCCGTCGATGGTTAGCACGTAAGTCCCATCGAAGGCCACCCCGTAGGGATCCACATACTCCCGGCGATCGGCCTTATATAGTCCGGCGTGGACCAGGATGATGTCTCCTGGTTGCACCGGGCGCGCGCGGACCACGTTCCAATCGCCCAGTCCGGGACCGTAATAGGCTTCCATCAGGCCGTTAAAAGAGGGCTCTTCCCTGGGACCCTTGTAGTCGGGGGGGTACACATGCAGCGTGCGACCGCCACTGGGGAGCTTGGGAACCCCTCGGGTGGTCACGGTGACCTGCTGAACCGCTGGGCCCTGCACCCCCTCGGGATCAGCCATGGTGAAGCGGCATTCGTAGGTGGTCTCCTCCTCCAAATCCAGAATGCTGCCCGCAAACAGGCGCGGCGTCCAGTATTCAAGGAATTCCCGCGCCCGCCAGACCTTTTCGTCGCCAATGCGCAGCATAGGCAATGCTTCTTTCCACTCGGTTTGACCCTTTTTTCGGTATTGGACTGTGACCGTGGCGTTGCGATTGTCGTCCCCCTGAATTTTCCATTCAAATCCCAAATTCATCAGCGTGGGAGGCTCAACAATGAATTCTCCGGGGACCACTGCGTTGTTGTCGGCCGGCTTTCCTAAAGACATGAACCCTAGGGCTAAAAGGACGGCCAAGACTCTTGTCAATTGATTCATTGCGGTCTTCCTCCTTTTTGACCAAGTGTGCCGCAAGCTGCCAGCAGTGAAAACGGGCGCCTAACCGCACACGACGCAAAGGACGTCGTGCCTATGCTAGCTCTGAGTCTTAGCAATGTCATCTCGATAAGCCGGATCGCAGCTTGTGCATACGGCCTAAGAAGAATCGGGCGGCCTGTTGTCGCGGGGTCTTCTTGCCCCTGACCTGTTCCCGGAGCACCTGCGGGATGTCCACGCGAGGGGCTCTCCTTATGTTGAAATCCGCACCAAGAAAGCTGGCGGCGATGGTCTGAGGATCAGTTAGTAGGGCGACAGTCGAGTCCTGGTTCAGTATTTTCCCCAATGCAGGACTTCGGACAAGGGCCGCTTCGGCTTTTCCGGACTTTCCGCCGGATAGCCCAACGGAATCAGACTGACCAGCTTGAAACCCGCAGGCGCCCCCACCAGCCGGCAGATGTCCGAAGCATAAGGTTTCTTGTCCCCGGCGACCCAGCAGGAACCCAGGCCATGCGCCCGGGCCGCCAGCAGGATGTTCTGCGTGGCCGCGCTGCCGTCCTCGAGGTAATACTTCGTGTCCGTGCACAGCACGACGACGCACACCGGGGCGCCGGCAATGAACTTTCCATGGTCGGTGGTGTCCGCAAGCCTGCGCAACACCTCCGGGTTCGTCACCACCACGAATTCCCAAGGCTGTATGTTGATGGCGCTGGCCGCCAACCGCCCGCAGTCAATTATGTCCTCGATGATCTTTCTCGGCACCGGTTCGCGGGTGTAAGCTCGCACCGACCGTCGTGTCTTCAACATCTCGATTGCATCCATGTTCGTATGGCCTCCAACTCAAAGGCACGGTCTTGCGCGCCAGTCATGTCTTTGCGACCAGCGGGTCAAGGACCTTCATACCCTTGAGCCATCGTTCACTCCCTTCGATGAGCGCCCCTTCTAACGCGGGTTGGGGGATGAACCCGTACAAGAACCGTAGCGCTGCGGTCCTCAGTCGAAGGTTTGATCCCGGGCGGTCCGCCACAGCACTATACCCTGGCCCATCAAGCATTTGCCTCGCGATGAAATGCAGTCCAGGGAATCTGCAGGGGAACATCGTGGCAGATGGCATCCAGAATCGCCCCGGCAAGAGGAAGCGCCTGCCGCTTGAGACGGCCCTGTTCAAACAAGCCCTCCATCGTCGGGCCAACAGCCAGAGCAAATTGGGCTCCCTCGATCGTTTCGGTGGACCCATATTCGGTTCTGGCTTGGCTAAACCGCAGGCCAGTGCCGAGAAGGTAGCCGATGCGAACGTTTCGGCCACCCTGGCAAGTCACGTAGAGGTCTCCGGTACCGGGCAGACCGTCCACGCTGGCGAGCTTGCCGCCCAAGAAACCTACGACATAGCGGATCTCTCCCAGCGCCTGGGCGAACAATGCGGCGGCGAGATTGTGCGCCCGCGGGCGGTCAGGGGCCTCGCCCTGTTTCGCCAGCAGGCCGGCGGGATAACCCACGGCCAGGGCGTAGAGATTCTTAAACCCCGCGCAGACCTCGACGCCGACGATGTCCGTGCTGGGCCGCGCATGATAGTAAGGCGCCGCAACCAATCCCAGGATCCGGTCCAGAAGCTTAGCATCCGCATAGGTGATCACGACGCTGCTGTCTCGACGTGCGGCCAGCTCACCCGCAATGCAGGGCCCAGCCACGCCCCCGACGGGCACGTTCTTGACTCCATGGCTGGCCAGTCCGTCTCGCACAATAACCGGCAGGATCTGCAAAGTGTTTTCGCGCGCCCTAAGTCCTTTGGTCAGCATGAGAATCGGCGTCGGACCTTTAAGCAGTGGGCCAAGCTGCTGCACGGCCCAGTCAACCCCAGCGGAATTTACACCCAGGACAATCAGGTCCGGGCTGGGGCTGAGTGCTTCACCGAGTTGATCGTGGGTAAAAGGGGCGACTGTCCCTGGGAGCTTCATCTTGAGCTTGGGGTGAATGCCTGTTTCCCGCACGCTCTGGATCCATTCGCGGTCGAGGTGGGTTCCGACCAGGCGGACAGCGTGGCCGGCATCCACCAGCGGAAAGCTAAAGGCGCTGCCCATCATTCCCGCTCCAAGAATCACGACATCCGCCATTTTCTATTCCTCCTCCCTGACCCATCGCTTGCGGAACGACGCATCAGGCCCCGTGACCTTGTGAAACCTTGTTTTCGGGCTTCGCAGGAACCATAAAGCCAGTGGGAAACCCAACGCCACGTCCCGGACTCTCACGATCCTTTCCTCTTGCCTTCTTTGTCTCAAAAGCTGCTTCATTTTATTCTGGGGGCAGGGGATTTTGGAAGTCCCGGCCGCAGCGCCCGTGTGCTTCCAACGTTCTTGGGGCCAACGGCCTCAGGGAGCGGAGCAATGCTTCTGCCCGCTTTTTCCCATCGACTTCCAATACCGGAGATCCCGGATTACACGCTCCAAGAGGTTGTTGAAAAAAAGTCGGCGACTGTCATCCTGATCCCGCAAGGCGGGACCGCCCTGCGGGACGACGAAGGATCTCGTAAGTTGTTGACTCGCGAGCGCACGAGATTCTTCGCGGAGTTTACCGTGAGCCTCTTCGCTACGCTCCGAGCGATTCGAAGCGGAGCGAATCGGCTCCGAATGACATTGTGGAACCCTTTTGCAACAACCTGCTCAGGCCGCTCGCGGTGCACGTGAGTGGCCACCACTTCGTTAACGAGAGCGTCGCCCTCCTGAAGAGGTAGGGATATCTAGGTAGATCGTATCCCCCCCGAGCATTGAGACGATAGTCGAGGAAGAGGGGGGGAAGCAAGCAGAGTTTGAGGGGGAGGCGGGGATCGAGTTGTTGAATGATCTGCCTCCCCCCTCCTCCTTGCACTCACACATTTCAGCGCCACCGGGGGGATACGATGTACCTGTACGGTTCCAAGGGTGGGTTCGGATTGACCCAGAATGGGAGGTTTGCTATCGTTGAACATTACTTACCTGCATGGAGCTTGAACACAGGATGCCGCACATTCAGATTACCTTCCCCGATGGAGGCGTCGAAGAATTCCCGCAGGGGGTTACGCTGCGGGAGGTTGCCCAGGCGATCGGCCCGCGGCTGGCGGCGGAAGCGCTGGCTGCCAAAGTCAATGGCCGACTGGTGGACCTTTCGAGCCGCTTGGAGGCAAGCGCCCCCGTGCAAATCGTCACCCCTTCTTCCCCGGAAGGGCTGGAAATCTACCGGCACTCTTCGGCGCACCTGATGGCGGCAGCGGTCAAAGAGCTTTTCCCCGACGCGCGGCCGGGCGTCGGTCCCGCCACGGAGACCGGCTTCTTCTACGACTTTGCGCGCGAGAAGCCCTTCACCGAAGAAGATTTGCAGACGATCGAAGCGAAGATGCAGGAGCTGGTGAAAGCTGACCTACCCTACGAGCGCCTTGAATACCCTAAGGAAGAAGGTCTCAAGCTTTTCGAGCAGCAAGGTGAGAACCTGAAAGTCGAGCTCATTCAAGAGAAAGCGGAAGGAATCTTTCCGGTCTATCGGACCGGCAAGTTCCTGGATTTTTGCCGTGGGCCCCACATTCCTTCCACCGGACGTATCAAGGCCTTCAAGCTGCTGAGCGTGGCGGGCGCTTACTGGAAGGGAGATGAGCACGGCCTTCCGCTGCAACGGATTTACGGGACCGCGTTCTTTACCCAAAAGGAACTGGAGCAATACCTCGTACAGCTCGAGGAGGCGAAGAAGCGCGACCACCGGCGCCTCGGCATCGAATTGGATCTTTTCAGCATCCAGGACGAAGCCGGCCCCGGCCTGATCTTCTGGCATCCGAAAGGCGGCCTCATCCGCAAGGAGATCGAAGATTTTCTCCGGGAGGAACTGCTTCGGCACGGTTACGATTTGGTTTACACGCCGCACGTGGCCCGGCTCGACCTCTGGAAGACCAGCGGCCACCTGAGTTTCTACAAGGAGAACATGTTCTCGCCCATTCAACTGGAGGATGCCGCTTACCAGTTGAAGCCCATGAACTGCCCGTTCCACATCCTGATCTACAAGAACGCGCGGCGCAGTTACCGCGACCTGCCGGTGCGGCTGGCGGAGTTTGGGACGGTTTACCGGTACGAACGCTCCGGGGTCATGCACGGGCTGCTGCGGGTGCGCGGCTTTACCCAGGATGATGCCCACATTTTTGCGACGCCGGAAACCGTGGAAGCCGAGGCCGGCGCCTGTGTGGATTTCGCCTTGATGCTGTTCCGGGTCTTCGGCTTTGACCGGTACGAAATCGACTTGTCCACCTGGGATCCCAATGACCGCGCCAAGTATTCGGGCGAGGCGAGCCAGTGGGAACTGGCCGAGCGTTCGCTGGACTCAGCCTTGCGCACCCGCAACATCTCGTTCAAGCGCATGGTGGGCGAAGCCGCTTTTTACGGGCCCAAGATTGATATCAAGCTGGTGGACGCGCTGGGACGGCTCTGGCAGCTTTCGACCATCCAGTTTGATTTCTTTCTTCCGGAACGGTTTGGCTTGGAGTACGTGGGGGCCGACGGGCAAATGCACCAGCCGTTGATGGTCCATCGGGCCCTGCTGGGTTCGATCGAGCGGTTCTTTGGCGTCTTGATCGAGCACTATGCCGGCGCGTTCCCGGTGTGGCTGGCGCCGGTGCAGGCGATGGTCCTGCCCGTGAGCGACAAGCACCTGAGCTACGCGCGCGAGGTCGCGGAGACGCTGCGCCGCGCGAACGTCCGGGCCCAGCTCGACGACCGGAATGAGAAGCTCAATGCCCGCATCCGGGACGCCCAGTTGCAGAAGATTCCCTTCATGCTCGTGGTGGGTGACCGCGAGGCGCAGGCCCGCACCGTCGCCCTGCGCCGCCGCGACACGGGCGACGCCGGTCCCCGCAGCCTCGAGGCGTTTCTGGCTTGGATTCGACAACTTATCGACACCCGCGCCACGAAATGGTAAGCTGGAATACACCTTCGCTCCGGGTAAGCCCCACACGGAGACCGAGTGAAGGATAACTCAGCGTAGACCCCGGATAAGCGGGGCGGGAGGAGAAACTTATCGCCGATCGATTCGTCCGCACGAATGAAAAGATTCGCGCTCGTGAAGTGCGGGTAATTGACCCCGAGGGCAAGCAACTGGGAATCATGGCCCCGTTTGAGGCCCTCAAGATCGCGCGCGCGCAAGCCTTGGACCTAGTGGAAGTGGCGCCAACGGCCAATCCGCCCGTCTGCCGGATCATCAACTACGGCAAGTATCTCTACCAACTCAGCAAGCGACAACACGAGGCCCGGAAGCACCAGAAATCCGTGGGGCTGAAAGAAGTGAAGATGCGACCGCGGACCTC
>Ga0315280_10007306_pt1 | contig 14887 bp, 11 predicted proteins | sample YL17G06_40_MG_FD_203697 | JGI IMG/M metagenome (GOLD analysis project Ga0315280, IMG submission 203697) | Sediment microbial communities from Yellowstone Lake, YNP, Wyoming, USA - YL17G06_40 | ecosystem: Environmental > Aquatic > Freshwater > Lake > Sediment | place: USA: Wyoming | collected...
CGGACCTGCAAAAGCTCCGCGCGGCCCACGCCCAGCTCTCCGGGGAACTGGAGGGGCACCGGCAGCGCGAGGCCGAGCGCGCGGCGGAGCTGGAGGCGGCGCGGACCCGCCACAGGCAACTGGCCGCGGAGCTGACGGACGTCCGCCAGCGGGAACGGGAGCTGTCTGCCCAGTGGCAAGCCGCTTCGCAGCGGCATGCGGAGCTGAGCGGCGAGCTGGCGCGTTGCCGGGACGAGCTGACCGAAGCCCGCCGGCGAAGCGAAGCGCTGGAGCAAGCTGCCGCGGCCGGCGAGCCGGCGGCGAAAGCGGCCCTCGCGGAGCTCCATGAGGTCCGCGCCGAGCGGGACCGTTTGGCGGGCCTGCTCTCCAGCGCCGAGAGCCACAGCGCCGCCATGATCGAGCGGATCTCGGAGCTGGAGAAACAGGCGGCTGCGGCATCCCAGGCGAGCGAAGGCAAGGACGCTGAGGACGTCCGCCGCCTCTACGAGTTGTCCCTGGAGGACGTCCGCGAGCTGAAGGCCCGCAACGAGAGCCTGGAGGGCGAGCTGCGCCAGGCCCGCCTCGCCGCAGCCCAGCCGGCGCGGACGAGCGGCCAGAGCCTCGACTGGGAGTCGGAGAAGCGGCGGATCCTGGCCGCGCTGGAATCGGACGAGAAGGCGGCCGGCGAGGAGGACCCCGGTCGGCGGCTGGAAGTCGAAGAGGTCATCCGCAAGACCGAAGAGGTTCTCGGCGACAAGGAGCGCGAGATCGCCGAGCTGAAGCAACTGCTGGAGAACCAGAGCGCCAACCTGGGGAGCGTCGCCGTGGGAGCCGCCGCCCTGGGCGATCTCCTGGACAACGACGCCTTGATCCGCGAGGAGCGCGAGAACCTCCGCCGCCTCCAGGAAGAGTGGCGCGAGAAGCTCCGCCAGGCGGAGCTCGAGATCTCCGTGGAGCGGGCGACGATCACCCGGGACCGGGCCGAGCTCGACGAAAAGCGCCAGGCCCTGGGCGAACAAGCCGCGAAGGCCGGCCCGCAAGCCCCCGCCAAGCCCGAGAAATCCAACCGGGGCCGCTGGCTGGCCCGGCTCGGCCTCAAAGACTCCTCCGGCAACTGACGCTCTCACGCGCAATCCTCACCGCCGAGCAGCGCGCGGAAGAGGAGGGCGTTGCGCGGGGCGCGGGCGTCGTAGTCGTTGTTGAAAAAGGCATAGAGCTCCCGGCCGCCCAGGTGGGGAGCCAGCCGCGCCGCCCAGTCGCTCAATTCCCGCCGCGAGTAGTCGTAGCGGTAAAGCTGTTTCCCCAGGCCGTGGAAACGGACGTAGAGGAAATCGGTTGTGGGGTGAACGCTCCCAGGAAGGGCCGGGTGGCTGACGGCCACCAGCGCCGCGGCATGCCGCTTCAAAAGGGCAATCACCTCGTCGTCCCACCAGCTTGCGTGGCGGAACTCGACGGCGTGGCGGACCGCGGCCTGGCCGGACGGGCTGGACAAGCCGGAGAGGCGGGCGAGGAAGGCGTCCACGCGGTCGAGGTCCTTGGGAAGCGACGGCGGCAACTGCCAGAGCACCACCCGCAGGGCCCGCAATCCCCGCACCCGCTCCCAAAATGCCCCCAGCGGCTCGTCGCACTCGCGGAGCTTCTTCAGGTGGGTGATCGTCCGCGAGCCTTTCACCACGAGGTGGAAGCCGCCCGGCAGGTTCCGGTTCCAGGCATCGATCATCGTCTGGTTGGGGAGGCGGTAGAAGGTGGCGTTGATCTCCACCGTGTCGAAGATCGTCGCGTAGTAAGGCAGGCGTCCGGAGCCCTTGACCCCCTCCGGATAGAACACCCCCGCCCAATCGTCGTAGCTCCATCCGGAAGTGCCGACGTGAAAGTGTCGATTCATCCGCGCGTTCTCCGGAGGGATTAGGGATGAGGGACTAGGGATTAGGGTTTGGGGACTAGGGATTGGGGTTTGGAGGACTAGCTTCCGCACTGACCTGTTGGGGACCGCAACTTCGGCGCGCGCGAAGACGTCCGCGCAAAGCGCGCAGAGGCTTCACCCTAAGACACCGGCCCCTAACCCCTGACCCCAAACCTCTAATCCCCAATCCCTAATCCCGAATCTCTCCCTACTCCCCCATCACCGTGACCACGATCGTTCGCTGCCGGGGGCGGATGTCGCACTCCAGGTGGAAGATCTGCTGCCAGGTGCCGAGCACGAGCGCGCCCGCGGCCACGGGCACGCTGAGCGACGAGCCCAGCAGCGTCGCCTGGAGGTGCGAATGCCCGTTGCCGTCGTGCCAGGCCTGTTCGTGGCCGTATTCGCGGCTCGGCGGGATGAGCCGGTCGAGCGTCTCCGGGAGGTCCCGCTCCAACCCCGGCTCGAACTCCACCGTCCCCACCGCCGCGGTGCTCCCCACGGTGAAGACCTGGACGGTGCCGGTCTTGATCCCCGATCGCCCGACGACCTCCGCCACCCGGCCCGTCAGGTCGTGCATCTGGCGATGCCCCCCGGTCTGAAGCTGGAAACGCTCCTGGTGAACCATTGAGTAGCCCCTCGTCAAAGCCGATGTGCCAAAGCCGGTGTGCCACTGTCAGGTGCCGCGCTCACGGCTGGAGGCCAAGCGCGGCGGCGAGCTTGCTGCGGTAGCCGGCGAGGTCCAGTCGCTGGCCCTCGCGGAGGTTGGTCAGGCCGCTGGAGCCGAGGGTCTCGACAAAGGGCTGGAAGCGCGCGGCGGCCAGGGCCGCCAGCTTGGCGTCCCCCTTCTCTTTCTTGACGGCCTCGATCCTGGCCCGCTCGCAAATCGCGTAGTCCACGCTCATCCGCGAGATTCTCACGCGGCGGAGCACCTCCGGCTCGTCGGCCGAGAGCTTCTCGGCCTCTTGCCACAAAGCATCCGCCTGGGCGAGCAGCTCCGTGGTCAGATGGGGGCTCGTGGGCTGGGCCCCGATGTGCACGTGAATCCTCTCCCGCTCGACCCGGTCGTGGAGCAGGTCGAGGTACTTGCGGATCGGCGGGGCGGCCTTGCCGTAGTAGCCTGCGAGGAATTCGCTCATCGCCGTGTTTTCGTCGTAGTCGGGGTTCCAGAGGAACTTGGCGGTCATGTAGCCGCCCAGGGCGGCCATCTCGCTGTGGGGCGTCTCGTAGGTGTCCTGCTCGAAGATCCCCGTGACGTTGTTGGCGACGAACAGGCGGATGTTGTCGTTGCGGACCCGCTGGTTCGGGAAGGGCAAGAGGTAGTTGGCGAAATCGGTGACGTAGTCCCAGATCCAGAGCCGCTTGGAAACCTTCCCCCAGCGCTGGAGATCCTCGCGGAACTTGCGGTTTTCCGGGCTCTCGCAGGTGCCCAGGGGGTGGGAGAAGCAGCACTCGATCGAGCACAGCCGGACGATCACGTTGGGCCGCGGCCGCCAGCGCTTGGGCGGGCGGCGGGTCCACTGGTAGGCCAGCGTCTCCACCGCCTTGTCGGGAAACTCCCCCTCGACCGCCTCCGCCACGCGGTTGACCAGGTAGAACACCGGGGCCCCCTGGCTGTCCTCTTCCCGGGCGATGGCCTGGCACTTCTCGCACTCGCAGTAGTTGTACCAGTCGTTCTGCGAGACGGAGAAGACGGTGGCATCGGGCTGGGCCTTCATCGCCGCGCGGATCCCCTCGGTGCACAGCCGGATCACCTCTTCATTGGTGCAGCAAAGCTGCGTGTGCTTCTTGATCCGCTGGCCCTTCACCAGCGAGAAGTACTCGGGGTGCTGGTCGAAGTGCTTCTCCGCCGGCACCAGGCGGTCGAAGGTGTGGACGAAGAAGCCGCCGCCGAAGCGGACCTTGCCGCCGTGCCTGGCATCGAGCCGGCCGCTGGACGAGTTCACGCGGTTCCGCGCACACCAGTCGCCGTCGAAGCAGTCGAAGGTGAACGGCTCGCGGTACTCCAGCACGGGCACCTTCCGCTCGTCGATCGTGCCGAGCACGAGCCGCTGGGTCTTGGGGATCCGGCTCACGCCGGGGGCGAACCAGCGGCAGCCCAAGTGGTCTTCCAACAGGCCGTAGACGCCGTACATGTTCCCCCGCAGCGCGCCGCCGGCGATGATCAGGTGCGGCCCGACGGTGCGGATCACGTAGCCCTCGGCCCCGAGCCCGGCGAAGTCGACCTCGACCTTGAGGTCCGCCAGCCGCGAGCGGGCACCGAGGATGATTTCCTTCGCCCCGGCCGGCTGGTCGTCGGAGACGATTGCCAGCTTCGCCCCGGTCATTTCTTCGAGGAACTTCTGGAGCTCCTCGGCGCCGCGGCGGGTCGACGGCGAGGCGTCGCCGGCCACGACGATCCGGTAGCTGGACTGGCCGCCGTCGGCCAGCACGATCTCGTCGGACTGCGCCGCCTGGGCGATCGAGACGAAGGCAAGAACCGCGGCGGCAAGGGACCATCGGCACGTGGTCATGGCTGCATCCTCCTGGCTATGGGTTTCCGACCGGGTGCCATGCCCACGCTCGCCGTGGGCATGCTATCGAGGCAGCATGGCCAAGCAAGCTTGGCCATGGCACCCGCCCAACAGCATGGCAGTTGCGCCCGGCCAATGCAAGCGGCGGTGGCACCCGAGCATCACCCCCGTGGTCTCACGGGCCCTTCACCCGCCGGTACACGATTCGCTCACCGCCATCGCCGGGCGGGACCGCGGCGTCGAGGCGCTTCATCAGCTCGGAGCCTCGGGCGGCGGTCTTCCGGTTGGCGACCTGCCAATGGAGCTCGTAGGTCGCCTGGGGGTCGAGGCCGTGGAGTGCGAGGCCGATGTGCGCGGGGCCCGCCGGCGCGGCCGGCACGGCCGCCCCTGCCTTCCGGGCCGGCTCGGCAGGCGCTGCCTTCCCGGCCGGCACGGCCGCCCCTGCATTCTTGGGCGGGACGACAAGGATCAGCCCCTCGCCCAGGTCCGGACGGTGGAATTGCATCGCCATCCAGTGCTTGCCGTCGCGGGAGTAGTCGGTCAAGGGGTAGTACGCGCCGACCAACAGGTGGCGGAGCTGGAGGTAGGCGTCGGTGAGCTGCTTGGCCCGGGCACGGTCGAATTTCTCGTCGTCGGCGATCCAGCCGGTTCGCCCCGCCCAAGTCAACGTCGATCGGCACCGCCTCCTCCCCGCCGCGGACGACGGCCGACCGGTAACACGGCCGTCCACCGGCCGACACGGAAAAGACGACCGACCCCCGCTTGCCCTCCGTCCTTTGGTTGTTGTCCACGCCGATCGAGGCGATCAGCCGGGCCAGCGGCTCGGGGGAGGTCACACGGAGGTGGCTCACCGAATGCGTCCCCAATCCCCGCGCGAACCGCTTCGTGCCGATCGTCATCGGGGTCTTGATCACCGAGCGGTTGACTTCCAGGTCCTCGAAGTCCTGGCGCACGAGCTCGAGGATGGCCTGCCTGGCCGGATGGGGCGCGGCGGTGGGCGGATAGGGGACGTCCAGGAGGCGGTCGGCCCAGCTCGAAAGGGCCTCGGGGGAGGACCCGGCGGCCCGGCCCCCGCCGACTGCCGGCGCGAGGATGAGGATGCCGAAAACCAGCGCTCTCGCAAGGGGGTGCGTCGCCATGGCTTACGTCTCCGGGATTGAGCAGGGCCTCAGGAGCAGTATGACGGAAACCTGCGGGGCTGCAAGGAGCAGCGTCAGCGGCAAGGCCCCCCGGCTGTCGGCGGTTGAGTCTTCGCGCGACCATGCCGCCGGTGTTGCCGGGGGACGTTTTCGGGTATGATGAAGGGTTGCCCGGTCAACCTGCGAGACAGGCCATGTTCCAGGACATCCGCCGGCTGATCACCTTCCTCGACGTGCTCTACTACCTGGGCGATCAGCTCTACAAGCGGAGCCTCCGCTACACCGGTGTGACGGCGGTGGTCAGCCTGATCGGCTACCTGGGCGGTTTGCTGCCGGGATTCGAGACCTATTCGGCCAGAGTTGCGATCGCCCTGCCGCTGGCGGTCGGGTCGGCGTGCCTGGTGGGCGGGTTGGTGCTCCGCAGCATCCCCAACCTGCTGGCCGTCCGGGCGATCAATGTCGCCGAGGCCCAGGACCTCGACCTGATGGAAGACTACCGCAAGGCCCGCCAGGAGGAGCACCTGGAGGCGCTGTGGCAGCGGGTGTTTCGCTTCGAGTGGGCGCTGGGCACGGCCGCCACCAAGATCCGCAACCACCGCTTCGAGGCCCCGCCGGAGATCTGCTGCCCGGAGCTTCCCGGGTGCGACGCGGTGGAGCGGGGGCGGCGGGAGTTTTTCGCCCGGGCCCGCTTCGGCCTCGACCGCCCCCAGCCCCAGACCCGCCAACGCTACCACCTGGGCATCGACCTCCGCTTCCTCGAAGACTGGCGCAACGGCGGCTTCTTCGACCGCCAGGACGTCAAGCTCGCCGAGCAGTTCGACGGCAGCGCGACGCTGGACGCGGTGAAGCGCGAGGTGGGCTACGGCCGCTGCGCCGCGCTGGCCGACTTTCCGCTCAAGCTCTACCAGAAGTTCTGGTTCGTGATGATCACCCGCACGATCGCCATCCAGGTCGGCGCCACGATCACCTGGCTGAACCGGCAGTACGACACGGACTATTTCAATGCCCAGGTGCTCCTCTGGCCGGGAGAGGACGAGGAGCCGTGGCTGGATCTGTTTCCCATGGCGGCCGGGGAGCTGCGGCGGCGGAGGCAACTGATCCTCGATCGGGTGTTCGGCGGCGACGAGGCCTCCGCGCGGCGGATGCTCGAGCGGATGGTCCTGCCCGGCTTCTGGCTGGCCACCAAGCTCCGCGCCCGATACGACCCGCAGTACCTCGACGGCACCCTCGGCTACGACCTCTTGGCCGACCTGGAGCAGGCGGGGATCGCGGCCGAGCGGGTCGCGAAGTGTCGCGCCATGGCCGAAGAAACAAAGCAGCAGTGGACCGCGCTGGAGCAGGGCCTTGCCCTGTTCCGCCCGGAACTCCTGGCCGACGGCGCCGCCGAGGCCCTGCGGGCGGTCCGCGTCGCCGTCCACGCGGCGCGGAAGCCCTTGCGGCGACGCCTCCGCGACGGGCTTCAGGAGCCCCTCGCCCGGCAGCGGTTTGCCGATGCCGTGCTGCCGATCGTCCACGAGGCGGTCCAGGCGAAGGAGAAATACACCTCCCGCCTCGTAGGGCTAAGAACCCACCACGAACTCACCCGGCTGCACCGCCTGGAGTACCTCCGCCTGCTCGACCTGCTCCGCGGCCCGTCGCCATGAAACCCGTCGACTCCCGCACGCTCGATCTGCTTTGGCACGACGCCGATGCCCGCGAGGTGCAGCTTCGCCGGGTCGTCGAGGAGCGGCTGGGGGAGCGTCCGCCGCCGAAGATCGACGGGAGCATCGTCGCCACGTACTTTTTCGCCCTGCGGTCGATGACGCTGGAGGCGGTGGTGGGCGAGATTGCCTATCACGCCACGAGCGGGGTGAAGCACCCATCCCCCGGCTCGCTCCTGGAGCAGTGCACGGCCAAGGCGGCCGGGGTGGACCCCTTCGACGCCGGGGGCCGGATCGGGCTGGTGCACGTCGCCTTTCCGCTCAAGATGATGCGCCAGCCGGACGGGCACCTGACGAGCTGCGACCTCCTCCACACGGTCGCCGGGGCGATCGTGTTCGACGTCTACGAGAACCTCGACGCGCGGCTGGTGGCCCTAGCGATCCCCGAGGACGTGCTGCGGACCTTTCCCGGCCCGGCCTACGGCCCGGCGGGACTCCGCCGGCACACGGGCTTCGGCCACGAAGAGCCGGCCTTCGGCACGATCCTCAAGCCCACGGCGGGGATCACACCGGAGGAGGTCGGAGCGCTGGTGGCCGAGGCGGCCGCCTGTCCGCTCTTCATGTTCGTCAAAGAGGACGAGGACCTCTACCCCAACCTCGACTACTCGCCCGTGGCCGAGCGGACCCGCCGGGCCGTGGAGGCGATCGACGAGGCCCGCGAAAAGCGCCAGGGCAAAGGGCTGATCTTCGCCCCCCACGTCACCGCCGCGCCGCACGAGATTCTCGACACGGTTCACGCCGTGCTGGAGGCGGGCGCGACGGGGGTGATGTTCAGCGAGACTTCTTGCGGCGGCACGGTCCGCATGGTCCGCGAGGCCACCCGGCACCTCCCCCAGCCCCCGGCGATCTACGGCCACAACGCCGCGATCGGGATCAAGACGCGCTCGATCTGGCGGGAGGTGATCGACCTGTTGGCGCGGCTCGACGGGATGGACCTCCGCCAGACCGCGCCCGTGCGGCCGGGAGCGCCGTTCATCCGGCCGTACGGCGGCGAATGGCGGGCCAGCGAAGAGGTCCTCACCCGCCCGTTGCCCGGCATCCGCCCCACGATGATCGCCCGCGCCGGCGGCCTCGACCAGGGAAACATCCTCCTCAACCTCGCCGACGCCGAGGCGCGCGGCCTGGAGGCGTCGATCCTCTTCCTGGCCGGCTCGGCGATCAACTCCATCAAGGGCCCCGGCGGCAAGCCCGATCCCCAGCTCGGCGCGGAAGCGATGCTCCAGGCCCTGGAAATCCACCAGTCCGGCGAGCTCCGCCAGACGCCGATCGACGAGCATGTCGCGGCCCTGGCCGCCGTCGCCCGGCGACGAGGGATGAAAGCCCTCCTGGAAGCGCTCCGGCAGCGCTATCCGGCCGTGGTCGGCTGACGTCAGGGAGCGACCGACCACGTCCGCCACGGTTCTTCAATTTCCGCGGCGAGCGGGGAGGCGGGTTCGATCGACGCCACCTGCTGGAGTACGTTCGCCAGTCCTTCCCTGGCGAGCCGCTCGGCCAGGGCGATCGACGGCGGGTCGCCGGGATGGGAGTACCGCAACGCCGCGGCGATCCCGCGGACGATCCACCGCCGCGGCAGGCCGTACTCGACCGCGAGCTTGGCCGGGGCCACCAACCGCTCCCGCGGGGAAAGCTTGCGGATCGGATCGCGAACCACGCGGAGGATCGCGTCCTGCATCTCGGGCACCGCGCCGCGGCGGCAGAGGTCCTGCTTGTAGCGGGCAATCGAGTCGGCCGGGAAGCCGTGGCGGACGCGGACGACCTCCCCCAGCTCGTCCAGCGCTCCCAAGACGTGCTCGGCGACCACTGGGTCGGCCACGGCCTCGTGGACGTACCGGTGGCCGCGATGGAAGCCGACGTAGCCGCACACGGCGTGGCCGCCGTTGTGGATGAAGAGCTTCCGCTCCAGCCGGGCCGATTGGTTGTCGACCAACTCCAGGCACGCCAGGGCGGCCGGCTTGGGGCCCAGAAAGGCCTCGGCCCGAGCGGTCCACTCGTTGTAGTCCTCGGCGACGATCGCCAGGGGGTCCGGCTCCGGCCGGGGCACCACCCGGCTCACCATCGAGTCCGGAAAACCGACCAGCCGCTCGCACCACGCCCGGTCCTCCGGCCCCAGCAAGGCCCGGACGTGACGCCCCAGCGTCGAGGAGCTGTCCATCATGTTCTCGCAGGCGATGCAGTTGAGCGGCTGCGAGCGGCGGGCCCGGGCACAGGCCGAAACCCCCAGGGCAATCGTCTTCGCCACGTCCGGGAGATTCTCGTCGAAGACCGCGGTCAGGACCAACGTCGCCTCGCGGATCTCGCCGGCGATCGCCGGGCGATCTTCGGAGTGGTAGACGCGATAGCCGGAGACGACGATCTCCTGCCTGCGCTGGCCGTAGAGCGTCACGGCGTAGCTTCCCCGGCGGCGGAGCAGCTCGACCAGGTCCGGCTTCCTGTCGACGAACACCAGCCGGAAGCCCGCCTGAAAAGCGAGCAGGCCGACGTGGCCGCGGCCGGTGGCCCCGGCACCGAAGATGACGATGGTTGGCTCCACGATATTCAGCTTTCAGCTCTCAGCTTTCAGCCCTCAGCACGTCCCACCATTCATCTGATGGCTGAAAGCTGATGGCTGACGGCTGAAAGCTGGCCCCTCACACCCGGTGGTAATCATCCTCCACGCGGACCACGTCGTCCAGTTCGGGGGTGCTGACCTCCAGGAGGCGGACGTCTTCCAGCGCGATCGCGCGGTGCTTCCGGCCGGGGGCGTTCTCGATCACCTCGCCGGGGCGGAGGGTGTGGATTTCCATCTGCCCGCGGTCGTTCTCCCATTCCATCTGGAGGACCCCGGCGTCAACGTAGAGGTGCTCGTGCTTGCGGACGTGGTACTGGAGGCTGGAACGGGTGCCTTTGCGGATTTCGATGATTTTGAAGGCGTACTTGTCGGTGTGGGCGACCCAGATTTCCCGCCCCCACGGCTTTTCCACGATCTTCATGGCGTGTTCCTCGGCCCGACGCCCGGCAATCCCCTCAAGCTATCCAACGGCGCGGGTATTGACAAGGGATGGCGGGTCTGGGACCGTGGATACCAGAGCGGCGTGACGGAAAGCCGACGCCGTGGCGTTCCCCCCTCCAGGCGCTAGCGTGCCATGACGCCCACGTTCGACGTGCTCGGTCTCGGCTGCGTGGCGATCGACGAGCTCCTCTACGTCCCCTTCTACCCGCCGCCGGACACGAAGTTGCAGGTCCGGCGCCGCGAGCGGCAGTGCGGCGGGCTGACGGCCACGGCGCTGGTGGCGGCCGCGCGGCTGGGCTCGCGGTGCGCGTTTGCGGGGGTGCTGGGCGAGGACGAGCTGTCGCGGCTGGTGCTGAGCCGGTTCCACGAAGCCGGCATCGACACGCGCCACGTCCGCCATCGCGCCGAGGCCCGACCGATCCACTCGATCATCCTCGTGGACGAGGCCCAACAGACGCGGACGATCATCTTCGACCCGGAGGGGGCCTTCGGCGCCGAGCCCGATTGGCCGCAAGAAGAAGTGATCCGCTCGTCGGCGGTCTTGTTCGTGGATCATTTCGGCATCGACGGGATGATCCGCGCGGCCCGGGTGGCGCGGGGGGCCGACATCCCCGTGGTGGCCGACCTGGAGAACGACCAGCACGCGCGGTTCGCGGAGCTGATGGCCCTGGTCGATCACCTGATCCTATCGCAGGAGTTTGCCGCGAAGCGGACGGGGCAGGTCGACCCGGCGGCCGCCGCCAGGCGGCTCTGGTCCCCGGGGCGTCAGGCGGTGGCCGTCACCTGCGGCGCAGAGGGGTGCTGGTACGTGGGGCGGGAGGACCCGGAATGCCCACGCCATCAGCCGGCGTTCCCCGTCGAAGCGGTCGATACCACCGGCTGCGGCGACGTGTTTCACGGGGCCTACGCCTCGGCGCTGGCCCGCGGGCTGGAATTGCCCGAGCGGATCCGCTTTGCCACGGCGGCCGCGGCGCTGAAGGCCACCCGCCACGGCGGCCAGGCCGGCATCCCCACCCGCGACCAGGTCCAGGACTTCCTCCGCGACCGCCCGTCCGCCCCGTGAGGAAGGCCGATGCCCAGCCCAGCGACTGCTCGTGCCGAAGACTTGGAACGGGCGTTGGCCGAGACCCCGATGTTCGACGCCCACACACACCTGGTGGGAGGGCGGCTGGGGGCACGCGGCCTGCACGACATCCTCCTCTATCACATGGTCGTCAGCGACCTCTACGCGGCCGGGTGCCCGAGCGGGTCCCGGCTTACCCAATACCCCCTCTGGCCAAGCCAACACGAGGCCCACAGCCGGATCGAAGAGGCCGTCCCCTATCTGCCCCGCATCCAGAACACCAGCAGCGCGTGGGGCGTGCGGATCATCCTCGGCGACCTGTACGGCTGGCGGGAAGCGATCACTGCCGCGAACTGGCGGCGGCTGGACGCGGCGGTCCGCGAGCGGGCCGACGACCGGGCCTGGCACCACGCGATCCTCGACCGGCTAAACATCCGCCGCAGCGGCACGGAGCTGGCCCGCCGCGGCCACGGCGAGGACGACGACCGCCTGCAATACGCCCTGGAATGGGCCTTCTTCACCCGCTGCCAATGGGGCGAGTTCGACACGGCGTTGTACGAACTGGAGCGTTGCTGGGGCCGGACGCCGGAGAGCCCGACGCCGATCGGCAGCGGCCCGCGCCCGGCCACCGAGCGGACCATCCGCACCCTGGACGACGTCCACGCGGCGCTGGGGCACTACGTGAGCCACATCCCTTACGACCGGGTGATTGCCACGGCGACGCACCTCTCGACGGAGATCGATTTCCGGCCGGCCAGCGACGCCCAGATGGCCCGCGCCCTGGCCCGCCGCGGCGAGGCCGGACCCGCGGAGCGCGACCTCTATGCCTCGTACATCCACGAAGCGTTCCTCACCGAGCTGGAAAAACGCGGCGAGCGGATCGTCTTCCAGTTCAGTCTCGGGGCCGAGCCGCTCCCTTTCGAGACCGGCAGCCGATTGAGCCAAAGGACGATCGGGCAGTTGGCCGAGATGGTGGGCCGCCACCCGCGGCTCCGCTTCCAGGCCTTCCTGGCCAGCCGCCACGCCAACCAGGCCCTTGCTACGCTGGCCCGGGAGCTGCCCAACCTGAGCCTGGCCGGCTACTGGTGGCACAACTTCTTCCCCGACGTGATCCGGCAGGTGATCGCCGAGCGGCTCGACATGCTCCCGGCCAACAAGCAGGTGGGCTTCTTCTCCGATGCCTACGTGGTGGAATGGATCTACGCCAAGGCCGTGCTGGTCCGCAAGCAGTTGGCCCGGGTGCTGGCCGAGAAGATCGACCAGGGCCAATACTCCCGCGACGACGCGCTGGCGATCGCTCGGGCGATCCTCTACGAGAGCCCGCAGACGCTGTTGGGCATGGTGCCGCGGGGATAGGGGTGAGGCGCAAGGGGTGAGGGGTGAGGGGCGAGGGGTGAGGGGCGAGGGTTTAGTGGCTAGTGTCTTACAGTGAGACTTCTGCGCGTCTTGCGCTCATCAAGCACAGCAAATTGTTCACTATGCCGGTTAGCGGGCGGGCTTGTCCGCCGTTTGGTTGCGGCTTCTGTCCCGCCTTTACGCAGCCCGGTGACTTCCCGCGTGACCGCTTGGCGAACTTTTCGAGGCCATCTCGCGTAATGGATTGGCGCATCCCTACTGGGGGAGCCTCATGCCCAGTTTGAACGAGGGCCTGCCCTACGGCGGCCCCCGCGTGGTATGATGCGATATGCGAGATTGGGCCGCCCCTGGACGAGCCAAAGGAATCGGGACCTTGCTGATCGGACCGGTTTTTACGCGAGAGGTAACCATTGCCCCCCGCAAGGTGAGGACCTATGTGTCCCGCGTCCTCTACGGGGGGGCCTTGCTGATCCTGATGGTCACGGCCTGGCTGGTGCTGGCCGGAACGCAACTGGTCCGCGACGTGGGCGATTTCGCCCGATTCGGGATGAGCCTGTTCCAGATCCTCGCCCCGCTGCAACTGGCCATCGCCGTTTTCTTCGCGGCCCTGTTGACCGCCAGCGCGGTGGCCCAGGAGAAAGACCGGCGGACGCTCGACCTGCTGCTGTTGACCAAGTTGTCCAACAGCGAGTTGGTGTTGGGGAAGCTGCTGGCCAGCCTGCTGAACGTGCTGATGCTGCTGGCCACCGCGTTGCCGGTGTTCATGGTCTGCGCGTTGTTCGGGGGCGTTTCGTTTGCCCAGATCGGCCGGGTGTTTGCCGTGACGCTGGCCAGCGTGCTGGTGTGCGGCAGCCTGGGCTCGACGCTGGCCCTCTGGCGGGAAAAGACCTTCCAGGCCCTGGCGATGACGATGCTCGCGCTGGTTCTGTGGCTGGCCGGCTGGTGGCTGGTAGGGGCGGGGGTCCTGGGGAGATCGTGGTGGGGAATCCCCACGGAAACCTGGGCCGTGGCCATGAGCCCTTGGGAGGCCATCCGCGAGGCCAGCCGCCCTTACGTCCAGGCCGATCCTGCCTTGGGCGTGCTGGGGACGCCGGTCAACCTGTTCCTCCTCGCCGCGGTGGCAATGGCGACCGTGCTCAACGGGGTGGCGGTGGCCATGGTGCGGGTCTGGAACCCGTCGCGCGAGGCGCAGGCATTCCACCGCGAGGACGAGACGTGGGAGCGAACGAGCATTTGGGGGGCGGAATACGACGCCGCTCGGCAGTCGCCCGGTTCGCCCGCCGCGGGGCGTTCCGCCCCGACCCAGGCCGCCGGCCGCAGCCGCCCCGTCTGGGACAACCCGATCCTTTGGCGGGAGATCGCCACCTGGGCCTACGGGCGGAAGATCCTCATCGTTCGACTGGCCTACCTGGTCCTGTTCGGCCTGGCCGCGGCAAGCCTCTGGGGGATCGTGGCCGGCGGGCAGCCGATGGCCTCGTCGGCCGCCACCAGCGTGATGGTGATCCTCGCCCTGTTGTTCCTCTTGAGCCTGGCGCTGGTGAATGCCCAGGCGGTGACCGCGCTTACCAGCGAGCGCGACGCCAAGGCCCTGGACCTCCTCTTGGTCAGCGACTTAAGTCCCAAGGAGATCGTCTTCGGCAAGCTCGGCGGGGTGTTTTACAACACCAAGGAGATGGTCCTGCTGCCGATGCTGCTCTGCGGCTGGCTGTGGTATGCCGGCGCGCTGGGCCGGGGACACTGGGGCGTGGAGAACCTGCTCTGTTTGCTGGTCGGGCTGGCGGTGCTGACGGCCTTCGTGGCGATGCTGGGGATTCACGCCGGGATGATCTACGCCAACAGCCGCGCGGCCATCGCCACCAGCCTGGGAACGCTCTTTTTCCTGTTCCTCGGCGTGGCCACCTGCATGTGGATGATGGTGGCCTTCAGCGGCTCGTTCGGCGTGCAGTTGCAGCCGTTCTTGGCCTTCGTGCTCGGCGGCGGCGTGGGACTGTACGTGGCCCTGGGAGCGAGAAACCCCTCAACGGCAATCGGCGTGGCCTCGTTCCTTTGCCCCTTCGCCACGTTCTACGCCATCACCAGCCTGTTTCTCCAGCAGATCTTGGGCGTGGTCCTGGTCATCGGCGGGGCCTACGGTTTCGCGACCGCGGCCATGCTGATTCCGGCGATCTACGAGTTCGACGTGGCCACCGGGAGGACCACGATCGGAGAATAGCGGGACGCCGGCCTACTTGTGGTAGCCCAGCGCGCG
>Ga0315280_10007307_pt1 | contig 14886 bp, 17 predicted proteins | sample YL17G06_40_MG_FD_203697 | JGI IMG/M metagenome (GOLD analysis project Ga0315280, IMG submission 203697) | Sediment microbial communities from Yellowstone Lake, YNP, Wyoming, USA - YL17G06_40 | ecosystem: Environmental > Aquatic > Freshwater > Lake > Sediment | place: USA: Wyoming | collected...
GATATTAAAAGGGAGGAGAGTTCACGTGGGAGTGCGCTGTATTATCATCCCCGGCTCGCCGCGGGTCTACCTTGATGCCCTAGCCGAGGGTCTTATCGAACTCTTTATCAGGGCGGGGGCGGTGGTCAGCCCACCAACCTGCGGTCCCTGCCTTGGCGGGCATATGGGGGTTCTCGGCGAAGGCGAGAAGTGCGTCTCCACCACCAACCGCAACTTTGTCGGGAGGATGGGTAGCCCCAAATCAGAGGTCTACCTGGCTAATCTCGCCGTTACCGCCGCCAGTGCTATAATGGGTAGGATTACAAGCCCGGAGGAGGTAAGCCATGGCTAAAACAAAAAAATCATGGCGGGAGAAGCTGGCTGATGATAAAGACCTGCCCAGAGTAGAAAAAATCACGCCTAATATGAGCCAGAGGTGGGGGACGGGTACGGTGGTTATTCCGGCACCAAGGGAAGTGGACGAGATTATGAGGAGCGTACCCAAGGGCAGGCTGATAACCATCAATCAGATAAGGGAAAGACTGGCGAAAAAGCACGGTGCGAGTATCGGCTGCCCGATAACCACCGGCATTTTCAGTAATATTGCCGCCCGCGCCGCCGAGGAAGCAAAGGCCGAAGGCGAGAAAAACATTACCCCCTACTGGCGGACGCTCAAAGTGGGCGGGGTGCTTAATGAGAAATACCCCGGCGGTGTTGAAGCCCAGGCTAAACGTCTGAAAGAGGAAGGGCACACTATTGAGGCAAAGGGTCAGAAAGTACGAGTAAAAAATTTTGAGAAGGCGCTTCAGGAGTCATAAGATTATCCTCGAATATTGTCAGGGGGTGAAGCGATGAAATGGTGGATATTCGTAGTTAAAGCCGCCACATTTGGTAATGAAACCCACACGGGTGAGGAAATATTCAGCCAACGGATGAAAGATGAATTTTGGGGTCTGGCTGAAAGAACGCCCAATCGCAAAAACCTTAGTGAGAATGATAGAGTGGTTTTCTACATTGGGCTCCCACAGAAAGTGCTTGCTGGTACTGCCACTTTAGCATCTCGTTTCTTCAAACTTAACGAAGCTCAAATAAAACAATATGGACATGGGACAGAATTCTACGAAAATGAGTATGGAGTCTTGATAAAAGACATTGATATTTGGCCCCAGAAGAGGTCTATGGAAGAACTGATTCCAAGCCTAAAATTCATTGAAAACAAAGTCGCTTGGGGTAGCTATCTTATGAGCAGCGTGAGGGAAATATATGAAGAGGATTTTAAGATTATCACGGGTGAAAGGAGCCTAGTCGAGCAGATTATAACTTCCAAGGATATAGAGAGTCAAACTGAATTCGCTTTAGAGACACATTTAGAAGAATTCATTTATCAGAATTGGGAGAAAATTAATTGGGGTTCAAAATTAAAACTTTACGAGACTGATGAGCAGACTGGCAGACAATTTCCAGCTGGAACTTGGAGTATCGATTTTTTAGCCGTTGATAAAAGTACTAACGATTTAGTTGTAGTCGAGCTCAAGAGGGGAAAAACAAGCGATGCAACAGTTGGCCAACTTCTGAGATATATTAACTGGGTTAAGGAAAATGTGGCTGATGCGGGTCAAAATGTAAGAGGGATAATAATTGCAAAAGAAGTTGAGGATGGATTAAAGTATGCTGTTAAAAATCTAGATTACATAGAAATAAAAACTTATAAGGTTGATTTTCAACTTTATGCTCAAAGGTAAACTCCCTAAATACGATGCCAAGGGATTAAAAGGGGCGAAGCCCCTTTAAAAAATAACCTTCCCTCTCCCCTTAGAAAGGGGAGAGGGATAAAGGGTGAGGGGTTCTTAGATGTTAAAAGGCAAGGTCCATAAATACGGGGCTGATGTTAATACGGATGCTATTATCCCGGCGCGCTACCTGAATATCTCAGAGCCGGCGGAGCTGGCTAAGCACTGCATGGAGGGCATTGATAAGGATTTTATAAAGAGGGTCAAGCCGGGGGATGTAATGATGGCAACAACCAACTTTGGCAGTGGCTCATCGCGGGAGCATGCGCCCTTGGCAATCAAAGCCGCCGGCATTTCCTGTGTCATCGCCAAGAGCTTCGCTCGCATCTTCTTCCGCAATGCCATAAATATCGGCTTGCCCTTGCTTGAGTGCGATGAAGCTGTAGATAAAACCAAGGCTGGTGATATGCTTGAGGTCGATTTGTCCAGCGGTAAGATAAAGAACCTGACCAGTAATACGGAGTTCAGGGCAAAACCCTACCCCGATTTTATGGCTGAGCTTATCTCTGCCGGCGGGCTGATTGAATATACTAAACGGAGGGTTTAGGTGCAATTCAAGATTGCAGTTTTACCCGGCGATGGCGTTGGTCCTGAGGTTGCAGCGGAAGGGGTTAAGGTCTTACAGGCAATAGGCAGAAGGTTTGAACATAGCTTCAACCTGCAATACGGGCTGATAGGTGGAGTGGCTATTGATGAGACAGGCACCGCCCTGCCCCATGATACCCTAAAGATGTGCCAGAACTCTGACGGCATACTACTGGCTGCCGTCGGCGGGCCAAAGTGGGATGACCCCAAGGCAAAGGTTCGTCCTGAGGACGGTCTGCTGGCACTGCGTAAGGGGTTCGGGCTTTTTGCTAACCTGCGCCCAGTCAAGGTCTCACCATTCCTTGTCGACTCCACCAATCTTAAGCCGGATGTTATCAAGGGGGTGGACCTAATCTTTGTCCGCGAGCTTACCGGTGGGCTTTACTTTGCCCGCCCCAAGAGGCAGTGGCAGACGCTCCACGGCCGGCGAGCAACCGACTCAATGACCTATTCCGAGCAGGAGATTGAGCGTATCGCCAGGGTCGGCTTTGAGCTGGCAAGAAGCCGCCGGAAAAAGCTGACCTCGGTGGATAAAGCCAATGTCCTGGAGTCCTCCCGACTCTGGCGTCAGGTGGTGATGGAGGTGGCTGGTGACTACCCTGACGTTGAGCTCGACCATATGCTGGTGGATGCCTGTTCTATGCGGCTTATCCAGAACCCAGCATACTTTGACGTGCTTGTTACCGAGAACATGTTCGGTGACATTCTCACCGATGAGGCATCAATGCTGGCTGGCTCGATGGGGATGTTACCCTCAGCCAGTCTGGCTGGGGTACCCCGTGAGGGAAGCAGAATATTTGGCATGTATGAGCCAATCCACGGCAGTGCCCCCCGCCGCGCCGGACTTAACATGGCTAACCCAATTGCTACCATTCTCAGCGTGGCGATGATGCTAAACTACTCCTTTGCCCTGGAAAAAGAGGCAGGAATCGTTGAGGCAGCCGTGGCGTCAGTCCTGAATGAAGGCTACAGAACTTATGATATAATGAGTGAAGGTAAAACAAGGGTGGGGACGAAGGAGATGGGAGACCTAATCGCGGAAAAGGTAGGGGGGTTAAAAATTGCCTAAGGTTCAGCTTTATGATACTACGCTTCGTGATGGAGCACAGCGGGAGGGGATTTCCTTCTCGGTTGTGGATAAGATAAACGTTGCCCGCAAGCTTGATGAACTGGGCATCCACTTTATCGAGGGGGGGTGGCCTGGCTCCAACCCCAAGGACATTGAATTCTTTGACAAGGCAAAACGCCTTGCCCTGAAAAACGCGGTGCTGGTCGCCTTCGGCAGCACCCGCCACCCCAAGGCTAAAGCCGATACTGATGCCAACCTTCAAGCCCTAGTTAAGGCAGGGGTAAAGGTGGTCACTATTGTCGGCAAGAGCTCAGCCCTGCAGGTAACCCAGGTTCTGGAAACCACACTGGAGGGAAACCTGAAGCTAGTCGCTGACTCCATAAAATACCTTAAATCCAAAGGGCTTAAGGTCTTCTTTGACGCTGAGCATTTCTTCGATGGCTTTAAGGCAAATCCAGGCTATAGCCTGCGCGTGGTGGAGGTGGCGGCTGAGGCGGGGGCTGATGTAGTGGTACTTTGTGATACCAATGGCGGTTCACTTCCCAATGAGATAGTTGCCGCAGTTAATATGGTTAAAAAACAGACTAAAGTGCCCCTGGGCATTCACGCCCACAACGATGGTGAGCTTGCCGTCGCCAATAGCCTGGCGGCAGTAGGCGCCGGGGTTATCCAGGTTCAGGGAACAATCAATGGCTACGGCGAGCGCTGTGGTAATGCCAACCTCTGCTCCATTATCCCAGGGTTAAAGCTGAAGATGGGTATTGATTGCCTCCCCAAGGAAAAACTGGCTAAGCTAACCGAGGTCGCCCATTATGTCAGCGAGGTGGCTAATCTAGTCCCTGATGCCTTCGCCCCCTATGTCGGCTCCAGTGCCTTCAGCCACAAGGCTGGGCTTCATGTCTCCGGCTTGGCCAAATGGGCGGAGAGCTATCAGCATATAGACCCGGCTCAGGTCGGGAATGAGCCCAAGGTGCTTGTCTCCGAGCTATCAGGGAAGAGAAACATTATCTACAAGGCAAAGGAGCTTGGGTTGGTCCTGTCCCCCGGAGGCAAGCAGGCACAAAAGCTGCTGGAGCAGGTCAAGCTACTGGAGAGCCACGGCTTTCAGTATGAGAACGCCGAGGCATCCTTCGAGCTACTGATTCATCGGGCGAAGCCTGGCTATAAGCCCCCCTTTGAGCTGGTTGACTTCATGGTGGTGGTGGAGAAGAGGCGCCGCCCCCCCACCCAGGAGAACCTTGAGGGGATGCTCGCCGAGGCAATGGTCAAGGTAAGGGTAAACAACAAGGTGATGCATAATGTAGCTGAGGGTAATGGCCCGGTTAACGCCCTTGACCAGGCACTGCGTAAGGCTCTACTGCAATCTTACCCCAGCATCGCTAAGGTAAGACTGGTTGACTATAAGGTACGCATCCTTGAGGAAAGTGTTGGCACCGGCTCTTTAGTCCGCGTCCTTATTGAGTCCAGCGACGGGGTTGATGAGTGGCGGACGGTTGGTAGCTCAACCAATATCATTGAGGCAAGCTGGCTGGCACTGGTTGACAGCCTGGAATACTGGCTACTAAAACAAAAGCACTAAATCTCAAGCCGCTTTGCCTACGGGCATAATATATAATGGCTTATACTGCTTATCCAGCCTTAAAACCTGCCTCACCTGCTCATCAGAGAAGGCACCGATGGCTACTGTCGCCAGACCTAAGGCAGTAGCCTGAAGATAAATATTCTGCCCGGCATGCCCCACCTCCATAAAGATATACCTCTCCCCTCTACCCCCATATACGCCGGTTGTTCGCTCATATAAGGCACAAATGATTATGTCAACTGGGGCTTCATAGATGAACCCCTGACCAAATGCGGCTCGGGCAAGCTCAAGCCTGACATCACCCTTATGATGAAGAGTCAACGAGTGGCTGTCTATATTATACTGGTATATGCCATCGTCAATTCCGTCAATGCCATTTCTGCCACAAACAACGAAGATTTCAAGCGGATAGGTGGCTCCGGCACTGGGGATAGTCCGATACCCTTCCCTGGCGTCACTGAGACCCTGAGCCGCCCAGAGGAGCTGCGATAACTGCGCTTGGGAAAGAGACTCAGAAGTAAAATTTCTTATAGACCTTCGGCGGACAATGGCTTCCTCTAGCGACAGACTGCCTTTTTGAGATGGCGGGGGCAGATAAATCTGTGCCGGCTGACCACCATCCATATCTACCTACCTTTGGTCCAGAGGTCCATGCTCAGGTATTTCCACCCCCCATCAGCTAAAATAGCCACTATATTGCCCTTGTCCATCTCACTAGCAACCTTAACAGCTTGGTGGACTACCGCCCCTGAAGACAGTCCAGCAAAAATACCTTCCTTCTCCAGCAACTGACTAGTGGCTATAGCTGCCTGCTGGCTGGTAACCGTAGCCTTATTGGTGATAAGGGTAGAATCCCAAAAAGGTGGTAGCTCCTCTCCAAGGCACTTCAGGCCTTGGATACTATCACCAGAGGGCGGCTCTACCCCGATTACCCTGATATTGGGATATTTCTCTCTTAGACGCCGGCTGATTCCAATCATAGTTCCTCCAGTACCAATCCCAGCAACCAGGACATCAATATTCTCATAAGGGAAATGGTCTATTATTTCAACACCAGTAGTCTGATAGTGAACCAGTGGGTTTGCTGGATTGGTGAACTGGTCGGGCATAAAGTATCTCTTATCTTGGGCAGCTAGTTCCCTCGCCGTGTCAATAGCCGCACTCATTCCATAAGCGCCCTTGGTAAGAACAAGCTCAGCACCAAAGATTCTAATTAGTCGCTGCCTTTCCTGGCTCATATTATCGGGCATAACAATTTTGACCTTATAGCCTTTCCTACGCCCCAACCAAGCCAGAGCTATCCCAGTATTGCCGCTGGTAGCCTCAATAATAGTTTTGCCCTTGGTCAGCTCTCCGCTCTGCTCAGCCTTTTCTATCATATATTTTGCTACCCGGTCCTTGATGCTAGCACTCCCTCCTAGGTTTTGTCCCTCCAGCTTAGCCAGAATTTTTACCTTTCTATTGGGACTCATTTGACCCATTTCAACTAGGGGGGTGTGCCCTGTGGCTTCAATAATATTTTTAAAATACATTGTTCTAACCCTTAACTACACCCATCGGTCTTGCCCTTGCCACCTTACGGGAGATGCCGGCATTGTGGGTTACCTCAACCACTTCACTCACGTCCTTATAGGCTTCAGATGCCTCCTCCGCCAGCGATGCCATGCTTTCCGCCTTAACTATAATCCCCCTCTCTGCCAGTGCCCGGGCGACATCAGACCCACGGAGGCTACGCTTGGCTGCCGCCCGACTCTGCACCCTGCCCGCACCATGGCAGGTGGAGCCGAAAGTCTCCCTCATTGCCACCTCTGTGCCCACCGCGACATAGGAGAAACGCCCCATATCACCGGGAATGAGCACCGGCTGACCCAGACCCCGGTAGCTCTCAGGGACATCAGGGTTTCCCGCCGGAAAAGCCCGAGTTGCTCCCTTGCGATGGACACAAAGCCGCTCCCTTTTACCATTAACGGCATATTCCTCAAGCTTGGCGATGTTATGCGCCACATCATAAACCTGCCTCATGCCCAGCTCCGGCTGACTCTTGCCCAAGACTTTGGCAAAAGACTCTCTAACCCAGTGCAGGATAAACTGGCGATTTGCCCAGGCGTAGTTAGCGGCACAAGCCATCGCCGCCAGGTAATCCTGCCCCTCCAGCGAACTTACCGGGGCGCAGGCAAGCTGACGGTCGGGGAGGCTGATATTGTATTTCTTCACTGCCTGCCCCAGTAGCTCAACATAGTCAGTACAGACCTGGTGACCAAAGCCTCTAGAACCGGTGTGTATTAACAGAAGCACCTGCCCCAAGTCCTCAATACCCATCGCCTTCGCCGCCTCCCGGTCATAGAGCTCATCCACCACCTCCACCTCAAGGAAGTGGTTGCCCGAACCTAATGTCCCCAGCTGGGGGATACCCCGCTTCTTCGCCCTACTACTGACCTTATCCGGGTTAGCCCCCTTCATACACCCCAACTCCTCAGTGACGATAACATCCCTGTCCTCACCATAACCCTTTTCTACCGCCCAACGGCTACCCCTTACCATGACCTCATTCAGTTCCTTCTCGCTCACCCTTATCTTCCCCTCTGACCCCACCCCGGAGGGGACTCTTAAAAAAAGCTCGTTGACCAACTGCTCAATCTTAGGTCTGACCTCAGCCTCGGTAAGATTAGTCCGCACCAGCCTGACACCGCAGTTAATATCAAAGCCGACGCCCCCGGGCGACACCACCCCATCCTTAACCCTGGTCGCCGCCACCCCACCTATGGGGAAGCCATAGCCCCAGTGAATATCAGGCATCGCCAGCGAGCGACCAACAATACCGGGGAGAAAGGCAACATTAGCCACCTGCTGGAAGGCATTCTCCTCCAAGATGTGAGTGAGCATGGCTTCGCTGGCAAAGATTAGACCGGGCACCATCATGCCCGGCTTATAGCTTGTTGGAATCTCCCAGCGGTAGTCATCTATCTTCTTTAGTATTCCCTGCCACGGGACTGACATTTTCACCTCTAAATATCAAACAATACCTGGACCCTACAGCCATCACCCCTCTCAACCTTCAGCATATGGTAGGTGGCTGCCTTGACCCCTATCTTTATTTTGTGCTTTGCCTTATTCACCTTCTCCCCATAGCCCCTAGCCTTAAGCTGGGTATTATCAAGCTGGATAATATCAAACCGCTTAAAGACAATCCCCTCGGTGTCAAACTGATAGATAAGCTCGTTCAACCATTCAACCAGCAGGCTCTCTTCATCAGTAGCCGTTAGCTCGGCGTCCCGATGAAGAACCTCCTCCACGCTATCAAGGTCAGCTATCAGGCTAAATAGACCCTTCGCCGCATTGGCAAACGCCTGTTTCATATCAGCGCCGTAGGCAATAATGCCAACATCGGCGGTATGGTTTATGATTTCAAAGTCCTTTCTCTTAGCCATCCGAGGAGTAGATTATAGCATAATTGTTTATTAACCTCACCCCCTTTATCCCCCTCTCCTAACAGGAGAGGGGAAGGGGGTCAGGGGGATGGGGTGATAAACAAGCTCTTTGAGCTTTTTTAACTATCTAGGTATAATATTTAAGGGAACTTAGATGGCTGATATAAAGAGTGCCGCTGAGATAGCTAGTGAAAAGGTGAAAGGGCTGGAGAAACCGACTGATGAGGAGCGGTTAAGATGGAAGTATGTCCCGGAAGGGGAAGGGCTGGCCGCCAGGTATCTAAAGCAAAACCTGAATCTGATGGCTGAACTGAGCAAATACGACGAGAAGGTAAGCCGATATATCAGAGAGGGGGCGAGCGAGATACTAATCAGGAATATCAGCCTGCCCAAGAACGACCTCGCCCGGAGAAATAATAAAAAGGCAATGGATGGCTTAAAGCTCGTTAAGAGCAATAAGGTAGGTGTGGAAAATATCCTGAGCAGGATAAGAAACGTCCTCAAGCACTATACCGAGCAAGGCGAGCAACAGAGGAAGCAGGCTTATCTGCAATTAAAGGCTGAGTTCGAGGGCAGGGTCAGACAGGCAATGCAACAGCAGTTGGGTCCCCTCATGGGGATGAATATAGATGTCGAAAGACAGCCCCAGTTCCAGGAGGAGTGGCGCCGGCTCCTGATTCAGCTGGATTCACAATACACAAGGCTTCTGGATGAATGTAAGCAGGAGCTACTGGCTATAGCCTAAACGACGATGGATATTGAGGATGAAAGGATAAGAGAGGCAGTTAGGCTCACCCAGATACTAAGACCACCCAAGCGGAGCCTGGCTACCTTCGGCACAACCAATATACACTACTACCTGGTTACCGAGCCCGCCTATTCGGAACTGGTAGAGAGTGGGAATGAGACCGTGGTCAGGGAAGGCAAGGTAATTGCCGAGAGACCGAGGATTGTCACCCCCTACTATCTCTCCCACCTTGAAGGATTTAGCTCAGAGGCTAAAAGATACCTTGATATGCTGACTAAGACCTACGGTGCCAATGCCCCAGGGCTGTTTTATAGCTACAAAAACGAGCCAAAGGAGCTTAATATTGTCTCTAATAATCTACGAGCGGTAGTAGATAAGCTAAATACGGACATTGATAAGAGTGGCAACCCGCTGACCTCCATCATCAAAGGGCTGGACGAGCTATGGGACGTATCAATACTAAAGTTTATCTATGAACTGACCAAGAGCTCCTTGCCCGATAACCTGCTGCAGTTGGGAAGCAAGGGGCTTCTAGATATAGATGCGAAGGGTGTCCCCACTGATGCCAGGGAAAGGATTGAGGAGCTCTTTAGACTGGCTCAAAAAGGCGAAGTTGAACCCCGGCAACTCAAGGACGAGCTTGACCGCTGGGGTCTGTTTGAAGATTATGAGGATAGATTCTTCGCCATCTTCAGAGGTGACTAAGGCTCATGACGTATCAAGAACGAATGATAATACGCCCCCCAAGCGAGGCAAGTAGCTTTTTACTTCCGGTAACAATCGGCTGTTCCCACAACAAGTGCACCTTTTGCGGCACCTACCCCGGGGTTAAATTCAGGATAAGGCACCTTGAGGATATTAAGCGGGACATTGATAGCGTCGCCCGGAATTATAGCTGGAGCCTGAGGCGGGTATTCCTGGAGGAGGGAGACGCCCTGATTGCCCCCCAGCGCCTGTTAGTTGCCGTGCTAAAGTACCTAAATGAGAAGTTCCCCTATTTGGAGAGGATTGGCACCTATGCCACCCCCCAGGCAGCCCTGATAAAGAGTGTTGCCGAACTCAAGGAGTTAAACCGGCTCGGGCTTAAGATTGCCTATATGGGGGTGGAGACCGGCAATGAGGAGCTACTTAAAAAGATTAACAAAGGAGCCACCTACGACCAGATAGTCGAAGCGGGGAGAAAACTCAAGCAAGCCGGCATTACCCTCTCCGTTACCGTGATACTGGGTCTGGGTGGTGTTGAGGGGAGCAAGAAGCATGCCCTGGCGACAGCCAAAATCCTCTCCGATATTGACCCCGATTTTGCCGGCACCCTCACCATACTCCTCGTCCCCGGCACCCCCCTGCACAAAGAATGGGGGGAGGGTAAATTCACCCTCATCTCACCATTCCAGTCCCTTGAGGAGCTCAAGCTGATAATACAGAACTCCAATTTTACCAATTGCTTCTTTACCGCCAACCACGCCTCAAATTACCTGCCGATTAAGGTCAGACTGCCGGAGCAAAAGGCAGAGGTAATCAGGCTTATTGATGAGGTTTTAGCCAAGAAGGATATGTCCCGCCTCCGCCCCGAGTTCACCCGGGCGCTATAAAGGATAATGATGAATATTTCTTTAATCCAGGCTCGAGACCTCCCCGAGGCATGGTTTCTCTGCCTGCGCCAGACCCTGACCCAGGGACATGAGTATAAGATTGACCGCGGTAGCTACGCCGGTCAGCGGCGCAAGGAGCTTGACTTTGTTGTCGTTCAGGTCAGGAATCCAGGAACCAGACCCTTAGTACCCGATGTCCCTCAGGGGGTGCCCCCACCCACCTCTATGGAGTATGTGGAAAGCTACCTCCCCTACCTGATGACGGCACATAAGGGCAAGGGCGAGCAGTATACCTATGGTCAATACCTAGAAAAGCAAATACCGAAAATAATAAAGATGTACAAGGAGGATGGTTTTAACACCAATCAGGCATATATGGCAGTGGGTGATGCTGACTCGATAAATCTTGCTGACCCACCATGCCTCAGGGGGATAGATACCAGAATTCGCGACGGTAAACTCCACTTCTTTGCCTATTTCAGGTCCTGGGACCTCTGGGCTGGCTTCCCGTCAAACCTGGCTGCCATTCAGCTTCTCAAGGAGTATATGGCGGGGGAGATTGGGGTTGATGACGGCGAGCTTATCGCGATGAGCAAGGGGCTTCACCTTTATGAATATTCCTGGGAGCTGGCGAGGGCTACCGCCAGAATAAAGGGGGATTAGATGAAGGACATCGTATCCCATGAGGTATTAAACAAGTTCCCCAACTATATTCGGGGGGTGGTTATCGCCCGCGGGGTCAACAACCATGGCGAAAATCAAAGGCTAATTGAGCTGCTAAGAAAGGTTGAAGACAATGCCACCAAGGACACCTCCCTTACCGATATTAAGAACCACCCCAGAATAGCCAGCTGGCGGCAGGCTTACTCCGATTTTGGGGTAAACCCGAATAAGCTCTACTCCTCCATTGAGTCCCTGGGGCGGCGTGCACGGCGGGGTGACCAACTGCCCTACATCAATACCTTAGTCGCCTTGTTTAACTACTTCTCCATTAAGCATATGGTACCCAGCGGCGGTGATGACCTGGATAAGGTTGATGGCAACCTCTGCCTTACCCTGGCTAAGGGTAAAGAGCCGTTTACCCCGCTCAACTCGGAGGTTATTGAATATCCAGCCCCAGGCGAGGTTATTTACGTTGACGAGAGCAAGGTCATGTGCCGGTGCTGGAACTGGAGGCAGGGTGACCAGACCAAGCTCACCCCGGATACAGCCAATGTGGCGATAAATGTTGATTGCCTGCCACCGGTGTCAAGAGGGGAGGCGGAGACAATAACCAAGGAGCTGGCTGATTTGGTCAAGGAGTTCTGTGGCGGTAAGGTAACATACTTCCTGCTCGATGCTAAGCAGACTGAGGTTGAGATTTAGGAAATGGACAACATTAGCCTAATCTCGGACATGATTTTAAAATCAAAAAAGCTCGTCGTCTTCACCGGGGCTGGAATCAGCACCGAGTCAGGCGTCTCCGATTTCCGCAGTCCGGGAGGAATCTGGGACAGGTTTGACCCCAGTGAGCTTAATTTTCAGAGCTTTATGGCAAGCGAGGCGGGGAGGGAGAAGTACTGGCAATTCTCCAAGGCGCTCTGGCCGGAAATAGCCAACGCCAAACCCAACCCCGGCCATTATGCCATCGCTGAACTGCACCGCCTGGGCAGACTAGATTGCGTCATCACCCAGAACATTGACGATTTGCACCAGAAATCCGGAATCCCCGAGGAAAAGGTAATTGAACTCCACGGCACACTGAAATGGGTTATCTGCCTTGAGTGCGGACAAAGATACCCCAGGGAGCAAATTCAGCTCAGGCTTGAGTCCGGGGTAAAGGCTCCAAGGTGTGATGCCTGTGGTGGAATCACCAAGCCGGCTACCATCGCCTTTGGTCAGGCAATGCCGGAAAGGGAAACACGGGAAGCCGAGGCTAGGGCTGCCGCCTGCGACCTGTTCTTGGTCGCCGGTTCATCGCTCGTAGTCTACCCCGCCGCCCAGATGCCACTAATCGCCAAGAGCAACGGCGCCAAACTAGTCATCATTAACCTCACCCCAACCCCCCACGACCATTATGCCGATGTTGTAATCCAGGGAAAGACCGGCCCGGCTATGTCTCAGATAGCGGAACAGGTAAAGGCAAGACTGGCTTGAGACTGAAACTTACTATCATCAGTCTATTATTACTATGCTTGTCCAGCGGCTGTGCCCAGGCAAAGGGCTTTGACTACCTAGACGCCATAACCAAGCCATACCAGTTTAATATTGCCCAATGGGAGCTCAAGACAATAACCAGCGACGCCGGCCTATTGCTTTCGGGCAATCAGGGGGAGGGTTTGGAGGGAACAATCGCCCGGCAGATAAGAGAGACCCTGGCTGAGGAGGGCATCTTCAACCCAGTGGAGAACTGGCTGAGGTTTAGCTTCCCCCCGCTATACTTTAAGCTGGAGAAACCACCCCACCTGCTTGTGGTCTCACCCCGAGACAGGATTGAGAGCATAAGAGAGGTTCTCCTCCAAGCGGACCTTAGCCGGGAAGAAGCCGAGGACATTGAAGCCAGGGTTGATAAACTGGGTGTCTCCTCGCTGGTGGTGGAGCTTGGCGGGCTGGCAACCTACCCCACCTTCGTCACCGACAACACCGACCTCGGCTTTACTATTGAGACGGTAACCCATGAATGGCTGCACCAGTACCTAGCCTTTACGCCATTGGGGTTTTTATACCTGCTGGACACGACCGGCATATCAAAAAATTATGAAATCGCCACCATCGACGAAACCGTGGCCAGCATGGTCAGCAAGGAAATTGGAGCGATGGTTATCAAAAGATACTACCCCGACTATAAAAAGGGTAAAGAGGAAGCCAAGTCAGGTTTTGACTTCAACGGTGAGATGAGAGAAATAAGAAGCGCCGTTGATAACTACCTGGCACAAGGAGAAATCGCCAAGGCTGAGGAGTTTATGGAACAGAAGCGCCAATACCTTGCCCTAAACGGCTACCCAATACGGAAGCTAAACCAAGCCTATTTTGCCTTCTACGGGACCTATGCTGATAGCCCAACCTCCATCAGCCCCATCGGGGTTGAGCTAAAGAGGCTAAGAGAGCAAAGTGCCTCACTGAAGAATTTTCTGGATACGGTCGCCACCATAACCAGCCAACAGGAACTGGCGGCAATGGCTAGATGAAGGCTGGTGCCAATATCAGCCCCGATACCCATAAAACCAGACCTCGTCAGTCTGGGGCTCAATAAAGTAGATTTTGTTGCCGATTATGGTGCTGTTGAGCATGTGGTTACCCTGTACCTGAAAGGAAATCAAGTAACCATCCAAAAGGGCATTGCGCACCAGGGCTACGGCGTAATCATTACAGTCGTAGCCAGTTAAGCAACCACTGCCAAAGATATAAACAGCCTTGTCAGTATTATCCTTGGCTAGCCAGGCCTTGAGGGCATCAAGAGACTCAAATTCCCTGGGGTTCGCCCTTCCATACCAGTAGGCACTTAGCTTCTCAGATTCAGTGAGCTTTTGCTTCAATTTCTCAATGCTAGCATTGGCTAGCTCAATCTGCTGATTGGTCATTGTCACCTGCTTATTGGCTATCCCCGCCAGCCACCTAATCTCTTCCAGGGAATAGGCGTATTCCTTATTCTCTGTCGCCAAGCTCTCACCTTTTACCTGGGCAGCCGCCAGGTTGAACCTGGTGGTGAGCCAGCCGAGACTAGCCACCATACAAGCCAGGAACATAATTACGATATAGATTCTTAGCTTCATACCCACCCCAAAGCAAGCCTTATCCCCTTATGGGATACTCCTGTCCACAAATTAGCTCATAATAACACTATTGTCAATCACCAAGTGGCGAAAAACCTAGTAATCTAGTAATCTCCTAAAGGTACGGGGGAATTTCAAAGGGGTTAGTTACCGTTTTTTGCCTTCTGGCTAACAAATAGCCCAACTTGCCATATTTACGGGGCACTGTTAAAATAGGCAATTAGATACAAAAATGGGCCGCTAGCTCAACTGGCAGAGCAGCTGACTCTTAATCTTGAGTGCGGTGTGCCGTTAGCTTCAAATTAGAACTTTTGTGTCAATTGCTAAAACCCCGTTTTGAAGCTGAAGTGCCTTTTGGTGA
>Ga0315280_10007308_pt1 | contig 14886 bp, 13 predicted proteins | sample YL17G06_40_MG_FD_203697 | JGI IMG/M metagenome (GOLD analysis project Ga0315280, IMG submission 203697) | Sediment microbial communities from Yellowstone Lake, YNP, Wyoming, USA - YL17G06_40 | ecosystem: Environmental > Aquatic > Freshwater > Lake > Sediment | place: USA: Wyoming | collected...
CTTAGCTGTAAAAATCACTGGGGCCCGATTCTGTCTGAGCAGGGTTTCCAGCTTTCCATCCTCAACCTTCAGAAAATCTTTTACCTTCATCTTTTTAATGGCTTCCACCGTCAGCCCTTCCTTGGAGCTTTCAGGTTTTTTAACAGGAGTTCTTGGCTCCTGATTGTCTAAAAAAGCATAAACTACCCTGGGGCTGGAGCGGCTGACAGCCAGCCCGATTCTTCCAACGTCTTCATTCTGAGGAAAACCGTTGACGATTTTCCTCCAGGTTTTACCCCCATCTTCAGTCTTGTAGATGGCACTTTCTTTCCCTGCTTCCTGCATGTTCCAGGCCCGGCGGCCTCTTTCCCAGGCTGCGGCGTAGAGAATATCAGGATTTTGCTGGTCCAGGGCTAAGCTGATGACTCCGGTTTTTGGCGAGATGTATAAAATTTTTTGCCAGGTTTTACCACCATCGGTTGTCTTAAAAACGCCGCGTTCTTCGTCTTCAGTATAAAGGTGCCCGATAGCCGCCACATAGACAATGTCCGGATTTCCCGGATTAATGATAATTTCCGCAATGTGCTGAGTATCGGTCAGACCCATGTGCTGCCAGGTTTTGCCACCGTCAGTGGTTTTAAAAACTCCTGTCCCGGCGTAGGAAGAACGAGAAGAATTTTCTTCGCCAGTGCCGGCCCAAATGAGGTTCGGGTCTTTTTCATAAATGGCCACATCGCCAAAGCCAATCCAGGACTCACTGTCAAAAAGCGGACGCCAGGTGGTGCCGTTGTTTTCAGTCAGCCACAAACCGCCGCTGGCCGCCGCCACGATTACTTTCAGTGGATTGGAAGCATAGCCCTCTATATCGCAGATTCTTCCGCCCATAAAATACGGTCCCAGGTTTTTCCATTCAAACATCTTAAACCAGGATTCCAGAGCCATTTTCCGGTGAAGATCCCACGAAGACAACCTTTGCTGAGGACTGGCGGAAGAAAGGGTCGAATTTCCTGAAAAAATTATAAAAAACAGCAGAAAAATGATTATATATTTTCGATTCATAACAACCTCCTGCCAAGAAATTATACATAAGCCGGAAAGGAAATTCACTGAGATATTTTTTACATTGCTATTTTCAAGATTTTCCCTGATGAATCCGTTCACTCCCTAATATTCTTTGAACAACTTACCAAGGCAAAAGAGATCGACATGTTTTTTAGGCAATGATTTCCCGGAGAGTTTAAAGAAATATTTGCAGGAAATAAATAATCTGAATCCTCATCTGATCCTAAGCCAGGTCTCAAAGCCAGAGGTTAGCTGCTTTGCCGACAGAGGCACGATTGACCAGGTGTGCCGGATCAAACACTTTAATGACACATCAATACCTCTACTGATTAGCCTGCAAAGTCTTGACATCAGGCGTTTGGGTATGCTATTTGAATTTGATGGAGGGGTTAAAAATAAAAACTCGGGGGTAATCCAGTCGTAAACTATGGTCATCTTTCCTCTAAGGCTCCTCCGGCCCTATGAAAAAAAAGATTCTGTTACTATCGGCAGAAGGCTTTGATGTTCGTTTTATTGACGATATTTTGCTCGATATCCCCACCATTAAAAAAAGCCAAGCCGAATTTAATCCTTTCTTGTCAAACAGCCTTCATTTCGTTTTTTATTGCTGCACATACAACTGTGCTCTGCGTCCATGCGTTGAAATATTCCGGCATGCCATTCAGTACGAGGAGATTCCCTTTGGCATCTTAAAACCAATGGTCACATGCTCTAAAGCTGAACTTAAAAAAGGTTTCTTCTTATCTTTACTTAAAGACTATGACCTTTCTTCAACGCAACTCAAGATTATACAAGCCTTAAGACAATCAAGATACTATGCGTGCTCCCCCCTCCTTGGGCTTCATCCCACTCATATTCTGTTTAAGATAATGAAGGTCCAAAGAGAGATAGCGGAAAATCCGAGAAGAGAACTTTCTCTTCAGCACCTTTGCTCGCTGGTTAATTTATCACCTGCATGGCTATCAAAAAAATTTAAGGAGGTCGCGGGGATATCGTTGCAAAGATTCGCCTTAAAAATAAGATTCTGTCAGGCATTGTGGGAGATTTTATCTTCAGAAAAGCCAATTAAAAGGATTGCTTTCGAGTTCGGCTATAAACCTTCATCTTTCAGCAAAAGATTTCATCTGGTTTGGGGCATCCCGCCTGAGATGATAAGAAAATAAAATAATCGCTGAAGACAATAAAAAAGCAAATTCGCTTCAAAAAAAGACAATCAAATAAAAAAGAATGCGTTTCATTTTAATTGACTCGCGGATAATAAAAAGCCAAAATTTTAGGCGACGGGTCAAGATATGAAAAAAGGCCTTTTTATATAATTACTGATTCAGATCTAAACTGTTTTAAAATTTATAAATCGATACCTCAAACGCGAAGCAGTGAAGGAGTGGGAGAATAAATAAAATGAACAAAAGGAGGTTTCCATGGAAAAAATTTCAAAAATCCTGTTTTTTGTTATTTTCGCCCTAGCGATTTTGACCTTTGTCTACATTTATTTGCCAGCGCCTTCGTTGGCAAAAGAACCAGACTGTAAATGGGGATGGAATTCTTCTCCTGGTGCACCTTGCGATTGGGATTATGCGTCTAATTGTGTAGAGTGCACCTATTAAATTGATTTTTAACCCCCGCTCCTTTATTTTTATTGATATAGGAGGTAAAGGATGAAGAGGAGAATTAAGATGGGAATTATTTTTATCTTCCTGGCCAGCTCATCCTTACTTTCTTCCGATAAAATTAGTATAAAATTGATCGATAAATTTTATTTAGAACAAAAGAACGACTACATTGGATCGCCTCAAGATATAGCAGTTGATGAAGAGGAAAACATATTTGTTTCAGATCCTAAATTACACAACATCAAAATGTATGATAAGAAAGGACATCTGGTTATAAACATTGGGCAAAAAGGCGCTGGACCAGGGGAGTTTGAAAGTCCCTGGACTATCGATTACGGGAAGGGTAAACTTTGCGTCCAGGACGTGGGTCTTAAAAAATATATAATTCTAAGTAAGGATTTAAATAAGGAGTTTAAAGAAATCAAAAGATTTTTTTATTTAGTTGATGGCCATAAGTTTATTATTCAAGATGATAAAATAATTTCCGATGATTATTTTATCGACAAAAATGGTCAGGACTTCAGGGGAACTATTCTTGATTTCAATGGAAAAGTATTAAAGGCTCTGATGCCCAATCCTTTTAGCAAGAATGACGGCTGGAATAGAGTAACATCTTCCAAATCCGTTGTTGATGTATCTGAGCAAGGGGATATTTATTTTGTAAAGGCGAGAGAAGTAAAGCTTTATAAATTTTCCAGGGACGGAAACCTTATTAAAGAATTTGGCCAGAATCCGTCTTATTTCCGCCCCTGTAAAATAACAAAAGATTTCGAAAAGGCAGTTTTCACCCAGGATCCAGACCGAGGAAGCGCCTGGGAAAGATGGTATTCATCTTTCAGCTGGGTATCAGGGATATTTGTCCTGGATGATTTCTTAGGCATTGTAATAAGAAATTTTGATCAAGAGTTAAAAAGGTGGGAATGCCATTTACAGTTTTACGACCTTGATGGCAATCTATTGGAAGATGGCTTGAACCTTAAAGAGACAGGGACTTCTTCAAACCAAGGTTTCTTCTTGGACTCGAATCATAAGGATATGATTTATATTTTAGAAATGATTGAGAAAGAAGAACCTGTATATAGGTTCTATAAATACAGAGTAGAAAGAAAATGAGAAAAGACTGGTGGATAGCTCTGTCAGTCATTCTTCTTGTATTTAATATTTTTTGAGTATAGGAGTAAAACACTATAAAAACTTATCGACTAAAGGATTACCCTTAGAGTTATCCGGTCGAGAGAAATCTCCCTTCCCCAAGGAAAGTCTATTAACTCTCATTATTTATTTTTCAGAAAACAGTTGTGAAGCCTGTATGGGAGAAGCCTTTTACTGGAACAAGCTTTTTCTGGACCTAACCAGAGAAGAACTGTCGGTTTTAGGGTTTACCGACGAAAAAGAACTGAAAGACAAAATCAAAAATAAATACCAGGTTCTTTTCCCGATCATCTACGACCGTAACGAGATAATTAAAAGGAGATTTAATGTTGATTCTGGACCTTTTCGAATAATCCTGGATAGCAAGGGGGAAATTCTATATTTTTCTCCAGCTTTTTCAGAGAAGTCCGTCCAGGAGAATTTCTATTTCGAAGTAGTGGAGCTTTTAACAAAAGTCAGAATCAGAAATTTTATGAAGACAAAAAAATAAAATTAATTCATCTTCCCATTATTATCCTTGAATAAAATCTTAATGTATATATTTTCATAAACGGAGAGTCCTGAATATACCTGGTGATCTTGCCAACCCGCCTTTCTGATGGTAAATTATGCCTTTAATTTAAAGATATGAAAAAAAGAATTCTTCTTTCAGCTTCTCTGTTTCACGGCCTGACTGATGCGGCTACCATCGTCACCCCGACCATATTTCCGATTCTTTACAGTCAGGCCTTCCTGATAAAAAAATATTCTCAGATTGGACTCCTTTCCAACATCGGCTTGATTATTACCATTCTGATTCAATTCTGGGTAGTGGTTATGTCTTTCAGGCATGAATACCGCTGGTTGATGCTGCTGAGCGGGGTGGGAATCTCACTGGCCAACTTTCTTATTCCGCTCTCCCCTTCCTTTGGAATCCTCCTGCTTATGTTTGTTCTGCTAAGGACTTTTACCAGCTTTTATCATCCGGTGGTAGTAGCCTGGATTTCCCGTTCGAGAGCTGGTTCAGGCCAGGAACTGGATGATGCCATGGGTATCCAGAGCGGTTCGGGCAACCTGGGGGTACTGGTGGCTTTTATTTCAACTGGCTATTTAGCCCAGCATTTCGGCTGGAAAGTACCTCTTTACGTCTGGGCCGTAGCTGGCCTGATGATCACGGCCGTCGGAGTGTCAGTTATTAACAGAGTCTCATCCCATCAAGTGAAGCCTGACCTTTCAGCCAGAAACTGGCTGCGGGTTCTGAAAAGAATAAGCCACCTCCTGCCAGGGTTCTTTTTCGGAGGCATGGGCTGGTCAGTAACCATTTATTATGCCCCTTCTCTTCTTCACAACAATTTCAACATTCCCATGGGGGCAACCGGTGTGTATTTAGCTCTGTGGATCGGGCTGGGTACCATAACCGGTTATCTCTATGGAGTGTGGAGCCGGCGGTTCGGCCGGAAAAAGGTTTTCTTGACCAGCCTCGCCGGAGCCACTATTTGCCTTTTAATCATCGGCTTTTCCCTGAACCGGACGCTTTCAGTCGTCGCTCTGCTTCTTTTTGGTGGCTTTATGCTGATGACTTACCCATCGCTCCATACTTTTGTTGGCTCCACCGTCCACGATGATGAGCAAACTTTAGCCTTCAGCTGGGTATCCAACATCCAGCTGATCTCAGGGGCAATAATCAGTTTGATCGCTGGCTTTTTATCTGATTATCTGAATATCAGATTCCCCTTTATTTTAGCTGGCCTATTGAGTTTAGCCGTCTTTATTTTCTATTTACCAAAAGGCGACAGATACTTTGGTGCCAGGGATATGGAAATAAAAGCCGGTCCCGGTCAGGAACTTCCGGTTTAAAAAACTCAGCCCGGATGGTCATTATCGCCGTCATGCTGTTACCAACAGTCCCAGATTGAAAATAAATTCAGTGGTTATAATTCAGACTTTCAATATTTATTCTTTATTAGCTTCAACAAAAATTTTTTTATCTAAAACAGAAGCAATAAAAAAATACTAAAGATAAGTCAGATCTAGATCGGTTGGATAAGATTAACTCCCAAAGAACAGTTCAAGCTTAAAGCTCTTTTTAAAAACCAGCATTATTTCTGCCGGGGCACTTGAAATCAAACGTCCTAAAGTTTAAAGTTAAAGCAAAAACTGATTAAAGGATGGATAAATGAAATCCAGAAGAGAGACAAGAAATTGCCTTAAAGTCCGCTCTCAAATCTTCTTAGTATTCTCTTTTTCTCTGCTTTTTATGATGAAATTTCCGCTGCCGGCTCAGCTAACTGAAGATGAGAAAAATACCATCGAAGTGGTGAAAAAAGCTCAGAACTCAGTTGTTTTCATCACTAACATCCAGCTTGTCCGTGATTTTTTTTTCTCGACTGAAGAAGCCGTTCCCCGGGGCAGTGGTTCCGGGCTTGTCTGGGATGAGCAGGGGCATATCATTACTAATTATCATGTGATTGAAGATGGCGATATCTTCAATGTCACCCTGCCCAACCAGCAGGAAAGACAGGCTAAGCTTATTGGTAAAGAGCCGAATAAAGATATTGCTGTCCTGAAAATTGAAGGTGATCTCAAAGGTCTCTATCCGATTAAAATCGGAAGTTCCAGCAATCTTCAGGTGGGCCAAAAAGTCATCGCTATAGGCAATCCTTTTGGTTTTGACCATACAGTGACCACGGGAATTGTCAGCGCCTTGGGTCGGAGCATGCCCGGTGTGGGCGGCGTCACCATCAGGGATATGATTCAGACCGACGCTTCCATCAACCCGGGTAATTCGGGCGGACCGCTGCTCAACTCTTCAGGAGAACTTATCGGAATGAATACTATGATCATCTCTCCTTCCGGTGCTTCTTCTGGAGTTGGCTTTGCCATCCCGGTTGATACCATCAACAAGATTGTGCCGCAGATCATCCGCTACGGCCGAGTTATCAGGCCTGGTCTGGGAATCACCCTCCTCTCTGACATATATAGTCGGCGTCTGGGAATAGAAGGGGTGGTAGTAGTCGAAGTCCGACCCGAATCAGAAGCTTATCAGAAGGGAGTCCGTGGACTCACCCGAGGCCGGCTCGGCCGTCTGGTGATTCAGGATATCATCAAAGAGATAGACGGCAAAAAAGTTCGCTCGTATGATGACCTGTACAATCTTCTTGATAGTTATAAAGTTGGAGATAGAGTCACTCTGACCATTGAAAGAGACAGTAAAATTAGAAAGATAGAGTTAACTCTGGTCCGGGTTGATTAAAAGTTAACTGATTTTCTTAGCTCTGACTTCATAATCTTCCTGCCAGAGGATAAGTCCGGTAACCTGATTTCTTTCGTCAAAATTGAACTTGATTCGGATGAACGGGTCAACCGAAAAGAAAATTGTCTGGGTTTCAACATAAAATTTGGTCGGCGACTGACCGGTGGGATGAACGATTAGATAATAATCCTCATAGCTGACATCGAGAAAATAGCTGTCGTTGACCTGATAACGGCCAGAATATTGTTTATAGATCGATGGGTCTAAACGATAAAGAGTTTTTTCTTCGGGCTTAAAGTCCGGCCAATCATAAATAACCGACAATCCGCGCAAGATTTCATCAATGAGGACTCCGCCGTTGTCGCTGTTGGTCATTATCACCACACCCTGACCAAGAGAAGGATAAACCAGTAAAGCCGAACTGTAGCCATTAGTTTTCCCCTTCAGATAGATTTTAAACCGCTCATGCTCTCCTTCCAGTCTAAATCCGTAGCCAGTTCCGGGTGATTGAGAAGAAAACATCTGGCGGGCGAGTTCAGTCGAGAGCAAGCCGTCCTTTTTTCCCTTAGCACATTCGATTAGCTCAACCATAAATTTCAGATAGTCCGAAGGATTTGACCACAGGCCGCGAGCTGCCTGTTCCGGATATCTGTACCAGCTTCCATCGACTTCCGGACCTTCTCTCAGATGACCTGAGGCAATATCATCAGAAACAGGTAAACCAAAAAAAGTATTATTAAGACTGAGCCTGGTAAAGATTTTTTCCTTAGCCAGCTCTTCCAGCTTTTTCTGAGTCTTAACTTCCAGATATTTTTCCAATAAAACATAGTTAAAATCAGAAAATCTGACCCCGGCCTCAGGGTCAAATCCCCTGAAAATAAAATAATTCTGAGCCGGCTCTTCTCCCCTGATTACCTGAGCCAAATTAGGTACTGCTGAAGACCTGGAATAACCGGACGAAGTCCAGGGATAAAAACCCGCACTGTGACTGAGTAAACTGGCTAAAGACATAGAAATATTTTCTGAAGGTTTAAATTTTCTTCCAGCCAAGGCTATTTCCGTAAAATAAGGTCCAAGCTGTTCCTCGAGCTTCAGAAGATTCTCTTTAACCAGACATAGGACGACTGTTGCCGAGACTGGCTGGCTCAGGTCACCGACCTGAAAAGCCGTATCAGGAGTTAGCTTTTGATACTGGACGATGTCTTTATAACCATAGATCTTAGCCCATTCAAGCCGGAAGTTATCCATAACCGCCAGACTGAGGCCAGGAACTTTATAAAAAGCCATCCGGTCGAGCAACTTGAGCTTTTCTGACCTCTGGCCTTTAAAATAAACAGCCCGATAGAGTCCTTTTTCCAGCGATTTTATCCGACTTCTGGTAATAGTTTCTGGAGTCTGACAGGAAAAAAGAGAAATTAGCAATATCATAAAAGATAAAACTGCAGACCACATCTTCCAGCATTGAGGTTTTTTTTTATTTATGGCGCCCGTTGGCATCTTTCACCTTCCTTTAAAAAGAAAGTGTCCCCATTTTTCACATTTTCCAGGTGCCAGCGACAATCAGGTTAGTGCCGGTAATCCGGGAAGCTTTTTCTGAAGCTAAGAATGCCACAGCCTCAGCCACATCTTCAGGCCGGCCAACCTGACCTTCCTTGAGCTTTATCCCTGAAGGCAGCACCCCGCCTTCAATCAAGCCCGGAGAGACCATGTTCACCGTGATATTGTTTCCGACTTCAGCCACGGCGGCCGTTCGGGTTAAAATCAGCAAACCCGTCTTGGCTACCGCATAAGGTGTTACACCCGGGAAAGACCCGAGATGCTCGACCAGATGAAACCCGATGTTTATAATCCGGCCCCAGTGTTGTCCTCGCATTATTTTCAGAGCATGCTTCAGACAGAAATAGGCACTTTGAAGGTTTGACCTGAAGATTTCTTCCCAGTCTTCCTGAGACAGTTCGTCCCAAGGTTTAGTCCTTAGGGTTCCGGGCATATTGACTAAAACATCCAGTCGGTTGAACTGCCGCTGAACTTCCTGAATCAATCCCTCCGCTCCGGCTTCCGATTTCAGGTCGGCCTGAAAAATTCGGGTTTTTACCCCTGACGCGGCAACCTCTTCTTCGAGCTTGCCGGCCGCACTTTCGTTTTTAAAAATTTGAAGAGCCATCTGAGAAAAATCCCGGCTCAGTCTTTTAACCACAGCCCGGCCCAGATGTCCGGTAGCCCCGGTTACCAGAACAACCCTTTCTTCCATTATTTTTTTATTCAATTTTATTCAAATTCTTATTTAAGGGGTCCGGTGACCTTCTCCACCGCTTCCAGAATTTTTCCAGATTGGACAACTTCTTTCAACCGGTTGATATCAGAATAAAGCGGCCGGTCTTCATCCAGAAAGGCCACATATTTTCTGATAACTTCATAGGCAGCCTGAACCGCCGGACCGGGTTTTAAAGGCTTGCGGAAATCGATGGCCTGAGCCGCAGCTATAAATTCAATGGCCAGAACAGCCTGAGCATTGTCTAAAATCTGCCGGGTTTTTAAAGCTGTGGTCATGCCCATGCTGACAAAATCTTCCTGGTCAGCTGCCGCTGGAATCGAACCCGTGGCCGCCGGCGTGGAGAGCACCCGGTTTTCACAGACCAGAGCTCCAGCCGTGTACTGAGTCAGCATCAGCCCTGAAAACATACCGGCACCTTTGGTCAGAAAAGCCGGCAGACCAACACTTAAATGAGGGTTCATCAAACGATTGAGCCGCCGTTCTGACAGCACACAGACCGTGGTGATGGCTGTGCCCAGAAGTTCAAGGGCAAAAGCCTGGGGAACACCCTGAAAATTGGCTCCGGTCAGGACGAGGTCTTCGTCAGGGAAAAAGATGGGATTATCAGCTGCACCGTTAAGTTCGATTTCAATCATATATTTTGCCCATTGCCAGGCATCTCTGGCCGCACCCACCACCTGCGGGGTGCTCCTCAGAGTGTAAGCATCCTGAACTTTTTTCCCGGACTGGGCTAGGAGCTCGCTGCCATCAGTGATTCTTCGGATGTTTTCAGCTGAAATAACGGCTCCAGGATAGCCTCTGACCTTATGGACTCTTTCATCGTAGGCTTTCATGTTGGCGTTTAAAACTTCCAGAGTCATGGCCGCAACAATTTCTGATTGTTTGATCCAGCGCTGGGCATCATAAATTTCCAGAGCTCCCATGCCGGTGATAACATTCGAACCATTGATGGTAGCCAGTCCATCTCTGACCTGAAAAACTATGGGTTTTATTCCGGCCTTGTCCAGAGCTATTTTCGCCGGCAGGCGCTCGCCCCGATAATAAGCCTCTCCTTCACCCAACAGAACCAGAGCAATCTGGGACATGGGCGAAAGGTCGCCGCAGGCTCCGACCGAACCTTTCTCGCAGACAACCGGAGTGACGCCCTTGTTCAGCAATTCTTTGAGCTTTTCCACCACTTCCAGCCGCAGGCCCGAATGGCCGTGGCAGTGACAGCTGATTCTGGAAAGCATGGCCGCCCTGACCACGTCAAGGGGTAAAGGTTGACCATAACCAGCAGCATGGCTGTAGATGATGTATTTCTGGAATTTCTCTACCTGCTCCGGGCTCAAAACAACATTGGCCAGCTCACCAATCCCGGTATTTACCCCGTACATAATTTCATTTTTCTTTATTTTGTCTTCAAGCAGAGTCCGACATTTCTGAATCCGGGCCACGGCTTCCGGATGAAGCTCGACTGGCTCGTTTTCCCGGGCAACTCTTATCACCTGCTCGATGGTCAAATGTCCGTCCACCACAATGCTCATTAAATCCTCCCTCGTTAATAAAATAGAATTTTATCTTTAGAAATAGAATTTATAAAAAGTTAAGGCTAAAGGCAAGACCAAAAAGAAATTTCTATCTCTCAGTTGACATCTATAATCAGTCAAGTTATAAGATTCTTCTCATATATTTCATTAACCAAGAGGAGCAAAAATGACATCTGAGACTAACACTATTCTGGTGACCGGGGCCGCTGGCCAGATCGGTTCTGAGCTTGTCCCCATCCTGAGAAAGCTTTTCGGGAACGAAAGAGTCATAGCTTCAGACCTGGTCCAGCCAGGCCCAAAGCTCCTAGAAAGCGGGCCCTTCGAAAAGCTCAATGTAACCAGCAAGCGGGACCTCAGCCAGATAATAAACAGGTACCGGATCAAAACCATCTATCACCTGGCAGCTATTCTTTCAGCTACCGGAGAAAAAAATCCACAAAAAGCCTGGGAAGTTAACCTCAATGGGCTTTATAATGTTCTGGAAGCTTCGCGTGAGCTGGGAGTAAAAAAGGTTTTCTGTCCGAGTTCCATTGCCGTCTTCGGTCCAATCACCCCCAGGATCAAAACACCTCAGGATACGATTCTCAGCCCCACGACGATGTATGGAGTGACCAAGGTGGCTGGCGAACATCTCGGCGATTATTATGTGAGAAAATACAGACTTGATGTCCGCGGCTGCCGTTTCCCCGGCATCATCAGCCACGAAACCCTTCCGGGCGGCGGGACAACCGATTATGCAGTAGCAATTTTCTATGAAGCCATAATTTATAAGAAATACAACTGTTTTTTAAAACCTGAAACCCGTCTGCCGATGATGTACATGCCGGATTGCCTCAAAGCCATCATCCAGCTGATGCAGGCCGACTTTTCTGGGTTGAAACATCATTCTAATTTCAATGTCACCGCCATGTCCTTTTCCGCCGAAGAACTGGCTGCAGAAATCAAGAAACATATTCCTGATTTTCAGATAGACTATCAGCCGGATTTCCGTCAGGCCATAGCTGATTCCTGGCCAGAATCGATAGATGACTCTGCTGCCAGAAAAGAGTGGAACTGGCAGCCTGAATATGATCTGGCCAGAATGACGGAGGACATGCTTAGAGTTCTGACTGAAAAGAAGAATCAGGGCAAATTGAAATATCAAAAATAAAAAATGGAAGAAAGGCCAGCAGCTTGCGTCAAAATTAAAGAGGAGGTGAACCATGAAAAAATTTTATGTTCTGCTCCTGATTCTGGCTGTCAGCGGTCTTCTGGCTATGGCCAAGGATGTCAATGTTAGCGGAGACTGGAATTTCACCGTGACCACACCCCAGGGGGAAAGAACAAGTGAAGTTGCCTTTGTTCAGGAAGGCGAAAATTTGAAAGTCACCATGAAAAACCCCAGAGGCGAATCCACGGGTCAAGGCACAGTTAAAGGAAGCGACATTGAGTGGACAATAACCAGAAACACTCCTAGAGGTGAAGTCACCATTACCTACAAAGGAAAAATTCAGGACGAAAACACCATCACGGGCGAAGTCCAGATGGGTAATTTCGGAAATGCATCCTGGAAAGCCACCCGCAAAGCCAGCTGAGTAAGAAGCAGAAGAACAAAAGGGGAGACACCTGATGAGTGTTTCCCTTTTCTATTTTGCAAACAGAAAGAAAGGTTTAAAATAACCCACATAAAAAAATAATCCAAAGGAAGGACAAATGGAAAAAACTAAAAAAATTCTAGCTTTTTATTGCTGGCCTTTTTTATATTTCCTCGTTTTTTTATTTCTGCTGCCGACCATCTCTCTTCGGGCCGCTGACCTTAACTCCGTAAGGCCGGTCACCACTTATTCCATAGTGGCTTATGACCGAGAAACCGGAGAGCTAGGAGTGGCCGTTCAATCTCACTGGTTTTCAGTGGGGGCTATTGTCCCCTGGGCTGAAGCTGGAGTGGGAGCCGTAGCCACTCAATCGTTTGTCGACCCGAGCTATGGGGCACTCGGGCTGGAACTGATGAGAGCTGGCAAAAGCGCTGAAGAGGCTCTGAATGGACTTATCAGCGCAGACAAAACACCTGAAGTCAGGCAGGTAGCTATGGTTGATGCTTCAGGCCGGGTTGCCGTCTATACCGGCAAAAACTGTATTCCAGAAGCCGGCCACTACAAAGGAGATGGTTTTACCTGCCAGGCCAACCTGATGCTCAGAAATACCGTCTGGCAGGCCATGGCTAAAGCTTACCAGAAGACTAAGGGCGAACTGGTCGATAGATTGATTGCGGCTCTGGAAGCTGCAGAAAAAGAAGGCGGGGATATTCGGGGAAGACAGTCGGCGGCCATCATTGTGGTGAAAGGTAAAAGCTCCGGCGTCTGGTGGAAGGACAGACTTTTTGACCTGAGAGTTGAAGACCATCCTCAACCGGTAGAAGAACTCAAAAGACTGGTCAAACTGGCTAAAGCCTATCAGCATATGAACCGGGGCGATGAACTACTTACTGAAAATAAAATCCAGGAAGCTTTAGCTGAATACACCACAGCTATGGAGCTTTATTCTGATAACCCGGAGATGATTTTCTGGCCGGCAGTTACCATGGCTTCAGTGGGAAAAGTTAAGGAGAGTCTGCCTCTTTTCAAAAAAGTTTTTGCTCTCGACCCGAACTGGGCCATTCTTTTACCCAGGCTACCTGAAGTCGGTCAATTTCCCAAAGATAAAAAATTGCTCAAGCAGATTCTAGAGCTGGCGCCAAAGAAAAAATAAGCCGGCCTGACATCTGATAAACTTTGAGATAACCGGCAATTTTAAAATTCGGTGTAAGATGATAGAAGGCTATTTTATAGCCTGTTCAAAAAAAGCCGGCTCGGCAAAACAAGCTTGATGGATTTCTGCGTTGAAATACTTCAGGTCAGCCGGGATCCTTAACTTTTTTATTTTCAAGGGATCGACCCTGTCTGAAAGAAAAGTATAGCACCAGGTGCCGACCGGATAGGTTGGCACCGGGCCAAAATAAAATCGGGCAAAGCGGAACATCTTTTTCAAAAACCTGGCTTTCTGCGCCTGTTCTTCCAGATGGAGAAGCTGGGAACCAGCTTGAGCCACGATGATTCCGTCCGGCTGGAGCACCTTTTTGAGTTTCTGATAGAAATCCTTAGTATGAAGGACAGCTGAAGGACCGACCGGGTCAGAGGAGTCAACAATAATCACCTCGAATTTTTCGGTCGTCCTTTGAATGAATTCAAAGCCATCTGCTATGGCCAGTTCAGCTCTCGGGTCAGACAGCGCTTGATCCAGCCAGGAAAAATATTTTTCGCAGGCTCTGATGACTTCCTGGTCGATTTCTACCAGCCAGGCTTTTTTCACCGGGTGCTTGAGCACCTCCCGCAAAGCACCACCATCTCCCCCACCGATGATTATGACTTTTCCAGGCCTTGGATGGCAGGCTAAGGCCGGGTGGACCAGCATTTCATGATAGAAGAACTCATCTTTTTCGGTGGTCTGAACCAGACCATCAAGGAAGAGCACCCGACCATAGAAGTCGTTTTCGATTATCTCTATTTTTTGAAAAGCAGATTTCTTTTCGTAAAGAAGCTTCTTGGCTTTAAAAAAAACACCGGATGATGGAGTTTGATACTCCCTGGCTTCTTTCCGTTTAGAGTCTAAGGCTTGAACTTTCACTTTTTCCTCCAGGATGTTGATTGAATTTAGCCTGTATTGTAGAGAAGTCGGTGGTTCAAGTCAACTTAAAGGCCACCTGTTCTTAAAGATACTTCAGCAGAATCAGGACAGCCAGGACCAGCCGGTAGATAACAAAAGGCACCAGATTTCTGGTCCGCAGAAAAGATAACAAAAGCTTGATAGAAATAAAGCCAACAATGGCTGAAGATAAAAAACCAGCTACAAATGGTCCATTAACCCGGCTTAAAGAAATCCTGGGAAGTTCAAGAAGGGCGGCGCCGATGATTAACGGTGTGGCTAAGAGAAAAGAAAATCGGGCCGCTGTCTGGCGCCTGTAACCTAAAAACAGGGCTGCCATAATGGTCATACCCGAACGCGAAGCTCCAGGCATGATGGCCAGGC
>Ga0315280_10007309_pt1 | contig 14886 bp, 9 predicted proteins | sample YL17G06_40_MG_FD_203697 | JGI IMG/M metagenome (GOLD analysis project Ga0315280, IMG submission 203697) | Sediment microbial communities from Yellowstone Lake, YNP, Wyoming, USA - YL17G06_40 | ecosystem: Environmental > Aquatic > Freshwater > Lake > Sediment | place: USA: Wyoming | collected...
GATCAACATTGACGCCCCCGTGGCCGACGCCTTCCGGCAGCACGGCCTGCGCTGGGCGGACCTGCTGATTTCCATCGGGGCGGTGGTGGGGATCACCTCGGTGCTGCTGGTGCTGATGCTCAGCCAGCCGCGGGTGATGCTGGCTATGGCGCGTGACGGACTGGTTCCGCCCCGCGTCTTTGGCAACGTCCATCCGCGCTTCCGCACGCCGTGGATCAGCCAGATTATCATGGGCTGTTTCGTGGCCACGCTGGCGGCGTTCCTGCCCCTGCGGATTCTGGCCGAGCTGGTCAATATCGGCACCTTGCTGGCCTTCGCCGTGGTGTGCGCGGCGGTCCTGATCCTCCGGCGAACGCATCCGCACGCGCAGCGTCCGTTCCGGGCGCCATGGGTTCCCCTGGTTCCCATCCTGGGAATGCTCGGTTCCCTGATGCTGATGTTCTCCCTGCCCGTGGAGAACTGGCTGCGGTTGTTCATCTGGCTGTTGACGGGCTTGGTGATCTATTTCTTCTATGGCCGTCGGCACAGCGAGCTGCGCCGCGCGATCCAGAACCCGCCTCTGCCGGGCGAGGAAGAGTAAAAGCCGGACGAGCGACCTTAGAGCGTGTCTTAAAACTGCAGAACCCTCTTCCCGTCATTGCTTCGTCGCCACAAAGCGGCTCCTCGCAATGACGGGAGGGGGTTGATGCAATTCCAAGACACGGTCTAAGCGTTCATCACGACTTCTCTCGACGCGTCTCCGCCCTGCCGGCGCTCAAATCTGCGAGCTGGCCGCCGGACGGAGAATGAGGTTTGTGATATTGGAGACCGTGTCCGTGTAGGCCGGATCGTTTTTGAGTTTCAGCCACGCCGGATCGCTGGTAAACGCCTTCCACGCCTTGTCCTGGGCTTCTTTGCCGGCGAAGCCGAGCATGTACGTGAGGTTGGGCAGCTTCGTACCGATCAAGGTTTGGCCGAAGAACACGCCGGTCATGCCGCAGCGGCGGAAAATGTCCAGTTCGCCGCCTTCGTTGAACATCGCGATTTTTTTGCGCGCGCGCTCCTCGTTGTGGCTCTCGTAGATCCGCAGCTGAAACAGGCGCGTGTCGGCTTTCGTCGGGACCTCGAGTTTCGGGAAGCCCTCGAAGGCCAGCATGAGCGAACTTTCGTCGCGCGCAAAGGCCGGATCGGACTTGGGCGCTTCGAGCACGGCTTTGCCCGCCTCCTGAAATTCCTGATCTTTCGCCAGACGCGCGGGCACGCTCGCGAACTGCTCGGCTGACGGGTAGGGCCGAAGGACGTAGAGATTCGGGCTGTCGGCTTCCAGCTTGAGCGACGGATTGTCGTCTTTGTGCAGCTTGAAGACGCCCACCGGCGAGACGCCGGCCCGGTTGAGCGCCGGCACCGCGGCCTTGGTGAGAAAGTCGTCGAACACTTTTTGCTTGTCGAGCGACGCCAGTTGATAAAGCCGCAGTTCGAGCAGTTGCCGGGAGGGCCCTTCGCCCGCGCGGCCGGTTGCGGCCGAGGTCCCCAGGGCCAGGCCGCCCACCGCGGATGCCGCGACAAATTCACGTCGTTTCATCGTGATGCTCTCCTTTCCCTCTTTCGTTTGTGGTCGTTCGTTGGAACGGGAACCGGCGCGAATCCCTGCGAGTGGCACACGGGACGCCGCCACGCCAACCTGCCTGTGAAGCCGACAGACCTTTCTTGCGCCGTTCGAGATTGCTTTACGTCCGCCGGTTCCGCTTTTCAACCGCGAATCCGACTTTTGTGATGCGCGCGGCCGGTGCGCTGCCACTGGCTCCTCCTTGATGTAGTCGGCGGCGTTCGGCTCATTCTTGAGCTGCCGGGTGTCGCCTTTTTCTTGACAGGATCTGCTAGTGCGAATCTCGTTTTGCCAAGAGCATTCCGATTTCCAATACGAGTGGGGGAAATCATGATTCGACTCGTGACGATGGGAAGCCTCCTTGTCGCGCTCGCGGGGAGCGCGGCGGCGGGAGTGGGCGACCCGCAACTGAAGACCGATCATCCCTGGTATCCCGGCGAGCTGTCGTGCTCGACGTTCGACCGGCTCTTCCGCACCCAGGCCCAGCTTTACGAGCGCGTCACGGGGCGCAAGGTCGTCTCGGACGAGGACAAGGCGTTGGCGTCGTGGTACTGGCGCAACCTCAACTACTTCCATTGCACGGGCGGAAACGAGGACATCTGGAGCAAGGGGCTCAAGCAGGGCGAAGAGACGCGCGAGTACTGGTCCGGTCTGTTCGGGTTTGGCTACGGCCTGTGCTACGCGGATCACCACCAGTGGCACGGCGAGATGGCGCGCCTCTTTGGGCCGGGTCGCGCGAGATCGGCCGGCGTGGAGGGCCACACCAGTTTCGAGGTCTGGCTGACCGGCGGGCCGTATGGCGAAGGACAATGGGCGTTGCTGGATCACGATATTTCGACCGTGGTGTTCACGCCCGATGGCGCGCGACTGATGGGCCTGCTGGAAGTGAACAAGGATTTCTCGGCGGTGAAACAGAGCGACAAGCGCCGCGGATTCGTTCCCGCCGGTCTTTACCCCGACGATCCCGACGTCTACAAGAAAGTCAGTTGGGTCGGCTACACGACGGGCTACGCGGGGCCGCCGCCGATGGTGCATTTGCGGTCGGGCGAGACGCTGCGCCGCTACGTCCGGCCCGGCCTCGAAGACGGGCAGACTTTTGCCTATTGGGGGATCAACTACAACGTGGACGGCATCCCCGGCCCGACGCGCGACCGAACCTGGGTCAACCAGCCCGAGACGATGTATGGGTCCGGCCGAGAGGCTCCCCACAAGGCGGGTCAGGCGCGCTATGCCAATGCGGTCTATACCTACCGGCCGGATTTCACCTCGGGGAACTACAAGGAAGGTGTGATTGACGAGTCGGACGGCCGGGTCACGCTCGAGTTTTGCAGTCCTTACATCATCGCCGCGACGCCGCCGCGCGAGAGCGCTCGAGCCGAATGGGGCATTTACGATTCCGGCTGCACGGGCGGGCTGATCCTCGGCGGAACGATGACTTGCCCAGTGGAGGTTTCCGTTGACCGGGGCGGAACGTGGCAGAAGGCCGGTGCGGCGCGCGACGGCATGGATTTGACGGACCTCGTCAAGGGCCGCCGCCAATATTGGATTCACTTCGGCGCCGGAGCGAAAGAACTGGCCGGCACGGGTCTGACCATCAAAACCGTGTGCCAGTGCGCCCCGACGGTGATTCCGCACCTTCGAAGCGGCACGAACAAAATCACGTATGAGGCTTCGGGCCGGGCAGTGGCCTCGGCGGGGCCGAACGTCGGTCAGGCTGCCACCCATGTGGTTGAGGGGGCGATGAACTCGAAGGCGGTGACGCTGGAACTGGCCGCGCCGCGAAAAAGCCGGGCCGTCCGGGTTTACGCGGCCGCACGAGCCTCGAGTGGCGCGCCGCCGGCCAAGTGCGCCTACAATATTGACTGCTCCACCGACGGAGGAAAGACGTGGCAGCCGGTGGTCAAGGATTGGCAAATCGTTCAGAGGCCGCCGGAGCCGAACGACTGGTGGAGTCAAACGTTCATCATGGGCGATGCGGAGGTCGGCAGCGCCGGCCCCGTGCGAGTTCGTTTCGCGAATACGGGCGGGCGGACGTTCATGCGGACCGAGGCGCATCTGGCTTACGAGGCCGGCTGCTCATCGCCGCTTCGTGCGACGTTTGCATGGAAAAGCGGCGGCGAAATCAAGACCGCCCGTCACGTTTACAGGACCGCGCCGGCTCAGGCCGACACTTCGTGGTCCTTTGATGCCGGCGCCGATCCCGCAACGCTCTGGGTGGAATACGCGGCCGAGTAAGGCGGCTTTCTGCGCGACGCATGTTTCGATCGGAATTGATAAACCGCAATTGACGGCAAGGTTGGGCGCCGTCATCATTTGCCCCAAGTGCTGATTGACACCATGAATAGGGAGGCATGCTTATGTCCCACCGCGAGTCTGCATCTCTCAGTCGTCGTCATTTTCTGAAAGCATCCGGAGCCATCGCGGCCGGTGCGGCTTTGCCCGCGTGGTTCGTCGAAGAGCAGCGAAGCTACGCCGCGCCCGCCAAACCGCTCTCGCCCAACGATAAGCCCAACGTTGCTCTCGTCGGCTGCGGCGGGCAGGGCCGCGGCGACGCGAAAAGAGCCCAGGATTTTGGAGAGATCGTGGCCGTCTGCGACGTGGACGAGAATCACGCGCAACAGGCCGCCAAGCAATTCGACGGCGCCAAGGTTTACACCGATTTTCGCAAGGTGATGGAGCGCGACGACATCCACGTGATCATCACCGGCACGCCCGACCACTGGCATACGCTGGTCAATCTGGCGGCCATCAAAGCAGGAAAAGATGTCTACAGCGAAAAACCCCTGACGCTCACGATTGACGAGGGTAAGCGGCTGGTCAAGGCGGTCCGCGACGGCAAGCGCATCCTTCAGACCGGCAGCCAGCAGCGAAGCGACCCGAAGTTCCGCCTGGCCTGCGAACTGGTTCGCAACGGGCGGATCGGAAAACTCACGCAGGTCTGGGTGGGGCTGCCCGCGGGACTTCGCGAAGGTCCGTTCAAGCCGCGGCCCGTGCCCGAAGGGTTGAACTGGGACTTCTGGCTCGGACAAACCCCCCACGTTGAATACGTTCCGCAGCGCTGCCATTTCAGCTTTCGCTATTGGTGGGACTATTCCGGCGGCACGATGACCGACTGGGGAGCGCATCACAACGACATCGCGCTTTGGGCCATGGGGCTCGATCGCAGCGGTCCCGTCACGATTGACGGCCGGGCGCTGGTGGAGATGATCCCCGGCGGCTACACGGCCACGAGCGAGTACCGGGTGGAATACACCTATGCCAATGGCGTGAAGCACATTTGCGAGAGTTTGACGACCGATTCGCCGACGGGCGCTCCGCTCAAGGAGCCGGGGCCGGGCCGGTTCCGAATCGGCCTCAAGTTCGACGGCACCGACGGCTGGATTTATGTCACGCGCGGCAGAATCCAGGCCAGCAAGAAGGAGTTGCTCGACGAACCGCTTCCGGCCGGCGCGGAACGTCTCGATGTGAGCGACAATCACATGGGGAACTTCTTCGACTGCGTTCGTTCGCGGAAGCCGCCGATCTGCGACGTCGAGATCGGCCATCGCTCGGTTTCGGTGTGCCACCTGGGCGTGCTCTCGATGCGGCTGGGCCGCAAGCTGACGTGGGACCCGGCGAAAGAGGAATTTGCCGACGACAAAGAGGCGAATTCCTATCTCGTGCGCGAAATGCGAAAACCCTGGACCTATGAGATGATTTGAAGCTCGGGGGAGGGGTTGGATGGGGCGATCTGTGGCCGGAACCAAACTGCGACTGCGAGAGTGAGAGAATGGGAGACGCGGAGAAAGCTTGCCGAAAAAACAAGCGGTTGCGGATCGCTAATGTCTATGGGAACTTCCGTCTACTGCGGATTCTCGCAGACTAGAATCAAAAGCAAAAGCTCTTCGATCCGCGAAGCTCTCAAAGGCAAGCGAGCGCGACGGCTAAGTACACCTCAACACAATAGAGGGGTTAAATTAGGGTACGTGCCGGCATGCGCGACTTTCGGCGGCCCACTTCTGAAAGGGAGGAATTTGATCCCTCTATTGTGTTGGGCTGTACTTAGAACGGGGTCCTACCGACAGAACCTTGTCTTAAAACAGCGGTAGCAAGCTCACCGCACTCCACAGGTTGGCCCCATCATGTTTCATGCGGTCAGGATTAAGTCCTTCTCTGAATCCGGCGTCTGCTTCGCCTTGTGGTGCGACTCTTGGGAGTCTCTGTCGTCACGTGTCTCGGCGTGAAACGGGCGTTGACAAGTTGGAGCAAAGTCCGTTCAAACCGGACCGGTACCTGGGTTGACGAGAAGCACGTCTTCATCCTCACCGAGGGAGGCCGATCGAGAACTCCGATGCGCAGACTCGTCAATCGCCGAACGTTTTTGTGCGGGACGGCTTCCGCGCTGGCAGGCGGTGTGTTGGCCGAAACATTATCCGGGGCGTTCGCCGCCGATGCGCCGGCAATCCCCGGCGGCATCCTTGACACGCACACTCACTTCTACGATCCCACCCGGCCGCAAGGCGTTCCCTGGCCGCCGAAAAACGAATCGCTTCTCTACAAGCCGACCTTGCCGGACGATTTTCGGCGCGCGACGCACGGGCTGGGCGTGACGGGAACCGTTGTGGTCGAGGCCAGCCCGTGGTTGGAGGACAACCAGTGGCTGCTCGACCTGGCCGCGAAGGAGCCGTTGATCGTTGGGATTGTGGGCAACCTGGAGGCGGGAACTCCGCAATTCAAGGATCACTTGGCGCGATTCACGAAGAATCCATTGTTCCGAGGCATTCGGGTGTGGGCTCGCGCGCTGGCCGACGGTCTGGACCGCACGGAATTCGTCAGCGATCTGAAACGCCTCGCCGAGGCCGACCGGGAGGTGGATTTCGTCGGCGGTCCGGCGATGCTGGCCGACATTGCCCGCGTTGCCGCGAAGCTCCCCGAGCTGCGAATCGTCATTGACCACTTTCCCTTTGATGTCGCGGAGAAGGAACGGGAACAAACGCGCGCCGCTCTCCGCGAACTGGAACGCCACCCCCAGGTTTTTGCCAAGGTGTCGGATGTGTTGCGACGCATCGGCGATCGCGTGCCGACGGATGTGGCGCACTACAAACCGGCGCTCGACGAGTTGTGGGAAGTTTTCGGTTCCGACCGTCTGATTTACGGCAGCAACTGGCCGGTCTCCGAGCGGGTCGCGCCCTATCCACAGGTGCTGAAAATCGTCTCCGAATATTTTGCCGGCAAAGGCGCGGAAGCGTTGATCAAGTATTTCCGCGGGAACTCGCGAACGGCCTATCGCTGGGTGGAGCGAACGAGCCCGCCGCCGCCCGCGCCACAGAAATGAAAAGGATCAGCTCTGGCAAAGTCACAGAAGAGCGACGCAAGAGTGAGGAGAACCATCATGGCGATGACCCGACGCGAATTCCTGAAGAGCACGGCTGTTCTGGCGGCGGCCGGGGCCGCAACCAGGCAAGCGCTGTGCGCTTCACCGACGTGGGAGCACCGGATTGTCCGGGCGCACCATCCGCTGGCGAGTTTTTTCGATGTGCTGGATTTCGAATTCCAGAAAAACACCCCGGAAACGTATTACGGAAATTTCGTGAATCAGGACATCGTCTATGGGATGTTTGATGCGGCTCTTTGCGCCCTGACGGGAAACGACGATCCCGTCAAGGCGATGCGCAGATTGGTGCCGTACAAGCCGGGCGAGCGGGTGTTCATCAAGATCAACACCACCACGTCCTACATCCTCTGGAGCGGGCAGTGGGACACGATCCAGTGGGATCTGCATTACAACGACACGGATGCCATCGCCGAGCCGGTCAACGCGACGATCCGCGCGCTGGTGCGGATGGGCGTGCCTCAGGAGAACATCGGTCTGTGCGATCCGACCTGGTCGGAAGGCAATCCCGATTCGGCCAAGCGCACGCCGCGGCTGATTCCCAACCGTCTGGCCCGACGGATCAAGGCGGCCTTTCCCGCGGTCGTGCTGTATCGTTCCTCTTTCATGCCCGACGGCAACGGCATCACGTGGACGAGCAACGACCCGAACGCCATCGTCAAGTTCCGCGATCCGATTATTGACCAGCGGAAGGAACGCGTGACCAGCCACCGCCTTTCGGACCAGGGGATCGGCGCGGCGCATTTCATCAGTGTCCCGATCCTGAAGCGGCACGATCAGGCGGGGACCACCGGCGCACTGAAGAACAATTTCGGCACGATCGCCAGCTGCGCCTACTTCCACGAGCCGATGTATGCGGGGAAAGGCAAGCCGGGCGCAATGTACAGCCGCGATGCCAACCCCGCGGTGGACATCTGGCTCAATCCCCACGTGGGGGGCAAAGCGCGGCTGATCGTCTGCGACGGGATTTTTGCCGGTTGGAACTGGGGCATAGACCCGCCGACGGGATGGAAGAACTTCGGCGGGCGCTCTCCCAATTGTCTCCTGCTCGGGACCGATCCGGTGGCCATGGACAGCGTCATTTTCGACCACGTCACCGAGTCGCTGCCGGACAAGGTCAAGGATTATCCGCCGCCGAACATGCTGGTGGACGGAGCAAAGGTCGGCCTGGGTCGCCACGAGTCGCGCAAAGGACCGGACGCCGGCTACAAGACCATTGATTACCTTGAGATCAACCAGAAGGTGGACGAGGCCAAGCTTCGGAAGCTCGCGGAATTGAAGACGAAATATAAGGCCAGCGGCAAGACGGCCGATGACGTCAAGCGAGCTCTGGAAGAATCCAGGGCCGTCTGACGGCAGACCGCGTCAGCTATCGCAATTCTCACAAGCCCGGAAAGCTCTTCGGCGAAAGGGATCTTTTCCGGCTGCGTGACGATCGCTTCACTCATTCTCTCCGAGCCGCCGCTCGGAACTACAGGCCGATTTGCTTCAGCACAAACGGCTCGAACAGGCCGTACCCGAGCGTGTGATACGCGGTTCCGACGGGCGGACCGTTCTTGGGTCCCTGCTGAAACGACGCGGGCCACGCGGAACCCACCATCGCTCCGGCGTGGTGCGGGCCGAGGGTGTTCTTCAACGTGCCGACGACAACTACTTCAATGGTGTTCGCGCCCGGCTTGAGGGCCTCGGTCACGTCGCATTCCCAGGGCCGATAGGCGAGGTAGCCCACCTGCTTGCCGTTGACCAACACCTTGGCCACGCTGCCGTACCATTTCGGCACGGCAACGCGATAGCGGCCCTTCGGCTGCGCGAGCTCAAACGTTTGCGAATACCCGACGCCGGCCGCGTAGAACGGATGGCCCTGCGCGTTCCACGCCGTCAAATCCAGGTCTTTGGCGGGCACAATCACAAAACCCGATTCCGCGGACCGCAAGGCGAAGTCGCCCAGGACATACGCCGATTCGATCTCGTGATAGATCGTGAAGGGAGAGGCTTTGAGCGTCACCGCGTTTTCGCCCACCTGCGCGGCGGCAGTGAGGTCAATCTTGCCGAACGCCTTGTCCAGCCACCATTCGCCTTTCGTCGCGGTGACGGGTTTGCCGTTGCAAGTGATCGTGTAAAGGTCCGGCCGCTCGATGACGATCGTCAGCGGCTTGGGCACTTGCCCTTCGATGGTGAACCGATACGTGACCTCAAAGCCGCTTTCGGGCGGGAATTTCTTGCTGATCAGATCGTCCTTGAACTGCACGGCGCTGTCCCAGGGGTTGCGCTCCATACCGTTCTTGACGAAGGCCAATTGCGAGGCCGCGTAGAAATAGAGATTCTTTCTCGTTTCGCCGCCCGCCGCGATGTCAACGTAATCGAGCGTCAACACGTTGGGTGCGAGGCGCCGGACCCGGATCGGCCCTTTCGGCAAAATAGTCGTTTCCTTTTCGGCAACAGGGGAAGCCGGTTGCAGCGGCTTATTGGACAGGAACAACAGGAGGCTGCCGCACGGCGGAATCTCGAACGAGGCGCTGATCCCTTTGGCCGCGCCGACGAACGGATACGCCGACGTGGTCCCCGACTCGCCGCTCCATCGCTCGACGCCCTTCGCCCGGGTTTCGATCGCGCCCGACGCCGGCGACTCGATGCTCGTATTGACCAGCAACACGAGTTCGCCGTCGTTCAACCGGCGGCGGTGGTGGAAGAGGATCCCCTTGTCGTCCTTGGCTCGGCGAATCGCGAAGCCGTCGCGCGAGAGGCCGAGGAGAGTGTCGGCCAGCGCATCGGGCTCGAGCTTCTTCCAGCCGGAGCTCTGCGCGAGCTTCTCACCGCGCTCCGATGGCCGGGCATCAACCATGCTCGGGGCCGGCTCGCAACCAATCACCCGGCCACCCTTTTTCGCGTACTTTTCGAGCAAGCGCATCGTCTTCTCGTCGAGGGTTTCCGTCAGCGGCGGCAGAACGACGGTGGTGTAACTGCGCTTGCCAACCACGAAGCGAGTCTCGGCGCCGAATTTCGTTTTGACCGATCCGTTCCGCGCGATGATATCCTCGCAGCCGATGTCGTATTCGACCTGTGCGCGCTCCAGCGACATCAGCAGGTCGAAAAAGCTCTTGCCGATCTGGCCCAGACGCGCCGCCTGGGTCCCGTCGGCCTGGTACATCCACGCGGTCGTCGTCGGCTCCAGCACCAGGATGTCGTTGATCTGCCGGCCGCTCGACATCGCCGCCGTGAGCCGCGTGAAATACGCCGTCATCACGTGATAAGCCTCCCACCACGGCTCGTGATAGGAGAACGACTGGGGATGGTCGCGTTTGCGCGCGCCGCGGATCGTGATGTAGGAAAGATGCTCGTCGAGCGTGTTGACGCCGAGGACTTCCAGCCAGTCGCCGATCCGCTTCATGTCTTCGAAGCGCAAGTCCCATCCCCCCGCTCCATAGACTTCACAGAGCGTTCGCCGGCGGCCGAGCTGGTTGGCCACGCTGCCCAGTTCCCTCACCATTCGCACATTTCCAAATTGCCCATGGGTGTCCTCGCTATACTGGTTCATCAGACAGTCAATGCCGGGGCGCTGCTGCCAGGCGGACATCGCCATACTGTCGGGCACCGCGCCGGCGCCGGGCCATTCGTGCTCCCAATAGTGGCCGGTGAATTCCAGCCCGTGCTTCGCGCAGTACTTGTAGTATGGGCTCGCCCAGTGTTCGATGAACTGCTCCAGCAAAAGTTGGTAGTAATCGTGGCGGACCTGTTTCCACTTGCCCACAGGCCGCGTGAGGCTCGGTAGATGATCCGTCAGACTGTAGCCCCAGCGTTTCTTGAATTCCTTGGGCAGGTGGTCGGTCCAAGGCAGCCCGCCCGCCGGGCGCAGTTCCGGTTCGTCGGTAAACGAGCCGGGGACGCGCTTGCCGAACTGTCTGCCAATCTCGCGGCGGTAGGCCTCCAGTGTGATTTTCAAGAAGCTCTCGGTCACGCCGGGGTAGAGCAGATCCACATAGCAGCGACGGGCATTCCACGGCGAGTTTTTGGCGCGCTCCACCGAGGCAATCAGGTAGCGCGCTTCGGGCAGCTCGGCCCCGGAGCGGGCCTTCTTCGTGATGTTCTCAAATCCATCGTTGGCGAGGAGATAAACCGCAAGGACTTCGGGTCCCAGCTTGTCCAACTTCTTCACCTCGCGAATCGCCAGGCCGCGGCCACGCGATTCCGGCATTGTCTCGGGGACCCATCCGCCGGCGAAGCCCGAGGGATAGGAATTCTCGTCGTAGATCCAGATGTTCATGTCGAGCCGCTCGGCTTCCTGCAACGCCACCTTCCAGAGGCGGAACCAATCGGCGGAAAGGTAGGGCGTCATCAGGCCGGGGCGCGGATGGACGAAAGCCTGCTTGACCTTCTGCCCAGCCAGGTCGCGAAGCGTGCTCCGGATCTGGTCTTCGGTGAGCATGTCGTTCCACACCCAAAGCGGCGCCGAGGCGTATTGCCGCGGCGGATCGGCGAAGACCGCCTTGACCGCGGCGGAATTCTCGGCGCGCGAAGGTGCGGTGGCGAGCAGGAGAAGGAGAGCAGCAGACAACCCCTTGCACAATGTTCTCGGCCGTTCGCAGTTCATCGAAGTCCTCCTGAGAGATTGAATGGGGAGCTCAATCATAGAAACCGCACTCATAGGCGGTGTCGAACATGGCAACCATGTTCTCCGGCGGTACGTCGGCCTGGATGTTGTGAACGTTGTTGAAGACATAGCCTCCGCCCGGCTTCCAGATTTCGAGATGGCGCCGCACGTGTTCGCGCACCGTCTCGGGCGAAGCCGAGGGCAGAACGTGCTGCGTGTCAATCGCCCCGCCCCAAAAGACCAGCTGTTTTCCGAAGCGCGCTTTCAGTGCGGCGGGATCCATGCGAGCGGCGCTGATTTGCACCGGGTTGAGGATGTGGATGCCGTTGTCCAGCAGGTCGGGGATATACTCCACGCACGAGCCGCAGGTGTGATACCAGATTTTCGCGCTGGTCCGCGAGCGGATGTATTGCACGAGCCGTTTGTGGCGCGGCTTGACGATCGTGCGATAGAAGCCGGGGTGAAACAGCGGCCCGCCTTGCCCCGCCAGATCGTCGCCGATCATGATCACGTCAACCAGGTCGCCCACCTCATCGAGAAAGATACGGAACCAGTCGAGCCAGAACTTCAGCGTCTGGTCCAACAGCGCCTCGCAGAATTCCGGCTGCGTGAGCATGTCCGCAAACCACTGCTCCAGACCCCTCATGTACCAGCAGATCTCATAGACCACGCCCGAAATGCCGCTCACGACCGCGTAGGGCGTTTCGTTCCTGAGCGTGAGCGCGCGATCGCGCAGTCCCGCGAACCGCCCTGGATCGTCGCCCTTGGGAAACGGGTAGTCGCCAATGTCGGCGATCGTGGCGTTGGCCAGCGGATGGCGCGAGATGTCCATGAAATACGGCGTGTCGTCGGGCATGGACCAGGTGACGCCGAATTCGTCGGTCAGCTCGTGCCAGGTGCGCCCGTCGCGCTCGCGCGTCACGATCCCGCCTTTGAAATCCGAGGCCGCGCCGGCGGCGATGTAGCGGGTGTCCACGTGAAACCGCTCGAGCACCGCCTCGCACGGCCGGGCCAGCTGCTGCACCGCATCCATGATGGCCACGTGGTCGGCGATCCCGAGATGATCCAGCAGCGCCCGGTAAGCGAACTTGTGGATGCCGGTTTGATTCCCCCCAAGGTCAATCGGCACGCGGTCGGGCGCCTGGTGGTTCAATGTCCGGAGCAGCCGCTCGCGAGAACTCATTGTCTCCTTGTGTCTTGTGTGATTTGTGGACATCGTCGGTTTTTGCGCCGTTGCTTCCCGCCCGGGCTTTTTCTCGCCGGCGTCATCCGGGTTGTGACGGTGCCAGATAATTCCCCAGCCCGATCACGACCGTTGAGAGAATCAATACCACGATGCCGATCCAAACGCGTGCCATGACCGGCCTTGTCACGCCTTTCCATTCGTGGAAGCGGATTCCCCACAAGTTGCTGAAGACAATGATGAACGCCATGTGGATGGTCCAACTGGAGAAATCGTAGCGACCCATCTTCGTTTTGCCCATGCCGAAGAAGAAGAACTGGAGATACCAAGTGATGCCCGCCAGCGCGGCAAAGGAATAATTCGACAGGAGCGATGCACCGCCGCCGTCAATATAGTCCCGCAGTGAACCGTTCTTGAAGTTCAGATACATGCACCAGATGAAATTGCTGCTAAAGCCGCCCAGAAGTCCCACTACCAGAATGGGGAGGTTTTGCCACAAGGGCGGCGTGCCGTGTCGGACGGCCAGAGTGCCGATCGGCTTGCCGGCCGCGAACACAAAGGCCATGCACGCACTCATGAGCCCGGCGAACGTGGCAACCCAGACTCCTTTGGCGAAACTGAATTCGCGGATGGTCGCCGTCTTTTCGTTCGGGGGCAGTTCCTTCTCTTTCATCATGCCCGCCATTGCGCAAATGGCGATGCCCGCGAGGCAGACGAACACGCCGCCCAGCGTGAGCTGGCCCGAGATCAGCGTGGCGAGTGTGGTGATTTCGCCGGAAAACACCGGCGGGACGATCGTTCCAAAGGCCGCGCAAAAGCCCAGCGCCATCGCATACCCCAGAGAGAGCCCCAGGTAGCGCATCGAAAGGCCGAAGGTCAGTCCGCCGATCCCCCAGAGAACTCCGAACAGGTAGGTCCAGAAAAGGTTGCCCGGAGGAGCGGCCCGGAGGACTTGCCAGAGATTGGGGACGATCGCCCAGGCCGCCAGCCACGGCGCGATGATCCAGCTGAACACTCCTCCCACCAGCCAATAGCTCTCCCACGACCATTTGCGCACGCTCTTGAACGGGATGTAGAAGCTCCCCGCCGCAAAGCCGCCGATGGCGTGCAGAATCACTCCGAGAAAAGGATTGGGACTCAAAAGAGAAGACCTCCTGTAAGCGTCGGCCGCAGGAACGCCGTGGGACGCAGCGAATGCGTACCCTCTCGATAAAGAATCAGTCAGTCTCCGCGAGACGGTTCATGAAGATCGCCGGCCATCAAGTCAACACTTTCCGTCTTGAGCCTTTTGGCTTGAGAGAAAAAAGTGGCGGAAAATCCTTGAGAGACTTGTCTTCGCCACACGGGCATCCAGTTCCTCCAGTTAAACACGCTCTACCAGCTCCTTTCGCTTGTTGTTCGGCGCTCACCGTGGCTGGAGATTGCGGAGAAAATGCTGCTCATGCCGAGCCTCTTCAGCTGTTTCCTCACGGGAAATCAGACCCTGGAATTCACTCACGCAACCACGACGCAGTTCTACGACCCGCGCAAAGGCAACTGGTCCGAGGCCGTGCTTTCGGCGATGGGCATTCCGTTGCCGCTCATGCCCGAGATCGTTCCGCCGGGCACCGTGCGCGGCCCGTTGCGCCGGAAAGTGGCCGATGAAGCGGGGCTGGACCCGGTCAACGTGATCGCGCCCGCCACACACGACACCGGTTCGGCCGTGGCCGCCGTGCCCGCCGGCGCCGGTGACGACTGGGCCTATCTCAGTTCGGGAACCTGGTCGCTGATGGGCGTCGAGATTCGCGAGCCGATCATCAACGACGCCGCGCTGCGGTTCAACATGACCACCGAGGGCGGCGTCGAGGGCACGTTCCGTTTTCTCAAGAACATTTCGGGGCTTTGGATGATCCAGGAGTGCCGCCGCAGTTGGGCGCGCGAAGGCCACCAGCTTTCCTATGATGAGATCATCCCAATTCTTTAGTTCGCCAGATAGCTGTTCGGCGGGCGGATCCACATTTCCCGTGACTGTATGCCGGGCCGTAACCCATTCCGGCCGGAAACCCAACCATCGTTATACGGACCTGACTCACTCTCTTCAGCCAGAATCACACCTCCTTCCCGATGGAGCGTTTTCGAGCGTATGAAGAGCGGCGACTCTCGCAGGCAGTCGTTGCGCT
>Ga0315280_10007310_pt1 | contig 14884 bp, 14 predicted proteins | sample YL17G06_40_MG_FD_203697 | JGI IMG/M metagenome (GOLD analysis project Ga0315280, IMG submission 203697) | Sediment microbial communities from Yellowstone Lake, YNP, Wyoming, USA - YL17G06_40 | ecosystem: Environmental > Aquatic > Freshwater > Lake > Sediment | place: USA: Wyoming | collected...
GTTGAAATGGCCGACTTTGACTCTCACCCACTGGGTGGCCACCTCCCGAAGGCTTCCCTGTGCTCGGTTCACGCATGAACACAGGCGATGCATATCTTCTACACCCTTATCACCGATTTTCACATCGGAAGTCCGGGCTAAGAATGTCTGCCTGAGGCGGAGGTTTTGCTTGACAGGCCACCTCTATTTGCGATAGGGTCGTCGCAGATGCGGACCTACTCGACACGCCAGGCAGCACAGATGCTGGGGATTCATTTGGCCACTCTCCAGCGGTACATCGCCAAGAGATTGGTCCCCGTTCCAGCACTGCGGGAGATCGGTGGTGCGAAATTTCGCTTCTGGACCGAGCGCGACATAGAGAAGGTTCGCAAGCTCCTCCCGAAAGTCAGAAATGGCAGGAGAAAGAGAGCAGAAGAAGCAAAATCTAAGGCGTGATGGAGCGGGGCGCGCCGGTGCGCAAACACCGAACGCGTCCCTAACCACGCAACCTGATTGGAGGTCACATGGCTACCGCGCAACTTACCGCAGTTTCCCCTTTCGCTCAACCCCGTTTCCTGCCCGGGCCTGGCATTTACGGTGTGTACACGCAGGTTCCCTCTCGAGTGAGAGAGCAACGCGCTTCCCGGAACCGCGGCCCGGTGGCGCTCTCCCCGGAAGAAGTGCTGAGAGTTCTCAAGCTGGCTCGCCCGCGCTCCGTCCGGGACTGGGCCATGGTCCTACTCGCCTACCGCCACGGGATGCGAGCCTCGGAAGTCTGCGGGCTCAAGCTCGCCGACGTGGACCTGAAATCCGAGTCGGTCTCGATTCGCCGGCTGAAGGGTTCACTTCACACCATCCAGCCCCTCTACCGGCACAAGGGGCAGCCGCTCCTTGATGAAGTCAACGCGCTCCGGGCTTGGCTGCGGACGCGCAACGGCGACGGGTCTGACTTCCTGTTCACGTCTCAGAAAGGCGGGCGACTCCATCGCTCGCAATTCTTCCGCCTGTTCCAAGCGTGTTCTGAGGCTGCCGGCCTCTCGCCAGAGAAGCGCCACCCGCACGCGCTCAAACACTCGCTGGCGACGCACTTGATTGCTGGCAACGTGAACCTCGCCCTGGTTAAGCAGTGCCTCGGTCACAAGGCGATTGGGTCCACCATGCGGTACATCGCGGTGTCGGACAGACAGGCAACACAAGCGGCGCAGGTGGCATTGATGGGGTTATACTGACTGGCGATGAAAGGACTCCTACTCTACCTCGCCGGTGTGTTGAGCACGATCGTTGGTTCGTGGATCGCCAGCAAGATTCACGTCTATCACGACAACCGAAAACTGCATCATGAAGAATTGAAGCAGAAAGTGCTCTCACCTATCCGCACGGCTTTGGACGATTCCTATGCGAGCTTGGTCAAGCACGCCTCGGCTGTGATTTCAGAAAGCTGGGGAACGCAGCAGCTAGTCCAGGGCGCAAAGATAACTGAGTATCCGGAGGTCCAGGGTCCTGTGCTACAAGCCGCAGACCTGAGAGGTAACAGCGAGAGGAATTTAGATGAGGCCTTACTTGCGGACGCAAGGGAAAATCACTATCGAGAACTCATTGTCTCGTGGGAACGGTTCAGAGATTCTTGGACGAACCACAGCCAAAAATGCAAGTCCTGGGCTTCCGAGGTCGCACTCCGAATCCTGAGCCAATCTGGACTGGCAGCCTTTCCCCCGCTGCTTGGCAAACCGTATGTTATGCATCTGCGTTTGGCTGTTCTTTTGTACTTGCGACTGTTTCAGATACCAACCGAACCCTTACGACGGGAAGAGCGCGATGGACATTGGTGGTTAGTCGACAGGTCGGCAACCCTTGCTACGGGCACCGAGAAACAAATCGACGAGCTGCTTGCCCTGTTGGAAGGCTTCCTGCAAACGGAGAAACCTACAGCAGAAGTCCTTCGCCAAGAGGCCGAGCGGCTGAAATCTGAGCTGGATTCACTTCACCAGAAGCTCAGTCTGGCTATCGCGGAACGACAACTGCGCCGAAGGTGCAGCATGGTGACGTTTTTCTAACCAAAGGGTCAGGTCTTGGTGGCATCAGAATGCTCGAAAGGTTGCATTCCCACCTTGACCATGCCTGTATCCAAAGGACTTGCCCTGCCAGGATGCACTCGACAGCCAGCACGTAATGTTGCGTTTTTGGGGCAACGATGTTCGTTCAGAACGTTCTCCGTCGTCCTCCCTCCCGCCCGCCCCCCCCGCGGGCAGGGTGAGGGGGAGAAAATCGCTGGCAGGTGCGAAAGGGCGCGACTGCGGGGCATTCTACGCAGTTGTTAGGTCGGCGCTGGGGGTGGGGATGAGTGCAAAGGTGGGGGCGGGTTGTCAGGTTTGGATGGTACCTATATTCGGGATAGGGCCAATTGGGGGATTCGCCATTCAGGGTAGGTTTGCAACAGCGAGCCCCGAAGCCACCCAAAAGAGCCCATGGTGATCTGAGCTTGAATCAACGGGGCAGCTGGCCTATAGTTTTGGGCAAAGATAAAGTTGAAATCGGAAATTCCGGATAGAGGACCTTTATGCCACGACTGACGGAACAGGAACAACAGGAAATCATCCGCTTTCTGGAGGCGGATAAGCCGCTGCCGGACAAGTTTCGCTTTCTGCTGTTCGAGGGGAAGCGCGAGGTGGAACTGGTCTGGAACGGCAAGGCCAGCGAGGTCTGCAACATCGTGCTGCCCTTTCAGGTGATCGAGCAGGTGGACGAGCCGCGCGCCGAGAAGCCGGCAGACACGGCCTTGCAAGCAGGTCTTTTTGACTCCCGCGGTCGCCAGCTCAAGGGCTGGACGAACAAGCTGATCTGGGGCGAGAACAAGATCATCCTCTCATCGCTGAAGAACGGGCCACTGCGCGAGGAGATTGAAAAGCAGGGCGGCCTCAAGCTCATCTACATTGACCCCCCCTTCGACGTGGGCGCGGATTTCAGCATGGACATCGAGATCGGGGACGACACCTTCACCAAGAAACCCAACATCTTGGAAGAGATCGCCTACCGCGACACCTGGGGCAAGGGCGCGGATTCCTTCATCGCCATGATCTACGAACGGCTGGCGCTGATGCGCGATTTGCTGGCCGAAGACGGCAGCATTTACGTACATTGTGATTGGCGGTTAGACCATCATGTGCGGGAAGTCTTAGATGAAGTACTTGGTGAGACCGGGTATCGCAATACGATTGCATGGCGCCGAGATGCTGCCGGCAAGGGAGCGAAAGGCAAGTCCCACCAGTACCCCCGGAACACGGACACGATCGTGTTCTACACGAAATCTGACTCATGGGCTTTCTCTCAGCCCTATGTGGACCTGAGCGAAGATCAAAAGGTCGCATACCGCTACACCGAATCCAACTCGGGACGCAAGTACAAGGCAGTACAGCTTGGCGACTACTCTGAAAAGTCGATAGCCTCGATGGAAAAACAAGGCTTGATTCACGTATCTGGGCCAGGACAAAAATACAAGAAGTACTACCTTGATGAAGCCAAGTCTGCCGTAGACGCGATTTGGACCGACATTCTTGGTTTCGGAACGCGCACTGCTGCTTCCGAAATAACCGGCTACGCTACCCAAAAGCCCGAGGCTCTTCTTGAACGTATTATCAAAGTCTCTTCCAACGAAAACGACCTGGTAGCCGATTTTTTCTGCGGTTCTGGCACCACTGCCGCCGTCGCCGAAAAGCTCGGCCGCAAGTGGATCGTCAGCGACCTGGGCAAGTTCGCCATCCACACTACCCGCAAACGGTTGATTGGCGTGCAGCGGGAGTTGAAGGCTGAAGGGAAGAACTACCGCGCCTTTGAAATCCTCAACCTGGGCAAGTACGAGCGCCAGCACTATATCGGCGTCAACCCCAACCTGCGCGAAGCGGAACAGCAAAAGCAGTTGGAAGAAAAGGAAGCCGCCTTCGTTGATTTGATCCTGCGCGCCTACCGCGCCGAAAAGACCGACGGCTTCAACACGTTTAACGGCAAGAAAGCCGGGCGGCTGGTGGCGGTGGGGCCGGTCAACCTGCCGGTGACGCGCCTGTTCGTGGAAGAAGTCATCCTGGAATGCCGCCAGAAGCACATCACCCGCGTGGACATTCTGGGCTTTGAGTTCGAGATGGGACTGTTCCCCAACGTGCTGGACGAAGCCCGCGCCAAAGGCATTGACATCGCCCCCAAATACATCCCCGCCGAGGTGTTCGACAAGCGGGCGGTGGAAAAGAACCAGGTGGTCTTTCACGATGTGGCGGCGATCGAGGTCACGCCGCACGTCAAGAAGAACAGCGTCGCGGTGGAGCTGACGGACTTCTCGGTGTTCTATTCGCAGGATTCCATCGCCGCCGCCGAAGCCGCGCTCAAGGACAAGTCCAGCAAGATCGTGGTGGAGCGGGGGCAGATCGTGAAGGTGAGCAAGGACGCGAAGGGGATCGTGAAGCGGGAGGTGCTGACCAAGAACTGGACGGACTGGATTGATTACTGGGCGGTGGACTTCAACTTTGAGAGCAAGCGCGAAATCGTCCGCGTGAAGAACGAGGACAGCGGCGCGTGGGAAGAGCGATGGACGGGGGATTACATCTTTGAAAACGAGTGGCAATCCTTCCGCACCAAGAAAGACCGCACGCTGGAACTGACCAGCGTCTTCCACGAATGCCCGCCGGGGCGGCGGAAACTGGCGGTCAAAGTAGTGGACATCTTCGGCAACGATACCATGACGATTGTGGAGGTCACGGTGGGAGGAAAGAAATAATGGCGCTCCATCCCTACTTCCCCGAATCGCCCTATGCCATCCTCGACCCAGCGGTGCGCTGGTTTCCGGCGGATGAAGCCCTGCGGGAGTCAAGCTCTGAAAAGCTGATGCCGCCGCTGGTGTCGCAACTGCGCAAGAAGGTGAAGGAATGGCGGGACAGCGGTTATGTGGGGGCAACCGACACCAGCAAGAGCCTGCTCAACTGGTGGTTCAACACGCCGCACCTACTCCCCCTAACGGACGGCACAATGGCCGAGTTTCAATATTACTTTGCCCAACGCGAGGCGCTGGAGACGATCATCTATCTGTACGACGTGGTGGGCGTGCAGGATAAGTTTGACCTGATGCGTTTTGACGGTTCCGGGCTGGTCTCCGCCGGCATGTTCGACGAAAGCTGGCGGCGCTTCGTGGTGAAAATGGCGACAGGCTCCGGCAAGACCAAGGTGCTGAGCTTGGTTCTGGCCTGGAGCTTTTACCACAAATTGTATGAGCCGGAGTCACAACTGGCGCGCAACTTTCTGGTGATCACCCCCAACATCATTGTGCTGGACCGCATCTACAAGGATTTTCAAGGTCTACACATCTTTTTTGATGACCCGGTCTTGCCCGACAATGGTGTGGACGGCCGCAACTGGCGCGACGATTTTCAACTGACCCTGCACCGGCAAGACGAGGTGCGCATCACCCGCCCCACTGGCAACATCTTCCTGACCAACATCCACCGCGTCTATGCTGGCGATGACATTCCCGCTTCGCCCGATGATGAAGACACGAAGGATTATTTCCTGGGTAAGCATCCCACTGGCGCGACGACCGACTCCAAAGTGGATTTGGGCATGATTGTGCGCGATATTGATGAGCTGGTGGTGCTGAACGACGAGGCGCATCATATTCACGACCCGCGCATGGCTTGGTTCAAATCCATCGAGGACATCCACAATCGCCTGAAGCAAAAAGGGTCCGCCCTCTCCCTGCAAGTGGACACGACTGCCACGCCCAGGCACGACAACGGCGCAATCTTCGTGCAGACCGTGGCCGACTACCCGCTGGTGGAGGCCATTTCACAAAACGTCGTCAAACACCCGGTACTGCCCGATGCACCCAGCCGCGCTAAACTGGTGGAGCGCCAGAGCGCCAAGTACACCGAGAAATACACCGATTATATTCACTTGGGCGTGATCGAGTGGCGCAAGGCGTTCGCCGAACACGAAAAGCTGGACAAGAAGGCGATCCTGTTTGTGATGACTGACGACACCCGCAACTGCGACGACGTGGCCGAGTACCTCGAAGGCCACTACCCCGACTTGAAGGGCGCGGTGCTGGTGATTCACACCAAGAACAACGGCGAGATTTCCGAATCAACGTCAGGCAAAGCCAAAGAGGAATTGGATTTGCTGCGCCAGCAAGCCAACGAGATTGACGAGCCGGACAGCCCCTACAAAGCCATCATTTCCGTGATGGTGCTCAAAGAGGGCTGGGACGTGCGCAACGTCACCACCATTGTGGGCCTGCGCCCATATAAAGCCCCGAGCAACATCTTGCCCGAACAGACCCTGGGTCGGGGGTTGCGCAAAATGTACCCCGGCGGCCTAGAAGAATACGTCAGCGTGGTCGGCACGAATGCCTTTATGGATTTCGTGGAATCTATCCAGGCGGAAGGAGTGGTGCTGGAACGCAAGCCGATGGGCGAAGGCACCGAGGCAAAGACCCCGCTGGTGGTGGAGATCGATAAGGAAAACGTCAAAAAAGACATCGACGCGCTGGATATTGAAATACCGGTGCTGACGCCGCGCGTTTACCGGGAATACAAAAACCTGAGCGCGCTGGATGTGGCCGCGCTGGGGCATCAGCGTGTGTTGTACTTGCAGTTCAGCGAGGAAGAACAGCGGGAGATCGTCTTCAAGGACATCACCACCGGCGAAGTGACGCATACCACCATTCTCGACACGGCGGGCATTGCCGATTACCGCAGCGTCATCGGCTACTTCGCGCAGACCATCATGAAGGATTTGCGGCTGGTCAGCGGCTACGATGTGCTGTATGGCAAGGTCAAAGCCTTTGTGCAAAACGAGTTGTTTGACCGCCCGGTGGAACTGGAAAGCCCCAACACCCTCCGGAACCTGTCGGAACTTGCCGCCACCAAAACCCTGATCGAGACCTTCAAGAAGGCGATCAACGCCCTTACCATACAGGACAAAGGCGATGCCAAAATCCGCGACACCATCAAGCTGCGGCAGACGCGCCCTTTTGTAGCAAAGGACCAGGGCTATCTCATCCCGAAAAAGAGCGTCTTCAATCGCATCATCGGCGACAGCGATTTTGAACTGCTGTTCGCCCGCTTTCTGGACGATTGCGACGATGTGGTTTCCTACGCCAAGAATTATCTGGCGGTACACTTCAAAGTGGATTATGTGAATGCGGACGGCGACATTTCAAACTACTACCCCGACTTTCTGGTCAAGCTGTCCGCCAAGCGGATTTTCATTCTCGAAACCAAAGGCCAGGAAGACCTGGACGTGCCGCTCAAGATGCAACGGCTGCGGCAATGGTGCGAAGACATCAATCGAGTGCAGGCAGACGTGGAATACGACTTCGTTTACGTAGACCAGGAAAGTTTTGAGAAATACAAGCCTGCCTCATTCAGGCAATTGGTTGATGGCTTCAGGGAATACAAAGGGAAAATATAACATTAGCCACCCTGGAGCAACTCGTCCTGTGGGGCTATCCCGGCGCGATTGCGGAGCGTTCTGGCGTTGCCCAAAAACCTGCCTGCGACCGCAGCGGCAAGCGCCTGATTCTGCGCGTGGACAAGGGCCAGAGTCGCACGGCCCAAAATCAAGTGTTTGTTGCCCGACTCGCCGCGTTCGCCGGATGCACTCCACCCTCAGGGCGCGCGCCAGATCACCTTGCCGCCGTTGCCGAGCAGCGTCATCGCCGCAAGAGGCCGTCCTCGGTGAGCAGGGCGCGCGTCTTGCCGGCGTCGTCGTTCAACACCAAGCGGGGACCCTCGGCGAAAGCTCCAAGCCCAGCGCGGACCTGCCCGGCGGCGTCGCGCAACTCCAAGCCGGGACCGTCGGCAAAAGCTCCAAGCCCGGCGCGGGTCTTCCCGGCGGCGTCGTACAACTTCAAGACGGGACCCTCGCCAAATACGGTGAGCTCAGCGCGGGGCACCCCGGCGGCGTCGGACAACGCCAGGTCGGGACCGGCGGCCAGTACCCTGAGCACAGCGCGGAGCCCCCCGCTGGCGTCGTACAACCGCAAGATGGGAAGTCCATCCTCTACTGTCCAAAGGCCGCGCAGCTTGCCCGCCTTATCTCGCAACTCCAGGCGGTGCACGACCAGGGTGTCGTAAGTAGCCGCCGGCGCAGCCGGACCTGGGGCGGCGCGGGCCGGTTTGCGCGGAGCCTGAGCGAAGAGGAAGCCCGAGCCCGCGATAAGCAAGAAAAGAAGGCCCAGGCGTTTCAGTGTGCGGTTTTGTCTCTCCAACTTCGCCAGACGGGTCTCTAGGTCCGCCAGGGATGGTGTGTAGCTGTCCATGCGTGCTCCTTTCCGACCCGCCTGCCGTGGCGGGCAGGAACGTTTGGCGACTCCCACCGGGGGGCGCCGCGGATTAGTCGGCCGCCTCGGCCCCACCTTCACGCTCGCTGGCCCCGGTTACTTATGCTTTTCCCGCTGTTTGACCGCCTTGCGTGCCAGAGCGAGAAACAAACCCCGATCTCGTTCCGGCATTCGCCGAAAGAGGTTCAGGAGGGTGCCTTCCCTCGCGTTACGACGTGTTGGTTCAGCAACTTCGGGGGCCATAGGTTCGCCTTTGCCCTGGTAGAAAAGCTGGTACAACTCCAGGTCAAGAGCCTTCGCCCACCTCTCCAGAGTCCCCACTTCGGGGAGAGTGTGCCCGCACTCGACGCGCGAGAGGTAGCAGGTAAGCAGACCAGTACGCTTCTCGATGTCAGCCTGGCTTAGCCCTTTCGCCTTGCGCAGTTCACGCAATCGTTTCCCGATATCCATTCCGAATCTGACCTCAGACTATGGTGTAGGGCGGGTTGAACTCCGGAACTCCCGCATGCCGTCCAGCGATCCATCGCAGGACGTAGACCTGCTTGGGGTCAGTCAGTCTACCTGAAATAGTGTTAGGAAGGACTTCTAGCAGGGCGTGTGCGCCAATGTCCTTGTAGTAGTCCATATCGGGTTCAACCCTTACACACTCCACGCCATCTATCACCCGCGTGTCACCCTCATGAAAGGTGAATTGGACATTCGCCTCGCCGAACTGCACCTGCTTGTAGCTCCGAGTCGCCCCATGATGAAAGAAGCCACTGCCCACTTCCGGGGCAAACAGGCCGTGCGCTGCTGCGCGCTCAACCTGCGCGACCAGAGCCCTGTCCGCGTAAGCAAAGAACCGATCTTGCTGCATCTCTTCCCAGACTAGTTCCTTGAAATAGTCCAGCGGGCATCCTGCAGGCAGAAGTATATCTGCCGTCGCAGTGGCGATGTTGAAAAAGGCGGCAAGCGTGGCAGCGCGAGTCTCCATCAGGTCATTGTAACGGTCTCTCGCAACAGCGTCGTTGGTGGCACCGTGCGAGAGAAGCGAAAAAAGCTTGGAGTGTGTGCTTTGCAATACCTCCCAACGCGCCGGGGCAAAATTGAAATTACCTTCCTTTGGCAACAACATCAGGTCGATGTGCTGCCAGGCGTTCGGCGAGATTTTCACCGGTGTGAACCCCGCCTGAATATGGTTCTCCGCCCAGACGATGACCGTATAGTTGTCGCCAAAGTTATCGAAAAACGGAACCCCTCGAAATGCAACGCTTGGTCCCTTGCGGTAATTGGCGAACCACTGGTGCTGGTTGCCATCAATGATGCGAATCAGTGGCTTGATAGTTTTCGGGATCGCCTGACGAGCCCCGTCGAAGACGTTAACCATGAGGTTACCGGTGTTGGCTTTGCTCTTTTGAGAGGGCATTGCGTCCTTCTCCGAAGGAAAGCAAGTTAGTGGGTCCTAAAGTAGTCCATGTGCCGCGCATAGATCGTCTTGAAGACATCGGCTACTTCGTTGACTCCCTTCTGCCATTGAGCGTCGAAAGCCGATAACGCCTGCCCATCCAGCTTGTTGTTGTTGTCGTAGTCGTCAGAAATCTCCTTGTAGTGCGGTGCAGACTGCTCGGCGTTCAGAAGCTGCCACTGGCGAATGTCTCCGGTAATTTCCTTGGCAGAACACTGGTCGGTGGCAATGTCAGCCTTGTCTCTCGCGTGTTCAAACTTGACATGATACTTCCCCTCGTTTTTGTCGGTCTTGTTGCTCCCGCAGTGGAGTGGCTGTGATATGTCAGAAACGAAGTGAGCCAGAATTCCTAGTTCATAGGCGACCGTATTCCCTGACTTTCCCTGGTCGATCAATTGCCCAACCTTTCCAAACTCCTCTACGACCTTATCGATGTCGTGGCCCTTTTTGTCGTCGAGCAGATTGTAATAGTGGTTCGAGATGCCCAGGTCTTTCCGGCAAGGTTGGGTCGATTCCGACTTGCAGGTTTTGTGGAGGTCCGGCTCGACCGCTCCTGCCCTGAGTTCCGCAACGTGTTTGTGGATGAAGTTGCTGAAATCCGGCTCGCCCACACAAGCCGCCGCACGCTCGGCGATGACAGCGTGGCTCTTCGATTTGCTGCTGGCCCACGGGTAGACACTTATGGGTAGAGCGACAGCGATCAGGAGAACCAGAAGTGGAGTCCGGGGGGCTCTCGTGGGGGGCGTCCTCCTCACCAGAATCAGCCTGACGACGTGTTCCGAGCGGAATGCGAGCACCCTATACCACTTGGCGTTACGCCACGCAAGAGTTAATTCCATGGGGGCTGGGCAGTCAACATGGCACACATTCGCAGAGTCCTCGTCACCCTCTCGGCGTTGATATTGCGTGGCGGTATTTCGGCACGAGCGGCTAGTATCTCGCTACCTTCGGCGGCTTCTCCGGCCAGTGTGGTCAAGAAGGTAGTCAGAATCTGTGTTAGCAGCAGGAGCGCCTTTAACTATTGACCGGAACGCGCTGGTACGGAGCGACAAAACAGGATCAACATAAGGGTGAGTGTGAAGTAATAAAGGCTGGGTACCGGCCCGCGTAGAACAGGCCATGTGGGTCGAGTTGTAATTCGCAGCAGTGAGGGAACCTACTGCGTCAGCCCGGCGCGGCGCCGGCACGCCTGAGAAATCGAAACCCGCGTGACCCGCCTGAGACTTCCGCGCAGTTTGCGTTTGCAGCCAATTCTAGGGCCGCGCGGCCGCCCAAAGGCCCATGCATCAGGCTCGACCTTTCGAGTCCGCTGGAAAGGGTTGTGCGCCGGGCGCAAAACGCCCTGTGGTCGTCGCGAGTGGCATCCCAGGCCGTATGGTGGCGTTCTCCTAGAAAAGAGTCTTCTAGACGGGTTTTTGCGGCAATTGGACCAGTATCCGCGGCCTCGATGAGTTCTGATATGCTGCGAGAAGCAAAACAGGGGCGGCTAGGCTGATCACCGAACGGTGGGTGCGTCCCGACCCGCCTGCCGACCGTGACAAGTGGGAACTACGTGGGAGGCAGCGTGGAGCCGAAGCGATATACGCAGGCCGATGTCGAGCGCCTGGTCCTGGGAGAGGGCTGGGAGGAACTGACCGAGGGTCTTGAACCTTGGCGGGTGGAAGCCGCCTGGAAGGAATTGGTGGAGCTGGCCAATGTGCCGTGGACGATTGCGCACTATCCGAAGTTGGATTTGAAAGCGCGCGATCTGTATCGATTGGGCGAGACCCTGGAAAGGCTTCTTCCCAAAATCGAGTGGGCTTGCCAGCATTGGCATGTGCGCATTGAGGTTCTCCGGCTGATCCACCAGGTTCAGGACCAGAACATTGACGGTGCTTCAGGCTTGGAACCCGAAACCGGCTTCGAATTGTTGGCGGAGATTCCCCCCCGCGTTCAGGTGCTTGCCCGGCTGATTCGGCACGCTCGAAAGACTCAACGCTCCAAGGGAAGCTTGTTGGAACATGACGTTGCCTTCTGCGCCGGCATGTTCGTCGCCATCGTCGGGACCGACAGAGTGCGGGAGGCCGTCCCGGTTCTTCAGCTAATCTACGCGGCCAACGGGCTGTGCTCGCGAATCAAGGACGCAACTGGAAAAGTGTTTGTGGACGCTCAGCCCACGGAAGAATCCCTCAGGAAGCTTCTAAAGAGTCCTTCTCCCTCTAACCCCTTTTACCTTCTGAGAACGCGAAAGTAACCCGCCAAAGCCAGATTTTGGCTTTGGTCGGTGATACGGCCTAGGGTGACCGCCTGCTACCATTTGCGGTGGAGGCGGACAAATGCATACCAAAGAAAAGAGCGGCAGCGAGCCGGTACTGCTGCGGGAGCGTGAGGTGATACAGCGATATGGCTTGGGCGGTCCTTTCCTGAGAAAGAGGCGCCGCTTGGGTCTTGAACCCATTTTCGTAAAAGTGGGCCGCTGTGTTTTCTACAGGGTTCGGGATCTGGAAAACTGGCTTGAAAAAGGCGCCATCCATCCCGGGCAGAGGCGGGGCTTGAGCGCGGCCGCAGGGCACGAGGCGCGGGAGGTACGATCGCGATGAGTGCGCCTGAGGTAGGCGCGCTGCGGCATTAGAAAGTAGGGGTTCTGAATGGGCAGGCACGCGAGAACCAACCAACTAATTGAGGCAGCGAAGGCGATTCCTGCTGAGCACAACCCAATGACGGTGCGGCAGGTGTATTACCAGCTCGTTTCCAGACAAGTCATGGAAAACTCCCGAAGCCAGTATCAGGCCGTCTCCAACCTACTCGTGCATGCTCGCAAGGCAGGCGTTATCCCGTGGGAATGGGTCGAAGACCGGCTCCGCAGGCCGCGCACGGTCAGCATGTGGGATGGCCTGCCCGACTTCGCTGAAACCGCGCGGAGTGCATGCCGACGCGATGTGTGGAGCACTCAGTCTCGGTATTTAGAAGTCTGGCTCGAAAAAGACGCCCTGGCTGGCGTCGTCTATGAGGAGACGGAACCTTGGGACGTGCCACTGATGGTGACACGCGGCTACCCTAGCCTGTCGTACCTCTATGAGGCCGCTGAGGTCATCGCGCAGCGAGACAAGCCAGCATTTCTCTACTACTTTGGTGACCTCGACCCATCGGGTATTGACATTACCAAGACGGTGGAGCGCGGCATCAGAGAATTTGCGCCGGACGCAGAAATATTCTTCGAGCGGGTGGCCGTCACTCCGCAACAGGTCAAGGTGCTCGGATTGCCGACGCGCCCAACAAAACAGACTGATAGCCGGAGCAAGAACTTTGCCGGGGAGAGCGTGGAAGTGGATGCGATCCCGGCCGCGAAACTGCTCGGCCTAGTCAGGAATTGCATCGAGAAGCACCTAGACCAGCGGGCGCTTGCCAGAACTCGCCAAATCGAGGCCGCGGAGCGCGAGACGCTCGTTGCGATTCAACAGCAGATGCGGCGTTGGTGGAGACTAGCGACTTGAACGGAAGCGGCGATAAGGACTCCTTAGAAAGCGTGGGCCCGGAGTGCGCAACGGTAGGACTTGAGTCGTGAGCAAGGGCGGTAGAAATCCGGTGAACTTCGAATGGCTGGGCTTGAGACAGCTCACCGAATACGCTGCAGTCTCCGAGCGCACCCTTCGCAGTTGGATCCATTTGCCAGTTGATCCGCTGCCAGCGTCCCGGGTCGGTGGGAAAATTCTTGTCGGAAAATCCGAATTCGACGTTTGGCTTCACCGACACCGGATGAAACCCTTGGCAACCATCAACGTTGATGGTATCGTGCGCGAAGTATTGGAGGGAGTGGCCCGTGGGCGTTAAGGTCCGCAAGAAAAACGTCAAGTGGTACGTGGTAATTGACTACCACGGGCGACGAAAATCGAAGTGTGTAGGCACGCGCGAAGCCGCCGAGCGCGTGAAGCGTGAAATCGAGGCTCGGCTCGCCCTCGACGATACCGGCATTTTCGAGCCGAAGTCCCGAGGAGAGACTTTCAAGGAGTACGCCGAGCGCTGGCTCAACTCGCACGCGAAGGTGCAATGCAAGCCCTCGACGCACGCCAGCTACGACCAAATTCTCAGCATACATCTCTTTCCCCGGTTCGGCTTGGTCGCGTTGAGGAACATGACGCGCGAGGCTGTGAAGTCGTACCTCTCAGATATGGCCGCCTCCGGTAAGTATGCCCATGGCACGCTAAAGAACATCCTCGCCACGCTCCGTGCGGTCCTGAGCCATGCCGTCGAAGACGGCGACCTCATGAGCAATCCGGCGGCGCGGCTCGGAAAGTTCTTCCTGCCAGGAGCCCGTAGGCGCAAGGCGGAATTCCTGACGCGGGCCGAAGCAGCCTCGTTTCTGGAAACGATCAAGGCGCATCGTCCGCAGCGGTACGCGCTCTTCCTGACCGCGCTGCGGACTGGAATGCGCCTGGGTGAGCTGTTGGCGCTCCAGTGGGATGACATCCAGTTTGGAGAGAGTGACGAGGACCCGAACCGTTTCATTCTGGTGCGGCGAAACTACGTACGTGGAAGCTTTACAAGTCCGAAGAGTGGCAAGGAGCGTCGTGTTGACCTGACCAAGGAGCTTCGCCGGGTGTTGCTCGAGCTGCGCGACGCACGAATGCTCGCGGCGTTCAAAGCCGGCCAGGATGACGTCTCGGGATTGGTGTTCCCGTCAGAGACAAGCGGACCACTCGACGGCGTGAATCTCTATCACCGGGACTTCCTGCCCTGCCTGCGCGCAGCGCGACTGCGACGCGTGACGTTCCACGCCCTTCGACACACCTATGCATCGCTGCTGATCCAGGGCAGCGCAAGCCTTGCCTACGTAAAAGAGCAAATGGGTCATTCGTCGATCCAGGTAACCGTGGACATTTACGGGCACCTGATTCCTGGGGCGAACATCGCTTGGGCCGACGCACTCGACTCGACCACGAGTCCGCAACAATCCGCAACCCAGACGCAAACAGGAAAGCGAATCGAAATTGACGCAATCGAAGAGGCTGTAGAACCTACTGATGTGATTGAGCTTGTTGGTGGGCCCAGCAGGACTCGAACCTGCGACCAACGGATTATGAGTCCGCTGCTCTAACCGACTGAGCTATGGGCCCGCACAGCCTTCCTGACCCTCTTGGGGAAGTGTAGCGAAAACTCTGTCC
>Ga0315280_10007311_pt1 | contig 14884 bp, 8 predicted proteins | sample YL17G06_40_MG_FD_203697 | JGI IMG/M metagenome (GOLD analysis project Ga0315280, IMG submission 203697) | Sediment microbial communities from Yellowstone Lake, YNP, Wyoming, USA - YL17G06_40 | ecosystem: Environmental > Aquatic > Freshwater > Lake > Sediment | place: USA: Wyoming | collected...
TCCTGCGGGGGCTCAGTATGTGAACACAGGCTGGACAGGCGGCTCAGGCGATATTCCTGCCACAGGAAGCGCTTCTTCTTACGGACCGTTTACGATAACCCAGAACTGCGCGATTACGTGGACTTGGAATACTCAGTATCAGTTGACCACTGCGGTGAACCCGGCTGGAAGCGGCACTGTGACACCCGGTTCAGGTAGTTGGCACGATGCAGGCGCAGTCATCTCTTGCACAGCAAGTCCGATGGCGGGCTGGCGCTGGTTAGAGTGGGGCGGCAATTTGACCGGCACTGAGAATCCGAAAGACCTGACTATGGATAGGCCGAAGAGCATAACCGCTAACTTCTTCAGACCCACACTCACAGTTTCCAACCCTCAAGGCTATGGTGTCCCTGACCCGGCGGCGGGTGAGTACTCTTGTGGTTACGGCACATCTGTGACAGTCTCTTGCGGACCGACACCGTACCCCGGTACCACCGGGACTCAATATGTCTGCACAGGACACACTGGGACAGGAGATGTAATAGGCGGTTTCCAGACAAGCATATCATTCGTCATAACTATGGACTCTTCTGTCACCTGGCTCTGGCAGACTCAATACTATCTCATCACCAACGTTTCCCCTCCGGGCGGCGGAACTGTAATGCGCTCACCTGAGGGTGCGGAGAGTCCGACACCGGAGTTTGTCAAGACCTGGGGCGGCAGCGTTGCCTGCGGGGGCTCCCCCAGTCCGACATTTACCAACTGCAATATCTCGGACAACTGGGCGGGCTGGTACGGCGGCGGCATTGCCTGCGGGGGCTCCTCCAGCGCGACATTCACCAACTGCAATATCTCGGGCAACTCGGCACACAACGTCGCCCGGGGGGGCGGCGTTTCCTGCTACAACTCCAGCCCGACATTCACCAACTGCGCCATTACCAGCAACACGGCAAGGGGCACCTACGGGGGTTACGGCGGCGGCGTTTACTGCTCCTCCTCCAACCCGACATTCCGAAACAGCATTATCTGGGGTAATACTGCCTACATCGGAAATCAGATATATGTAGATACTGACTGCTCCGTCACTCTCTCCTACTCCTGCTACGCGAACGGCGCAACTGATGTGGCGGGTCCCGGCACAGTGACGCCGACCAACTCCATAACTTCCAACCCGCTATTCGTGGATGCGGGGAATGGGAATTATCATTTGCAGGGGACTTCGCCGTGCATAGACATAGGGAACAATTCTTACGTGCCCGCCGGGGTGACCACTGATCTGGACGGCAATCCGCGCATTCAGAACGGAACAGTTGACCTCGGCGCTTACGAATATCAACCGTGATTCAGTAGCGAGGGAGGTTTAGCCGCGTTGCTTGCAACGCGGAATGAAGCCGCGGCGTCCACCGCCGCGGATGAAAAGCCCCGCGTTTCAACACCGGGGTGAATTCTCTCTTTGACTTCTCGGTTATTTTGCCGTATCTTGCTGTATCAGACTTACTTGAGAAGGAGAGGAAGTATGCGCTACTTGATGGTTATTCTAACAGCGGTTTTTCTTTCCGCTTTATCTATCAGTTGCTATCACAGCAAGCACAGACCGATAGATGTTTATCTCACTGTGGAGTCCGATTATGGTTCGCCGAATCCGCCTGTCGGGAGTAACTACCGCAATTATGGGATGACTATAACCGCTTCAGTGGATTCGCCTGTGGAGGTGGGTGAAGGTATCTACTACGCTTGCACAGGCTGGAACGGAACAGGCTCTGCGCCGCCAACAGGTTCTACAAACTCGGTCACATTCGTTATTGCAGAGAACTCTTCAATCACCTGGTTCTGGAACACCACGTGGTATTATCTGATAGTAAATGGCGGTCCAGGGGAAGGCTGGTATGAAGCCGGGACAGTTGTGAACGTGTCAGTGGATTCGCCTGTCGCAGGTCCGACCGGCACCCATTATGTCTGCGCCGGCTGGATAGGCACAGGCTCCGTTCCGACAACAGGTTCTACAAATTCTGTCTCATTCATAATCACGCAACCCTCTTCAATCACCTGGGTCTGGAAGACTCAGTATGAGTTGACCACAGAAATCCTGCCTGAAGGAAGTGGAACTATGGAACTTTCACCTGCGGGCGAGGACGGTTACTATGATAACGGCGCAACCGTCACATTGACCGCGAATCCAAATACTGGATACGCGTTTGGTAACTGGAGCGGCGACTTGAGCGGAGCCAATAACCCTGAAACGCTTACAATAGACAGCCCGAAAAATGTGATTGCGAACTTTACTCTTCTGGCGATTTACGTGGACGGCGCAAGCGGGCAGGACACAAATGACGGTCTGACCTGGGAGACAGCGGTCAAGACTATTCAAAAAGGGATTGATATTGCTCCAGAAGGCTGGGCTGTTCTTGTCGCTGACGAAATATACACAGGAGCAGGCAATAAGAATCTGGATTTTGCGGGCAAAGCGATACATTTGAAATCTGTCGGCGGCGCGGCGAACTGTATTATTGATTGTGAGAATTCCGGGGGAGGATTCCTTTTCCACAGCGGCGAGACGAACGACGCAATTGTCGAAGGATTTATCATCCAAAACGGCAGTGTTGACTGGGGCGGCGGCGTTTTCTGCGACTCCGGCAGCCCGACATTCACTAACTGCATCATCTCGGGCAACTCGGCGGCCTGGGACGGCGGCGGCGTTTGCTGCGGCTACTTCTCCAGCCCGACATTCACCAACTGCACCATTACCAACAACACGGCAACCTGTGAGGACAGCTTTGCTGGCGGCGTTTACTGCTATTATGACTCCAGCCCGACATTCACTAACTGCACTATCTCGGGCAACTCGGCATGCTACGGTGGCGGCGTTTACTGCTGGGGCTCCAGCCCGACATTTACCAACTGCGCCATCTCGGGCAACTCGGCCACCTCCGGCGGCAGCGTTTGCTGCTCCCTTAGCGACCCGACATTCACCAACTGCGCCATCTCGGGCAACTCGGCGTACGAGTACGGCGGCGGCGTTTACTGCTGCTCCTCCAGCAACCCGACATTCCGAAACAGCATTATCTGGGGCAATACTGCCAACTCAACCGGAAATCAGATATATGTAGATACTGGCTCCGTCACTCTCTCATACTCCTGTTACGCGAACGGCGCAAATGATGTAGCAGACAGTGGCACTATAACTCCTGATAACTGCATCAACACCAACCCCCTGTTCGTGGGAGGTGGGGATTATCATTTGCAGGCGGGTTCGCCGTGCATAGACAGAGGGAACAATTCTTACGTGCCTGCCGGGGTGACCACTGATTTAGATGGAAATCCTCGGATACAAAATGGCACCGTTGACCTCGGCGCATATGAATATCAGCCGTGATTCAGTAGATAGTACCTCTACATACTATATTCTCTCCTCCCATCGCCGTATCCCCCTTTCTTACACCCTCGCGCGAAAAAAGAGGCGCTGATTGCAGGCAGCGTCGGGTATAAAAGAACTTGCGCGCGCTCAAGATAGGCGGTAATCTGTGCGCAGAATAATAAGGGTCTCTGCCTATGTTGGCAACGGATGCAAAATTGTGTGTTTTTGGGATGGAGAGTTTGCGGTGCAAAACGAATGCGCCTCGACCCGTTTATGCAGTCTGTCCGTTCACTCCTGAATTGCATAGGTGCAGACATAGACTGGATCATTGCTAATAAAGAATGGCTCTTTGGCGGTGTCTTGATTGCTGTGCCTATTGCGATTGTTGGCTGGATCTTTGCAAAGCGTCATCTTCAGCGGTCGCAGATCCAGAACGGGGGAGACAACTCCATGAACCTCCAAGTCAGCGACCAGACTCAAGAAGCCGGTAGTAACTCGACAAACATCCAGGCCGGCAGCATCATGGTTTACCAAGGCATTTCGGTCACCGAAGCACGGCAAATTGCCCTCGATGTATTTCGTGCAAACATCCTTGATCTCGCTGGTGAGGCAAATGATATCGCGAGAAGGCGTGCTCGTCAGGTTACATAACCTTGTCATCACAGGAAGAAATATATCGCAAAAAAGCGCTGCGGGATTCGCGACAGCGGGGTTGAGGGCAGACACAAGGAGCGGTTCCCCTGCGCAACTATCAAGGGCTTTCTTGAGAAATCTTTGCGGGAAGTTCTGACTCTGCAACCCGCGCAGAGTAAGGACTCGGGTATTTTTTCTGTGTGACAGACACAGCTATTTATGCTATGATTCGTCAATGGTTACAAGAAGACGAACAGGAGGATTAGGAAAGTCAAGCCTAACTGAGGAGGCAAGAATGGAAACTCAAGAGCGCTATTCAATCAATCTCGATGCGCGCTATGCGCCACTTGAACTCATTGACGTTCAGGCGCTTGCCGACACCTGCAAAAAGAAGTGGTATAACCAGACCTTGTGCCGGGTGAATGATTGCGTGGTGCGGCTTGGAGTCATACAGGGAGACTTTCACTGGCACAAGCATGACAAGGAAGATGAGTTCTTCTATGTGATAGAGGGGCGTCTCGTTTTTGATTTGGAAGGGCGGACGGTTGAACTCACACCGCGGCAGGGGTTTACTGTCCCGAAAGGTGTGATGCATCGCACGCGGGCTCCGCAGCGAACCGTGATTCTCATGGTCGAGGGGGCTGGGGTCGCGCCGACCGGCGATTGAGGCTGAGAAGTCGCTCCAGAGGGTGAGGTTTTCTCTTGTAGCCGGAGAGCCAGGTATTTCTCGTCCGCAATGGAGACACTGCATATAACATCGAATCAGTGTTTCGCGGGACCCTCGATGTGCGGCTGAACGATATCGGCTGCGAGCAGGCCCGCTGAAGTCAGGGTAGAGCGAGTTTTTGCTGTATCAAGAATCGCGCAGGGGTGCGCGAGTTCCATTAGCCAGCGAAGAGGGACAGTGGGAGGAATTGGTATGAAGCGGTTTCTTATATCGGCATCTTTTCTTCTCCTCGTGTTTCTGCCGGGTGTGGCGCAGGAGGAGCAGAGATTTGGCGTCCAGGTTGTTGAACTGGATGAAAAACTCGCGGAACTCTTTCGCGTCAATTGTGGTCTTCTCGTAGCCGAGGTGGAGCCGGGCAGCATTGCGGAAAAGGCTGGAGTCGCTCGCTGGGACATTCTCCAGCAAGTAAAGACCGGCGATGCTGCCAAGCCTCTCAAGTCAAGAAAAGACCTGCTCAGTGTCGTCCCGGACATTGTAGGAGGGAAAGATTTTTCCCTTGAGGTTTCTCGTTCTGGAAAGAGCATCACACTTCCTATGAAGGAGAAGGTGTCTGAACCTGGCGGCTACAGACTACTTTCCGGCGATGACGCTGACATCTGGTGGGTGGAGGCGACTTATAAGGTGCTGGCTGACGCGCGCGCGCCCGCGACTGAAGGAGAGACGATAGAAGTTGCCGCCTGCAAGAACGAGATAGAGTCTTTTCAATTAGTGATTAGACCGAAAAAGGATTTGGAGAGCGTCCAGTTCAGAGTTATCAAAGAGGAAGGCAAAGAGGCGCCTGAGTGGCTGGCCTTTCCGCGCATCTCCCTTGTTGAATTCGTGGAAGTGAAAGTGCCGACAGACCGGTGGGGAAAGACCGGAAAGTATCCTGACCCGCTTCCGATGCTGCGCGACTTCGGTCCCGGGGAGTCAGGTGGGAGAGACGCGGTAAAAGCACTGTCCTTCAAGGCTGATGAGGCGCGGGCAGTCTTCTTCTCGTTCAAGGTACCGAAGAACGCATCCGCCGGCGACCATCTTGCTCGCGTGGAAGTGGTCTGCGATGGCAAGACGTATCACTTTCCCCTGAAGTTCCATATCTTTGACTTCGCTCTGACCGACGAAACTCACACGAGAACCGCGTACGGAATACACATAGACAACACGTGGCACGCGCTAAAAGAGGGGAGCGAGTTTGAGAAGGTTTATGACCTCTACCTGAGAAATTTTGCCGAGCACCGCGTTTCACCTTGTGACCTGTTTACATATCATCCGATTGCTGAGAAGCGGGTCGGCGATAAAGTAGAGTATGACTTCACAGAATTTGACGCACAGGCGAAGAGGTGCTTTGAGGAGTATCACTTCAACTCGTTCAACTTTCCAATTCCGGGAACCAAGGATGCCGGATTTGACGAGGAGTATAAGAAATTGTTCAGGGAAACTTTTCTGAAGAAGGTCGCACATCTTGAGGAGAAGGGCTGGCTTCGTTACGCTTACTGTTACTGGATTGATGAGCCTCGGCAGGAGAAATATGAGTTTGTGAAGTCCGGGCTTGCGCTCCTGAAAGATGAGTGTCCCGGGCTGAAGAGGCTTCTCACGTTGCACATTGAGAAAGCGCCGAATAAGACCTTTGAAGGGCTTGTCAATCTGTGGGTTCCGTGCTTCCACTGCTTTGACCCTGCCGCCTCCAGAAAGGCGAAGGGGCGCGGAGAGGAGGTCTGGTGGTATGTCTGCACAATCCCGCGCTCGCCGTATCCGAACAACTTTATTGACTACCCCGCGATAGACCACAGAATAAGGTTCTGGATGCTTCAGAAGTACGGCATTGATGGCGACCTCTACTGGACAACCACGTTCTACGACTGGAGAAACCCTTACGAAGACGCTATGAGTTACGCGGACAGCGAGCACACACTCGGCAACGGCGATGGCTGCCTGCTCTATCCGCCGTCAAGAGAGAAACCTGAAAAACCTCTGATTGCGGGTCCTGTAAACAGTCTCCGGTGGGAGATGATACGCGAGGGACTCGAGGACAGGGAGTACTTCTACCTTCTTGAGCAGGAACTGGATAAACTGCAGCCGGCTGATGCACGCAGGTACAGGATTCTCAATGAAATAGCCAAAGACGCTCTCGCACTTCCTGACGGGTTGATACGAAGCCAGAGAGACTACGAGCGTGACTACCGCCAGTTGCACAGGGCGCGGGAGTTTCTCGGCTGGGCTGTTGAACTCCTGACAAGAGCGAATAAATAACTGGTGGATGGAGTAACCCGAATTTTTCATCGGCTCGCTGGGAGTGGTGGGCAGTGAGGAAAGGATGAGGAGTAACGCTTGCGGGGCTGCGAAATCGCGACCGCGCTCCGGTGCTGCGAACTGCCCGCCTTCAGCAATTCGCTCTCCATACCACCCACAGGAAAGCCATATTTCGCGTCTCGTGGCAGGCGAAATCCAGAAGAAAAAGCAGTATTTCTGATTCTTGTGCTGGATTGACTCTGACCTTATAATAGCTACGGCAACTCGTCGTGTAGGAGGAAACTGGAATGCCTAATATTACTGTTGATGGTCCGGCAATTAAGGAGATAGGAAAGAAACGTGAACTTGTCAGAAATATGACCGAAGCGGCGGCAAAGGCGTATGGATTGCCGAGGGAGGCGATAATTGTAGTTATAAGAGAAAACTCCCCGGAGAATGTCGGCGTCGGAGGGGAACTGGTTATTGACAGGCAGAAGAGCAGCAAAGGCAAGCCCGCCTAAATGAGATAACCGGTGGACGGAGTAGCGCTATGGTAATACTACTATGGCAAGACGGAGGGGGAGGCGGGTTGGCGCGTCCGGGTGAAAAACTTCTGCGCCTGAAAAGAGACTGCGGTGAAGAAGAAGGTGGTCAAGATTGATGGGTAACAGATAATGAGATATTGGACGCAGAAGGCTCTGTGCGGGGTGGACGCTACAAGCGGTTACAGGAGCCGGGATGCACATAGAACTGTCGCTTTAGAGTGTCTCTGATGCGGTGAGGATAGCATTCGGTAGCAGAACAGGAATTATCTTCAAGCACGAGAGGCTTTCCATGAATTTTAGGCAGTCGCTGACATCCAATATTTTGACTTCCTAAGATGTTGGCAACCAATTGTGCAAGGCTGACGATATCAACTCCTCGGGAGTTTTTACCGGGCGCAGGAGAAGTCAGGATGTCAAGAACAGAGAGGGTATTTCTGGCTTTCCTTTTCATTGTTGTCCTGGCGGGTGCGCAGTGCGCAAGTAGCGCTTCCAGGCAGGGGAGGTCTCCTGCTGGGCCGGGTATTCCTGAGGAGGTTGCAGAAGAGATTGAAAGGCTCTTCAACAAGGGTTCCAGCACAAGAGCGTTTGCCGCCCGTCGCTTGGGTGAGATGGGTGAGAAGGCAGCAGGCGCTATACCGCACCTCGTGCGATTGCTGAGCGACAATTCCAGTGCATTCCTGCCGCCTTACGGTCAGACCTACTCCTCATCGGAAGCGCAAGACGCTCTTGTGAAGATTGGCAAACCATCTGTAGAGCCCCTGATGGAGGTCCTCAACGATGATAATCCACACGTCCGCCACTTAGCGGCGGAGGCGCTAATCAAGATTGGCGATCTCTGAGCGATGAAAGTGCTATCTGCAGCGCTTGCACGCAGGCACAAGCCGCAAACAGAAGAACAATCAGACTAATCGTAACCAAACTTCGCACAGTTAGCGCCTTGCCCCTCATTCTTCTGGAATACCCCAGATGGTGATGTCTCTGTCTATATCCCCACACGCCAATGTCCTGCCATCCGGAGCAAACGTCACTGACAAGATGTGCCGATACAATTCTCTATTTTCCCCGAGCGTCCGCACCACTTCTCCCGTGTGCGGACTCCATATGCAAATCTGTTCGCCTTTGTGACCTGTTATGAATGCCAAGACCTCGCTGTTCGGACTAAACGTAACCTCTCCAGAGTGTTTGAGCGTGCGCATATGCTCACCACTAAGCGGATTCCAAATGAGAAGCGTACCTTCGATATCGGAAGATGCCAGCAGTTTGCCACTCGGGCTGAAAGTGACCGAGCACACATACGCGTTATGCCCTTTGAGTCTGTGCAGGCACTCTCCTGTATCGGGATTCCACAGTCGGACAGTCTTACCATCATAACTTCCAGATGCCAGTATCTTGCTGTCTGGACTGAATGCTACTGAAATGGCTCCTTCCTTATGCCCCTGGAGTGTGCGCAGGCATTCACCTGTCTGCGGGTTCCATATGTGAATAGCCCCGTACCAGCCTGAGGAGGCCAGGAACCTGCCATCAGGGCTGAACGCCAGTGGCACTACGGGATGGCTCTGCTCTCCAAGTGTATGTAGGCATTCACCTGTATGCGTGTCCCATATTCTGCCCGTCTTGTCCTCGCTCGCAGTCGCTAACAATTTGCCGTCCGGGCTGAAGACGAGTGACCTGATAAAAGTTGTGTGCCCCTTCAGGGTATGCAGGCATCTTCCTGTTTGCGGATCCCAGAGGCGAACTGTGAAATCGCTGCTTGTGGAAGCGAGCAGAGCGCCGTCAGGGCTGAACTTGACTGAGCTCACCTCGTTTGTGTGACCCGTAAGCGTGTACACGCATTCGCTGGTGCGCGGGTTCCATAGACGGACAGTCTTGTCGAAACTTGCCGAAGCCAATAACTTGCTGTCCGGACTGAACGCAACTGAAACCACTCTATCTGTATGCCCTTTGAGGACGCACAGTTTTGCGAAGTATTTCCACGGTTTCAGATAGGGGTCGAGAACTTTTTCGATGCGATAACGCACCTCAGCGTCCTCCGATTCCTCAGCGCGTTTTTTCAGGTATTGGACGAGTTCCCACTGTTTCTTGCCGGACTTATTGAGCAGCAAGCCCAGGGTCTTGGCTGCTCTCTCTCGCTCCTCGTATTTATTGGCTGCTGCTTTCGCGAGCAGGTCCTCAATACGGACCTTGAGTTCTTCAATTGATAGATGTTCCCACGGCTCGGGCTCTGTTGCTCCTTTGCGCATGCCCCAGATGCTTATGGTTCCACCGTGACCGGCAAATACCAGCATCTTGCTGTCCGGACTGAATGTGACTGAGCTAACAAAATCATTAAGGTCATCATTCTTGATTATGAGCAGGCAGTCGCCAGTATGCGGGTTCCATATACGAACCGTTGCATTGCTTGCAGACCCAAGCAGTTTCCCGTCCGGGCTGAATGCCACTGAACAGACTTGGTATGTATGCCCTTCAAGCGTTCGCAGGCACTTACCTGTATATGGGTCCCAGATTCGGACCGTGTTGTCAAAACTTGCTGAGGCTAACAGTTTGCCATCAGCGCTGAACGCCGCTGAGAAGACCTGTCCCGTATGCCCTTCAAGCGTTCGGATGCGCTCGCCCGTGAGGAGGTTCCATATCTGGACGCTCCTGTCAAAATTGGCTGACGCCAGCAACTTCCCATCCGGGCTGAGTGCGATGGAAGTTGTTCCGCTTGGATGACATTCTAATTTACGCAGACATTCGCCCGTTTGTGGATTCCATATCCTAACTGTCTTGTCAATGCCTGCGGATACCAGCATCTTGGCATCGGGACTGAACGTGACAGATAAGGGGGAGCCTGTGTGCCCCTCCAGTGTATGAAGGCATTCACCTGTCTGCGGGTCCCATATCCGAACTGTCTTGTCATTGCACCCGGCAGATGCCAGCAACTTTCCATCAGGACTGAATGCAACTGACCTGACATAGTGCGTATGCCCTCTAAGTATGCGCAGGCACTCGCCTGTACGCAGGTCCCATATCCGGATAGTCTTGTCGTCACTACCTGATGCCAACGACTTGCCATCTGGGCTGAACGCGATTGACTCAATAGAGTCGTCGTGCCCTTTGAGCGTGCGCAGTTCTTCAAAGAGTTTCCATGGTCTGAGATAGGGGTCAAGGACAGTTTCGATGTACTCGCGAAGTCCTGCAACTTCTGTTTCGTTAGCACGTCTTTCCAGGTAATCGACGAGTAATTGTTGTTTTTCACCTGAACTCCTGAGCAGATTACGCAGTTTCTCCCTCGCTTCTTCTCGTTCGTTGAACCTTTCGGCTGCCATTCCCTTGACCAGTTGATCGATTCTGGCACTCAGCTCTTCCTCTGAAAGATGTTGGCGCGCGGAGGACTCTGTCGTAGCGGCTCTCTGCGACACCTGCGCGCGGCCATCCGCTTGGACTCGCTCACTATCCTTTCCGCCTGCGCAACTAACCATGAATAGAATGGGTATAACAAGACAAATGCGCAAAGAATTGTTGGTCTTTTCCATCTTCTGAAATTCCGGTTCTCGCTGATAGCACCCCGTCTAATAACCATTATACGTAATCTTGCCTTCTTTTGCAACTATGGGCGAACTTGCGGGTGGAGCGATAGAAAGGCGAAAGAGCAAATCTGAGGCGCCATTATGTCTTGCGGCGCGCCCCCTGCTGTAGTAATATTGTGCCGAAGCGATGTGGGGCAGCGGAAGGTGGCGTTCGCGTAAGAGAATTCCGGCTGACCGCACCGGAAGAAGTGCTTATCAGGAGGGCAATTCGTGACCAGAATACTCTACCTCGTCTTGTTTCTCATACCGCTGGCGTGCAGCAGTGTAGACCAGAAAGGCGCTGTGTTTGAGGCCAACGCTGGCGAAGGCGCTGCTTCGCCACATTTCACCGGAAAAGAAATTCCTACGCCGCCTATGCAGAAAGAGCCTTGGACGCCGCCTGAAACAAAGTTGGCAGATGTGGTCACTTCTGCGGTGAAGTTGCTTTTTGAGATGGGATTTGCCAACCCGCGCGGCTGCGAATACAGCGAAATTGAAATCGCGACCGGAAGTTGCTGGAGCGGCGATGCAGGTATGTTCAAGACACACGGCTGGGTGCTTCCCTCAAAGGACGGTGAGAAGCAGCGCTTTGCAGTCTGCTGGAACGGTCTGGTCTATCCTCTCGTCTCACTCGGCGAGAAAGCGGACTGCCGAAAAGATGTTCAGGCTCTGCTAAAAGTCGATCGCGAGTATGTGGACAAGCAGGCTGCAGAGCACAAAGCCTGGGAAGAAGTGAGAGCCAAAGAGGCCGTCGCCAAGGGGGAGAAGCCGTGGTTCTCTAAACCGGACATCCGCTACGACCACGCATTGTCCGAGAACGAAAGCGCCTCGCACCGTTCGATGACGCGTGTAAAAGTTGTTTTGCTTCTGCGCCTCGGATACGGCGACCTGGCTGAAAAATTGTGGTCACAGTGGTTTGCGGCGAGGGAGAATGAAGCCAGCCTTGACCCGTATCCAGATTTGGCGGCAGACTGGGTCTGGGCGCTTTTTGACCGCACTGTGTGCGCTCATATGCGCGGCGATGATAATCTAACTCTCGTCGGGGCGCGTGCACTCACAGCCATTGAAAAATCTGTCAAAGCGGCTGCAGAGAAGCGAGACTTTCGCGGCACAAATCTGAGGAAGGAGAGTTTTTTGGATTTTCTCAAGCCGCTACCCGACCTTCTCGCAGACCAGGAAAGGCGCGCTAAAGAGCCGAAATATGAGCGTGTCCTGGAAGCAGGGGTTGAGAAGTTCCCTGACAAGGGGAAGCGCATAGCCGCGATTATCCGTGACCTGGAGGAGGCCTCTGCGCGGCAGGACGGGCAGCCCGGCGGCGTCACCCTGGAATGGGACCCGATTGTCAAAGCGCTTATAGGAGAAGGCGAAGACGCAGTTGAGCCGCTTCTTGAGTGTCTGGAGAATGACAACCGCCTAACACGCTCCGTGAGATTTCATAGGGATTTCTTCACACACCGTGAAATAATGCCTGTCTCCAGTGCGGTGTTCGCAGCGCTTTCAGGGATTCTTGGGACCCGGGAGTTTGGAGAACGACTGGATACCCGAAGAGAAGCCGCCGCGAGAATTAGAGCCTACTGGAAAAAGTTCAAAGGCGTTCCTGTGGAAGAGCGTTGGTGCCGCGTCCTGGCTGACGATACCGCCTCGCAGGAGCAGTGGCTTGAGGCTGCTGCAAGCATTGTGCGTCCAACTGATGTCACTGTAGAAGGCGAGTGGATTACTGTTCCGCAAAGAAAGCCAGGCGAGAGACCAGTGATGCGAGGCGAACCACTCCGGGGCAAAAAAGACACATCAGTTGCCGAGTTGATGGCAAAACGGGTAGAGAATATGTATATGCACGGTGAGCCAGGCTCAGCCCAAGAGTTTTCTACACACAATTCCTGCAGGATGGCACTTTACTTGTCAGATTGGGACATCGCGCAGGCACTTCCCACTCTCAAAAAAATGGTTGACCGCTGCCGCGAAATAATGGGCGCGTACGACGAATCTGTTGGCTGGTCTTTGCAGATTCCAAGCTCATATATTGCGGAGTTCACGCTTGAACGCGTGCGCGGCAAAGACCCGGACGCACTCAAGGACTACACCGACTGGCTGCGAACAACCCAGCCCAAAATGCTGGAGGATTACATCAGGGACGTCTTCAAACCTGCCTGGAGATTTCCTGACGAACCCCTGATAGCGGAAACGACCAGGTGGCTCTTTGGCAGTGATGAATCCCCCTGGGCAACGCTTATCAAAAACGGAGAACTGATTCTTGGTTATCATTACAATAATCTTGTGGAGACCCCACTTATCGGCGTGGAGGTCTATCGTGAGCAACTGCTCAAGGGTCTTCACAACAAAGATGTTGCCGGAAGGATTTGCATCACTAAAGACGGGTATATAGATTTCGGCGCTCACAGCACCTATCGCCAAGGCGGCCTCATTTGGAAAGTTGACCCGCTTGCCCCGAAGGTCGGCGAGATACTGACTTATCGCAAGTGCGACCTGACTGCAAAAACCCTTTCGCCCCTGGAGGGCACGCCCAAATGCGAACTATACTGGCCGCAGGAGAAACGCGACAAAGCGATTGAAGAGTGCGGGGCATTCCTCAAGCAGTATGGCGAGCGCTTCAGATACGCACCGAACTTGCCAAAAAGGCACCGCTATTGGGAACAGGACGGGGCCTGCATTTCCTTCCAACAACTTGACCATCCGGCAAGCCGAGACGAGGTCAAAAAAGGTCTTGCCATATTTTCTCTTGAGGGCGAAGGCGAAGTCCGGCTGTGGAAAATGCCCTGCTATCCGATGGAAGGTGAATGGACGACTCTCAAGGATTCACCATACACACGTTGCGAATACAACTCTGAGACCAAAAAGAACGAGGTCGTGATAACGGGGTATGAGCAGTCAGGTGGAATATGGCAAGCAGAAGAAGTCAAGAGAGATGGAAAGTGGGAGCGTTATTATGGGTTTGTTGGAAGGTACACCATCTCAAAGGTCCCTGCTGCTGAAACTGAGTTTCCAGCCGACTATTACTGCTGGTCAAAGTTATCACGCGGCATTGACTGCTGCCTCTGCCCGCCCGGCGTATCGGACTGGAGGAAAGCGAGAGGTGAGGCTGATTGCGAGATGGGAAAACCTCTTATCGTTACTGCATGGTTGCGCAGCCGTAGCGGTCTTGAACAGACAGTGCCTTCAAACTACTACCAAAGTGACCCGAAACAAGGACCAGCGCTGCTTTCAGGTATTGATATCAAACTTGAATATACCTCTGAAAAAACGCCCACACCATATAACCCGTATAAGGACCAGAGGAAGTGGGAGGAATTGAAGCGGACAAGGGATACGCATTTCGAAGCGAGCGGCCCGGGAAGAACGCTCAGTCCAACAGAGAAGTTCAAAGCGTTGGAGGTTGACCTCAACGATTGGTTTGACATAAGGAAACCCGGTTACTATTGTCTTCGTTTTGTTTTTCACGCTGAACGTTCTGACTTCGCAGAAGGAGAATCTCAGCCGGCTTTATTTCTGCTGCGCAGCCCAGAGGAAGGCAAGGCAAAACAGTAGAGTTGTGGGCGGTCGCGTTAGCCCGCTTATTTCATCAGACTATTGACTGAGATGGCGTAATATCGTTCTTGGCTCAGTATTACACCATATTTTCGGCATTTTATAAAATGACAGAGTGTTTTTCGCTTTCTGCGTCTTTTTCCACCACGCCTTCCGGCGTGGTGCTTCCGGAACCCAGCATTTTCCTGCTTTCCAGTGTTCCTTATAAAGTGTTTCTTGTTTTCTCGGCGTTCTCTGCGCCTCTGCGGTGAAATACAATGAAGGCCGCGGCTCCAAGTGGTAAGGTATTTACCACGAGTCTATCTTTAGAAAGGAGACGCGGCTATGAGAAAGATAGTGGCTGAAA
>Ga0315280_10007312_pt1 | contig 14884 bp, 26 predicted proteins | sample YL17G06_40_MG_FD_203697 | JGI IMG/M metagenome (GOLD analysis project Ga0315280, IMG submission 203697) | Sediment microbial communities from Yellowstone Lake, YNP, Wyoming, USA - YL17G06_40 | ecosystem: Environmental > Aquatic > Freshwater > Lake > Sediment | place: USA: Wyoming | collected...
CGCTTAATTAAGGAGAGCATCCATGCTTTATATGTGGAAGTTACATTACCAAGGGAATCTATGAACTGCATAATCTCGCTTCTTGAGAAATCAGGATTACCACTTGTAAAATCCAAATACCTATTAACCACTAGATGATATTGACGTTTTGTGGCTTCAGTTAAACCACAAAAATTCATATCATCGTTAAGATAGCGGAGAAATTGTTGCCTACTTAAAACTCTTTGTTGTTTAGTTACCTTGGTAGCCATTTTACACCTGACTGAATTTCTTAGTTAAAGTATTAAAAATAATGACCTTAATTGGTTTCTCCTCCTTGGAATCAAAAATAGTTGAAACACTACCATAAGGTATATAAATACTCTTCTCTTTAATATGTTTAATTAAAGCCTCTTTATTTTCCAATTCAGCATCCCAAATAATAATACAAGAGAACCCGTATTGCTTATAATGATTAATGAGTGATTCAGTTTCATCAGGTTTATGGTAGAAGATACCAAATAATTCTATAACCTCCTTCTCACCATTCACATTAATAAAATCAGGAAATCTACCACCAATGCAAATCTGATAATCACCTACATACTTATAAGTATTAGGGAAATATTCATTAAGAACGGATTGAAGCCTAAGCTCGGATTTATTTGGTTTTGTATTACGTGTCTCTCGTTGCTTAGAAAAATACTCTTCTTTTTGCCACCTAAGTTTGGCTGAGGCTGACATTTTATCCTTAGCCTCCTTAGTCTGATGCTTACCAAACATAGGATGGTTCTCACCCTTAAAACTCATCTTTTCTCTTAACTCTTTGGAATGATGATGCTTACCAAGATTACTAAGGCGATTTTTCTCCTTACTCTCTTGGCTATGGTATTTCCCATACATGGGATTATTTTCACCACTAAGTGCGATACTCATTTTAAGCCTTGTTTCACTTGAGGGTTGTTTACCAAGGTTAATGGAACGTAATCTAGCCCTAACTTCATTGGTATGATGTTTACCATAAAAGGGATTATTTATACCACTATGCATAGATTCCCCAGTATCAATAAACCTTTTGGTTATAGGGTCTAAAATAACCTTACCTAACATTATTACCTACCTAACCGTCTTTTTACTTTTCCAATTGGCGAATTCGAGACCAGTGTTTTCATAGTATTACCAACCATTTGCTTCATCGCCTTCTGGACTATTCTATTAAAAACATCCTCAACCTCACCAAACCCAGTGGCTATATCACATCCTCCCTTATGTTTACAATTAGGACATCTCATTTGTAATCCGATATTCAACCTCTGACTCTGTTCCCATTCCTCTTTGGTTTTAAAGCCTCTATCATTATTAGGGTCTGGTCTTGGTGTTTCTAAATCAACTCCAGTTAGTATTTTGGTCATTTTAATATTCATTAATAGTTCCGATAATTTCTGCTTCGGTTTAGCAATATCACAAAGTACTAAATACTTCGCAATATCACCACCCTTTATAATAAAGTTATAGGCTTCATTAATCCTAATAAATTGCTCCTTAGCTTTAGGGGAGGTATTTTTATCAGGGTGATATTGAGTAGCCAATTTAATAAAAGCTCGTTTTATTTCACACTGAGAGCTTTGTGGGGAAACACCTAATACTCCAAAAGCATTGTTACCATTATATGCTTGCTCTGGAATAATAGTTTTTCCTATTGGCAATAGTAAGTTTTCAACCATTTTATCTCTTTAATCATTCTAACGCTTTTCACTACTACTTCGAGACTAGCGGCAAATCAGGCAGTAGTAAATATCATCCTAGCTTCTTTAATGAGCTTAGATAAGCGTTTCAACGCTTTCTAGTTCCGGTTCAGCCACTTGCCGCTGTCGTCTATTCTCAGCATTTATTCTTGTTCTCCCCTTTGCCTGGCACTCCAATGAGCAATATTTGCTCCAAGGTCTTGTTTTGGTAAAAACAGTACCATCTATTGGGCAGACCTCTACACCATAATTAGGGTCCTCACCATTATGCTGTTTCCTTAACCACCATTTCATTCTACATGAACCGCTACAAAATCTCTGCCTCTTTCTATGTCTTGGGAATTCATTAGAGCAATAATCGCAAACACCTATTTGATAAGGTATCACCTTGTTACCATGAACTACATGGTCCTTCTGAGTGAATTTTTTACTAATCGGGTCAAAAACTACAGAGGATTTTAATGTTAAGGGTTCTTTCTTTTTAGCCATTTTTAATACTAATCCTTCTTTTTATTATCCTGTAGTAATCCAGGGTGTGCCCAACCCAAATGTTTTTTCATAGTAATAGGGTCGTCACAGGTGAAAAGACAACCCTTGACAGGGCATTTTAGTTCGGAAAGAATAATCTTTTCCTTCTTTTTAAATAATCCCATTTAAACCCTCCCCAAGATTTTGGAGCCGAGTTTAATCTATTCATCAACTCTGGCTCTCACCTTGAGCAACTTAACCAAAGAAACTCGTAGAGCAATTTCATTATTAGTTAGAGGGTTATACTCACCTCTACCACCTGTAAATGTATCCATCAATCTAAGGAAAATTTCAGCCTTATCTCTCTTAACTATCAAGAAAGGTAAAACATCTTTAATTATCCTTTCTGCCTCCCTAGTTCTAAATACAAGCGTAAAACATGGTTTGGTACGATTATTCGAGAACTTTTTTGGTTTAATCTTACCATTATATAAATTCTGAATATACTCAAGTACCTGTAAATTTGTATTAGTTATTGTAACCCATACATGAGTTTTATGTCGCCCAAATTTATCTCTACGACATCTACCACCAATGGATTCTTCCCCGTCAAGAAAACCTGCACAATAACCTTTTACTACATCACTTATTACTAATGGAGCGGGAGGCAGGGATTGCACCTGCCTCTCTTGGTTGGTTACCAAGTATGTCTTTTCTTGACACTTCTCCCGCATGGAAAATTTCTTTGTTACAGGGTCTAATAATAACAAATCTCTCGGCATCAAACCATCCCCTCCGATAATGTTATTTTGCCAACAATCTTTAGTAATGAGCTATCAATAATAAAGTCGCTAGGCATTGGCGGTACACAATTAGGTTTAAGAATATCAACCAATCCTGCCCGATAAAATACTTCAAATACTGCCTCGGAACATATCATAAATACATCCCGATGATATTTTATTGGTAAAGGTATGCCAAATTTCCTCATAATTATTCTAGGCAAAACATACTCCACAATACAAGTATAATCATATTTTGCCTGAGGGTCACTCGCCAGTTTGATTGCTTCCTCTAATACTAATGGAATCCTCCTTCTGTCATACTCCGATTTTAAGCGTAATACTACCACTTCCTGCTCATATCTATTGGATAAAGACTGGATTGTAACACCCCGACCATTACTCTCAAAGAGCATTGAATGTTTTAGTATTACTCCGTTAGCTAATATTCCAATATTTCCTAAATACATGAACACATGGTCATAAGGACCAATGGCAAAACGCTTGATAATTGAATAGGGGTCGGAACGGTTATTAGTATTAACTAATATATCGGCTGGTTCTAACTTAGTATCCATCTCTTTTCATCCCCCTTCTATCAAATTGCGACCTCTTTGTAATGTTACCATCAATATAATCAAACTCCAAACCACAGGTGGGGCATGAGTAAATTTTACCCCCATCACCCTTTGGTCTTAGATGTTTTATCTCTACGCAGTTCGGGCAAACAAAAACCAAGTATTCCGGTTTACTTTGTAACATACTTTAACCTCTCAAGCCCTTCCTTTTCTATTACTCTTGGACAAATTTTATGCAGTTTCGTTAGTAACAACCGTACCTTCCACCATTGTGGTTCAGGTAAGTTATTATGATAATTATCCGCACCAACTTCGATAATCTTTGGATTAATATACTCTAACCAATCTACTAAAACGTCGAGGTCAAAATCTTGGATTGGTTCAATGCTAATAAATTTATTAGCATGTTCTAGGTCGCAGAAATATGTATAACGCTCCAACGGTGGAGGCGCCTTAGTTAATTGATAATTAATATTACTCTCAATAGTAGTACCAAGATAAACGTTGTCTGGAAAAGTAACCTGCCATTGTAAATACCTCTTAGGATTTTTAGACTGAATAAGAAAATTGGTCATAGGGAACTGCTCTATCCTATTTAGAATTAGTAAAATCTCCTCTTGAGTAGCAAAGGAAATATCACCCATTAATGATACGCCAATAAACTCGTTAGGTTGAAATCGCTTGGTTAGTTCTTCTGGAATGAGTTTTGGTTTGAAACCATCAGAATAACGTGGTAAATGATTTAGCTTTTCTAATGCCAAACGTCTTGCCCAGCAACCACTATGGTAACACTCAAAGGTGCAACCTATAAAGGGATTCCAAGTCCTAGTAATGGATTTAAACATTTTGGTCATTAGTATTGAATACCATCCTTTTCTAATTGGGCTTTTAATAAGACTATTTCGGCTTCAAGTTGGGTGTTTCTGGACTCAAGAGAGGAAACACGGTTATAAAGGTCAATAATTTCACCCTTTGCTATTACCTGATGATTTGATAAATTAACCAATCTAAGGTTCTCAATTCTATTATCCGCTCTATCATCATCAGTACCTTTTGGATATTTTGCTCCCTTATGATGAACAAGTTCATAGGATTCGAGAGGTCTCCCTAAATATTCCGCCATTACTAATCTATGTTCAGGAATGTATCCGGAATGTGAACCATGACGTTTTCTTGCCATTGAAAAATACGGCGAAGAATCGTAAATGCGAACATAAATATAACCACCCTTTCTCTTACATCTACCACCCTTCCAATCAGCCCTTTTATCACCTATGGGCAAATGGTCTGCTACACTCTTATCGGAACACAATTTACACTTACCGGTAAAGCAAGGTCTTTTCACCACATTATCCGCCATCCATCTACCTAATCCACAACTAGGACAAACAATAAACTGATACCATCTCATATATCCAGTTAAACTACGAGGAGCTTTTATTCTATCACCATTCTTTGGTATAAAATCTGTCTTAATATCCATTTATGTTCTCCTGGGGATTGCCTTAAACTTCTTTTGCCAACCAGATTTCATAAAATCTTCTCTCTTGGGATATTCGATAGGTTTCCACCGCAGAGCAGCCATTAATTCTTTTCGTTCTTTTCTTGAGCCTACGAAAGTGATGTATCTGCATTTATTTGCCCGGGGCACTTTTAAAACCTCCATACCTGCATCTCTCAATCTTTGAGCACTTTTAAGCTCCTTCGGTAACCCTCTCGTATGAAACCCCATGTCGCTAGTATTAACCAGATTGGCAGGAACGTTGTCAAAACCTGTGGCACCAAGACCTATAAATAACCAATTTGTTGCTTGGTATACTGTTCCAACCTCACCTGCACGTCTATCGGAATAAGCAAGAACAATACGGTACTCAGTATCCCGTTCAACTGCTTTAAGAACCTCAGAAATAAGATGGCTGTTGGTATTAGGTTTGCACCAATTGGCGCATGCGCCCCTACTTAGTAGGATTACTTTATCTTTATATTTTTCACCACAAATACTTACAGATGCCTGCCATGTAGTGGTAGGACTAAAACAAGCAACCCCTCCTAGTTTACCGCCTATACCAGATTTATAAGAAAAATATAAACCGTAAGCAAATTTCATAACACCTATTTTCCCCAACCATTCATACTTTTCAATAAACTCTTTTGCCACCTCTCTTGTTATTGGTCTAAGAATAGTATCTTTAAGCTCAAGGCTGAACTCCTCTGGTAGCAATTCACCCTGTTCTACTCTTTTCCCCTCATCATATTCTTTTCTTTGTAAAAACTGCCAGCAAACCATATCCTTTGCACAATCTCTCTCGGTCACCACTTGCTCTGCAAGGACATCATCCTCATCCCAACCCATCATCTTTAATTCTTCTTCCGTTAATTGGATAAGCTCTGTTGATGGTATATTACCCTTTGGCGTTTCCCACTCGGTTTTAACAGTACCATCAAGACCAACGTCAAAAAGTTTACTATCTTGAACTGGAGCTTTGTTTCTGCTTGGCACTCTTAATCTCCTCTTTATTCAAGTAATCAATAACCGCTAATTGTACTGCAATTGATAACGCCCTACGTTTACCATATTTTTTAGTGGTGTATTTCTTCAACCTATCAATTACTGGTTGGTCTAAATAAACTGGCAGACGAGGCATTAGTTTCTCCTAATTTAACTTGGCATATTTCTGCCAACAATAATTTACTATCATTGCTACGTGTCGCCTTGCCTTATAGCAGAGTTTCGGACATGGTTTATCTTTACACAAACGGTGCTTCACCATTCTTTCAGTCTCTTCCTGAAAAAGCCTCATTAATGGCTCAGAAGCAATATCTACAATCACTTGGCAGTCTTTCATCACTCTCTCCAGCTTGCTTCGATAAATGGTATCTCTAATAACTTAAAAATATCTTCCTCTTTTTCAAATGGTATTTTCCTACCATTTTCATCATAAATAATACCATTACTAACTGATAGTGCTAATTTTTTACCATTACATAGTTTTTCTATCTTTTTAATGGTTCTACTCCCACCGGTTTTTATTAGTAACATTACTGACCAATCATCAAGGGGAGTAAACCAAAGATTAGTCTTAATCTCACCGAAATCATCTTTTAGGATTAATATTTTCTTATTGCTAACTCTCATGCCATCAGTAGAGCCTAACTCAACGAGCTTCATCATTAGTCCAAATGGCTCTGTACTCTTTGGAGCCAAAAGAATATCAATATTATCAATATCAGGTTTCCTGCGTCTAATGTCACCTACTATTTTCATTCGGTCGCAGAATGGTTCTAATTTCTTTATCAGACCCTTAGCCATGGTTTCTGCTCTATTCAGGTTCATAACAACACCTCTTTATTATGGTAGTTATGATACCATCATACAGCATTTTAACGCTTCTGTCAAGCAAAGAGAAAACGAGCTAGAGTGAGAAAAACAGCGGAAAGTGACGTTTGAGTAAGTTCTCATAACTAGAAAATTGCTCTAAATGCTTGAGAATCAGCATAAATAACTATAGATAGATTTGCATAGTTCAATGAGCTATGTTAGGCTATTACCAACTATAAAAAATCTTCATAAATCTTATAAAGATGGTGCAGGCAAAATGAAGCCAACGATAAAGATTAACCCCAACTCAGGTCTTGCCTATATCCCAGACGATATTAGGGAAGAAGGGTTCGTGGGTGATGTTGCTTGCTTATCCAATGCTATCACTATAACACTAATTCGCCCTGGCTCATCTCTTGAAGATGTAAAAAAGAGCCTCGAAAATGTTCTAAAAGACCTGGAATTAAGGATGAAGTATCACAAAAGCGAGGATGAGTAATGTCAGAGCAAATAACTATCCCCTTCCAGCAAGAATGGCATGATAAAATGCTCAACGGTAACAAAACCTGTACTAGCCGCACAAAGAGATACGGGAACTCGGATGATTGGTTTAAGCAATTTGGTAGTGTCTTTACAATCCTATCGGTAGAAAAATTCCCATTACAATACGTGGCGAATTTTTTATATCTTAAAGAGGGATGTTCCAGCCCGGATGAGTTCAAAAAGATATGGACAGAACTCCACCCAAGAAAGAGTTGGGTTCCAGGACAAGTAGTATTCGTTCATTTCTTTAAGAGAGAGGAGAAGTAAAAATGAATAGACCTACTTGGGATGAATATTTTATGAATATCGCCAGAGATGTTGCTACAAGGTCAAGTTGCCCAAGGGCATCAGTTGGTAGCGTTGTTGTTAAAGATAATCATATATTATCAACTGGTTATAATGGTGCCCCACCAGGTGAGCCTCATTGCACCGAGGTCGGTTGCCTTATAATCAATAATCACTGTGAGCGAACCATTCATGCGGAGACTAACGCAGTGGTTCAGGCAGCAAGATTTGGTGTAAATATCAGCGGCTCAACGCTTTACTGTTGGAGTGAACGACATCGAACATCTGACCCCTTTGAAGGCACGCCTGACGATATTGGAAAACCTGTTAAAAACTGTATCAAATGCGAACAAGTAATGAAAGCAGCCGGAATTATACGGGTTTGTAATAATTAATTATAAAGGAGGAATAATGAAATTTAACGAGATATGTCAGATGGCAAGAGATAATGGAATGTTAGATGACCCAAGAGTTACTTATGACTCACCCGGTAATGAACTCTGTGGTTTCAGGAGCAAATTCCCAAAGGATTCATTGGAGACTACTCTCTTCCCCAAGGTCTGCGGCAACTGTTCCTGGTATAGTGTTCAAGAGCAGGAAGAAAATACTAATCCAGAGGTATTACTTAAAGAGGCTATAAGTATAAAATAGTCCTATCAATACGATAATAAGGGAGGAATAAATGGAAATAACCGATAAGGTGCAACTGCTAAAAAATCTTGACACAAAGAATCTAATTGAAAAACTCCATTTCTACGAAACCGAGTTGGAGAAGGAAATGATAGCCGAGGCTGACTTCAAGAATACTAATCATGGTTATTTAGGCACCGGTGACTGTCAGGAAGTAAAAAGAATTATGGCGGAGCTTATTACACAGGCACCTGATGACGCAAGCTCGGATAAGAAAAAGGAGGTGTGGTTATTACGCCAAAGAAAAGAAAACAAAGAACTAAACGATGCCATCGCAAAACAAAGACAAGTTACCTTTCTAATTGACGACCATCAAATTAAAGTTGAGATGGCTAAACGGCGTTTAGAAGGTACAAAAGCAGTATTATCCCTTAAAACGGCCCAGATAAACTTTTTGGCAGCGGATTAAACAGTAATGGCAATTAAGATTGAAGATTGGCAAGAATATTTAGAAGCAATGGCACGGTTGGAAGTAGCGATTAATATTACCGCAATTCATACCAGAGAGTGCTCAAGGGCGGTAAATGATACCGCCAAACATGTTAATAATACTGTTGCACTTACCGCCAAACACTTAAAATATCTAGCTGGTGAGAGTGCTCTCTTAAATGCCCTTACTACTAAATCAATGATTTAAGGAATTAATAAAATAATAAAAGGAGGAAATCTAATGGAAGAACCAAGAAGAAAACTGGATGAATACGGTCCTAATGAAATGGCAATACCTGAAATCAGGCTCCTTCAAAAAACAGGGGGCGATTATGCGAAATCCCAAGGTGCTACTCCGGGACAATTCTATAATAATCTCTCCGACGAGGTAATGGATGAGATTAATATTGTTATCGTTGACATCCTATCCGGGAGAGCAAGATGGGGAGCGGAAATATCAAACATTGGCCCCGTTTGTGCCAGCCTTGATGCTAAAAGTGATAAAAGCATTAACGGTGATGATTGCAACCAGTGTAAGTTTAAGATTGATACTCCATGGTCGTTAGATGCTACGGAAAGAAGGAAGATGTGCTGTTTGAACTACACCCTTCTTGGAATAGACCTTGACCATGATTATACTCCGATAATGTTAAGGGCGCACGGTGTTTCAGCTCTTCCGGCTCGGCAATTAATAACACAGTTGAGAATGAACCGGTCGCTAAAGGGAGAATACCATAAGGCAATAATAAACATTAAAAGTGCCGAGAAGGACACTGTTTATGGCGTAACCTACGCCATTAGACCTAAGATTGTCGAACTTATTACCGACGAAGTAAAGGTCGAGGAATTAAGAGTGGAATCTCTTAGATTGCTCGGTACTCCAATACCACTACTTGAAGAAAGACCCGAGGAAGAAGGAGAACCACTGGGATTTACTCCTTTAGGGACACCATTCTACTCCGAGGAAGAGAGAGATGCAATACTAGCTCAGGAAGATAAAACAGTAGAAGAACCTAAGACGGAAGAGCCTGCTGTAGAAGAACCTCCTATAATAGAACCTCCTGTGGTAAAGCCTCCACAGGGCAAAACAATAGTAAAAAAGAAGGTTGAGCAACCAACTAAAAAAGAAGCTAAACTAAACCTAGATTTCTAAAGGAGAGCCTCTATGAATAGGGTGATTTTAGACCCGGTTTCTAAGAGGTTCGTGGATACTGGGGAGAAGCGCCTTGGCAAAAGTCCCCCTTCTTTGGTAAACATCACTCAGAAGAAGCCAGGAAAAAAATAAGTCTTGCTAATATTAACAGACATCTTTCAGATGAAACCAGAGAAAAAATAAGCCTTGCACGTACTGGTATTCAGTCCTCAGAAGAAACCAAGAGAAAAATTAGTTTATCTGAGAAGGGTAAGTATGTCTCTAATAATACCAAGAAAAAGATAAGCCTTGCTATGAAAGAACATTACCAGAAACCAGGTACTAGAGAAAAGATAAGCCTTGCCCATACCAATATACATCCATCAGATGAAACCAGGAGAAAAATGAGCCTTGCCCATAGGGGTGAAAAAACTTGGAACTATGGTAAACATCGTCCAAGAGAAACCATAGAAAAAATTGTTAAATCAAACAAAGCAAATTTCCAGGACCCTGAATTTATCAAAAGGTTTATTAAAACACACAACCAAAGACCTAATAAGGCTGAGATTTACCTCCAATCCATCCTAGATAAGTACCTCCCCAATACCTATAAATATGTTGGTAACTTCCAGGTTAATATTGGTGGTAAATTCCCAGACTTTATTAATATCAATGGTAAAAAGGAAGTTATAGAACTATTTGGATCCTATTGGCACTCCATAGATGAAGTAGAAACAGTCATTACATATTATAAACAATATGGTTTCTCCTGTATCATTATTTGGGAGGAGGAACTAAAAGATGTGAAAAATTTATTGGAGCATATTAGAAATGGCAGTATATATCAACCCAAACATTGCAGAAATCGCAATAAAATAAGGGAGGCAAAGAAACAAGTTATTCTTGACCCGATTACCAAAAAATTCAGTTTGGTAGGTAATGATGTCAAGAACGGAAATTAGCGAGGAGTTAGTTAAAAACTTTGCCACCCTTTTCCAGGGGAGAGTGGATGTTTGGGGCAGCGTTGAGGGAAGAGCAAATAAAGAAATAGTTACTCTTGAACACTACGCCAGACATTTACTGGGTGAGACCAGCCTGGGGATTTACATGCTACTGGATGATGGTACGTGCCATTATGCGGTTATTGACCTAGATACCAAAAACTGGAACCAGGCTCTTATCATAAGAAACTATTTAACCGAAAAAAGTATTTATGCTTACACAGCGGAGAGCAAAAGTAAAGGATACCACATTTTTGTATTCGCCAAAGAAAACGAACCATTTATTGCTAAGGACATTAGGCGAATACTAAAACACTCTCTCGATACCCTCAAAATTAAGGCTGAAATCTTCCCCAAACAAGATAGTCTTAGTGCTACTGTCCCCTGGGGGTCATATACCAACCTACCCTGCCTTGGTAATACTCGTCAATTCCTCACTGTAAAACATAAAGAAGTACCAATAAAGGAAGTACTCCAACGGATACAACACATCTCTAAAGAAATAATTAATAAAATATTACAGGAAATATTAGCCGAAGAAAAACCACCGCCAAAGACCGCCAAAGAGAAACAACAAAGAGAAAGAGCAAGAAAACACCCGTCATGTATTGAAACAATATTAAAGGGCGTTACCTCTCCGGGTAGAGATGAAGCTGCTTTTGCACTTGCTCGCTATTATTTAGACCAACAGTACTCACCTGATGAAATTTCTGGGATACTAGAAAAATGGGACCGGCGAAATACACCGCCGCTAGGTGATGAAAAGCTACTAGAAATAAAGGTTAAATCCGCTGAAAAGGGTTATGCCTTTGGCTGCTCCTCAATAACCGACAACACAATGCTCAATAAGTTCTGTGTTGGCATTGAGGAGTGCGAATGGTTAAAACGAGTAAAGAAACCGGAGTTTAAAGTATATTTTGAGCATAGACCGGAAATAAGACCAGCACTAGATTTTATTGATGGTAAAGCATATATTACTACTCCAATGGATATTGATGTGGATATTACCAAGAAAGTAAAGGGCGAAACACAGGTAATTGGTAAAAAAAAGGCGAAAAGATTAGTCACCATTACTTCCGATGGTGAGATTTTCCCTACCGCTGAGGATAATTTCATGGATAGAGGGCTGGCAATGATTGGGACCGTTTCTATACCAAAAAGACGGTGGTCATTAAATTCCATACATAGTCTTGTTGACCATTCCATAAAAGAAGTAACCTTTATGGAAGTATTCCAATTAATAAAACAGCAATACAAACACTATATGGACTTAGGTAATGAAAATATTTACTCCTTTATTAGTCTATGGATAATAGGTAGCTATTTCTTCCCTCTTTTTGACGCTTATCCATATACCTTTTTTGGCGGAGATAGGGAAGTAGGTAAAACCAAAATGTTAACCCTAACACAACAAATGGCATTTAATTCTATCTCCTCTGGTAATATTAGCACCTCTAGTATTTTTAGATTAATAGAGGGGGCTAGGGCAACATTACTAATAGATGAGGCGGAGAAACTTGGGTCAACCGACAGAGGTCAGGAATTTAAAAACATTCTTAACGCTTCCTATAAACCAGGTAACCCGGTCTTCCGAGCCGAGAAAACAATGAAAGAGCAATTCATAGTGGTTGACTTTGACGCATACTCACCAAAAATGTTAGCTAATATTTCTGGATTAGAGGATGTATTGGAAAGTCGGGTAATACCCTTTATACTGACAAGAACTCTTAATAAAGAGATAGCCAATAGAGAAATAGATATAAAGGAAAATATTTGGCAGGAAATAAGAGATAAGCTGTATATACTAGCCATGACAAAATGGGGAGAGGTTAAAAACAGTTATAATGTTGTTGTAGCACCTGAGGAAATATCGGCAAGAAACTGGGAAATATGGAAGCCAATAATTACTATAGCAAAAGTTACTGATATTACTAATACTCTTGAAGCCGAAATGTTAACCCTAGGCATCGAGAAAACTCAAGAAAAACTATTAGAGGCGACATTAGAGGCTCCCGATTCAGTATTGGTGAAGGTATTGGCGAACCTTGTTCTTCAGGAGGGTTACTACTCCGTTAAAGAGATAAAAAGTAGAATGGTCGAAACTTATGGCGAAGAACGTAAAGATTTAACCAACGATTGGATTGGTCGGGCTATGAAACGCAAGGGGTTTGAAAAAATGATAAAGGACATGGGGATAGATAAAAAATGGAAACACAGAATTGGAACTGGTGTAGAATACTTACTTAATCCAAAAATGGTTGCTTTAGTAGCGAAACGCATGGGGATTGATATAAGTGAAGGCAGTGAAAGTGATGAAGATATTGATACGGAGGTTTAATAATGAAATGCCAAGACCAAGACCAAGACCAAGATGGAATCCTGGTGTATCTTGGTGAATAGTGAAGGGAGGATTCACGAATGAATTTTTTCTCATTAGTCTTTTTCAGCAAATCAAGAGAAAAAAGGTTCACCAAATCATTCACCTATCATTCACCTATTAACCGGGGAAGTAAAGAAATACATACCATGCTACACCGCACACACGGAATATTGATTATGTAAAGTAAAAAGGGGGGAGTAAAAAAATACTACCAGTTGGTTTTAGGTTCACTCATTCACTAAGGTTCACCAGTTGAGCGCAATTTAACAAAAACGAGGAAAAAAGGTTCACTAAATGGGACACTATCAAGGTTCACTGAAAGGCATATTAAAAAATGATAGCTGAATTATTCTATTTAAGGCACTGCCATTTGAGTAAAACTGCTTTATTATGATACACCGGAATAATATTTTTTAGGGAGATATTAATGAATTACTATGGCGAGGAGGGTTGTTGCTTAGTTTGTCCTAATAAATATGAGGGGTGTTTATGTTATAAATGTAAATGTACCAAATGTTCTCATTACACAAGATAGTTTAAGGGGTAATTAAATTGATAGCTGAACTGTTCTTTATGGATACCACAATTTGGGCAAAAACACCCTATATTAAGAGCTTCGTTGCTAAATTAAAGGATAGAATCCCTAAAGAGTATCGTTATTGGGATGGCGATGAAAAGGTTTGGGTAGTGAACTATTCTTACGAAAAAGAGCTTATTGCTCTTTGTGATGAGTATTTTAGTAGTATTGCTAAGTATGGCGGCAAAAGATATTTAAAGTCCCCTACGATAAAATCATCACCAAAATATGATACGTTATTCTTATTGCCCACAGCTCCGAAAGAGGTTGTTATTGCTGCTTACCGAGTATTATCGAGGTTATATCACCCTGATATTTCTAAAGACCTCAATGCCGAGGAGAAAATGAAGGCAATTAATGTTGCATTTGATGAAATAATGGGAAGGAGGGGCCAATAAATGGATAAAGGAGAGTTCTTAAAACCTTGTGAGGAAGCATTTATTATTTACCAGAAATCACCCTATGGAGATGCGTGGCAAAAAATGAGCTACCACGAGTTGGCTAGTATAGCTGGGTATAAGGCAGGAAGGGCAACCTTATTAAATTCTGGAGACCCAAAAATAAAAGATGATATTTTGGATGCTATCAATTTCCTAGTATTTGCTTATTCACAATTATGAGGAGATTATAAGATTGTAATGGAGGTGTAAAATGTCATTCTTATTAGACCATTCATTGGCAGTAGTGGTAGCAAGAGATTTACCTGAGGTTTGGTATTTATTTGTCAAAGGTATTATATGACCACCATTGGGATTTGGCAAAACTTGTTATAGGGCAATAAATGGTAAATAAACCTATTGGTAATGATGGGGAGTCATACATACCGCCAAAACCAGCACCACCCTGCCGTATTTGTGGCTCTAAGGATTGGTGGTATAGGGAATCCAGTAGATGGGGTAGTGGTGAATGGCTTTGTGGTAGATGTATTGGCAATCCGAATAAAGAGGAAGTGGTAATATATAAGGATAATATTACT
>Ga0315280_10007314_pt1 | contig 14883 bp, 15 predicted proteins | sample YL17G06_40_MG_FD_203697 | JGI IMG/M metagenome (GOLD analysis project Ga0315280, IMG submission 203697) | Sediment microbial communities from Yellowstone Lake, YNP, Wyoming, USA - YL17G06_40 | ecosystem: Environmental > Aquatic > Freshwater > Lake > Sediment | place: USA: Wyoming | collected...
CACACGCTCTCCTACAATGATCCCTCTTTTGATCCCAAACAGAAAGCAAGTACATTAGATTTTCTGCTGAACGGCTTTCATGCCCTCTTCGAAGGCCCGCATGTTTGCTTCAAGAGCCCCGGCCTTGTTGCCGAAAAGTTCTTTCAAACCCGCGACGATGCTATCTTTTGAAACCACCTTTGTGCAGGCAATGTATGTACCAAGCATGACCATGTTTGCAGATCTTTCGCTGCCTGCTGAGGCAGCGATTTCGTTGGCAAGTATAGAGATTGTCTTTATGTCCTTCCGAGTTATTGGGCGTGTGACGAATGAACGGTTGGCCAGAAGCAACCCATTCTTCTGTAGTCTCGGTTCGAAGATTTCCAGTGAGGGGTTGTTCATGACTATGATTGCCTTTGGGTGTGGTATCACTGGGGAGCCGATTTCTTGTTGGGAGATGACGACGGTGCAGTTGGCTGTTCCGCCTCGCATTTCAGGACCGTAGGACGGTATCCACGTTACGTTTCTGCCTTCGGTCATGGCGCTGTAGGCCAGTAGCTTGCCGATGAACATGAGGCCTTGGCCTCCGAATCCAGCCATCACCACATCTTCATAAACCGGTTTCTCCTTTGCCACTTCTTAGGCCTCCTTTGGAACTTTGAACTCGCCCAACGGATAGTATTGCATCATTTTCTCCTCAACCCATTTTGTTGATTCCAGTGGTGTCATGTGCCAGTTGGTGGGACACTGGGACAGCACCTCGACCATTGAGTAGCCTAGGCCTTTGATCTGGGTCTCGAATGCTTTTCTGATTACCTTCTTGGCTTGAATCACGTACCTAGGATTACTCACAGCCACACGCGCCACGTATGCCGCGCCCTCAAGCGTGGCAATAAGCTCACTCATCCTGACAGGATACCCAGCGGTCTCCGCTGATCTACCGTTGACGCATGTCGTAGTCTTCTGTCCGACCAGAGTGGTGGGCGCCATCTGGCCTGCCGTCATGCCATAAACTGCATTGTTCACAAAGATCGTCGTAATCTTTTCGCCCCGCGCTGCCACATGAACGGCCTCGGCTGTGCCTATTGCTGCGAAGTCGCCGTCGCCTTGATACGTGAAAACAACCAAGTCTGGGCGTACTCTTTTGCAGCCTGTGGCGATTGAAGGCGCGCGTCCGTGGGCTGCTTCATAGGCATCAAGGTCGAAATAGTTGTAAAGCAGAACCGCGCAGCCCACAGGGGCCACAACCACGGTCTTCTCGCGTATGCCCAGTTCATCTATGACTTCGGCGACGAGTCTGTGGATTACACCGTGACCGCATCCGGGACAGTAGTGCGTAGGCGTTGGCAGGAGCGTTTTTGGCCTGTCGACAACAATCTCCAAACTCATGCTGTTTTGCCTCCTTTCACAATCTTCTGAACCTGAGCCACGATCTCGTCGAAGCTCGGCACCAATCCTCCGACGCGGCCGTAGAAGTGAACGTTTGTTCTGCCGCACGTGGCCAACTTGACGTCTTGCAGCATTTGGCCAAGACTCATCTCAACCACAAGAATGTTCTTCACTTTCCCAGCAGCCTCGGCGAAAGCTTGCGAAGGAAACGGATAAAGCGAAATCGGTCTTAAAAGTCCGACCTTTATGCCCTCTTCACGCAGTATCTTTATGGCCGTTTTGGCAATTCGTGCCACAGTGCCATAGGCAGCTATGATAATCTCCGCATCATCAGTCATGTAAGACTCAAAGCGGATTTCATTCTTGACGGCTCCGTCCAGTTTGCGTGCGATTTCCAGATTGCGTTTCTCAAGAATCACAGGATTCAGGTACAAGGTTTTGATTATTCTTCTCGGTCTGTTTTTGGCTCCTGCGACGACCCAGTCCTTCTCTGTGGCAATCTGCTTTTCTGGCGGCTTGAATTCCACTGGCTCCATCATCTGGCCAATGTTGCCGTCGCCAAGAATCATTACTGGATTGCGGTACTTGTCGGCAAGGTCGAAGGCAAACATGGTCAGGTTTACTGCTTCCTGGGCAGTTGATGGCGCAAGTACGAGCAAGTGGTAGTCGCCGTGGCCTCCGCCCTTCGTGGCCTGAAAGTAATCAGACTGTGAAGGCTGAATGCCGCCTAAGCCAGGTCCACCCCGCATCATGTTCACTATCACGCAAGGCAGCTCAGCCGCTGCAATGTAGGAGATTCCCTCTTGCATGAGACTGATTCCAGGACTGGAAGAAGACGTCATGACCCTCGCGCCAGCGCCTGCCGCACCCATAACCATGTAGATGGCTGACACCTCACTTTCTGCCTGAATGAAGCCGCCTCCAACCTGCGGAAGCCTCCACGACATGCGTTCACCAATCTCGTTCTGCGGCGTGATTGGATAACCGAAATAGAACCTGCAGCCTGCCTGAATTGCAGCTTCAGCTATCGCATCATTTCCAGACATAAACTCTTTCTTCGCCATATTTCACTTCACGCTCGCTTTCTTCTCTCTATAAACCTGAATTGCTGCATCTGGGCACACTAAGGCACACACGCCGCAACCGCTGCACTTGCCCTGAGGATCAGCCAGCTCAGCAGGGCGATAACTTGTTTCACTTACGTGCTTCGCTACTTGAAGTAGATGTTGTGGACACGCGCTAATGCACAACGCGCAGCCTTTGCAGAACCTCTCGTCTATCACGACTTTCCCCACTTTCCACCATCCTCCACCCTTGGCCACGGCTCCTAATAGTCTAGGTGCCCAAAGAGGAGCCCAAGACCTCAGTTTTGCTCCAAAGAGGAGTCTAAAAGTTCTACCATATTAGCATTCGCTCAAACAAGCAACAAAAACAACATCAAAGCCAAGCCTGCAAGCCCGAAAATAGGCGCTGAGATCCTCTTCGCCCTCAGTATCGCCTTGTCCGTAAGAAGGCACAACGTTTCTAGCTGCTTAGCTCCAATGACCTTCGCCTTCGGAACAATCACTTTGCAGCAGGAAACATCTTCGACTTCTTCCAACTTGGCGAGGGCAGCAAGTGCCGCTTCCTTGATGTAGCCGATCAACTTGTCGTGGTTCATGGCCTCGCCCACGGGGTGGTAGCCACGATCGTTGAGAATCACAGCGTTAACCACATGAGTGTCCGTCGTGAAGACTTCAGCCTCGTTGAAGCCCGCCTCACGAAGCGCTTGTAGAATCTGCTCCCGTAGACCACAGGCCATGTTGTTGCCATCAATAACCACGTAAACAGTTTTTTGCTCTCCGACTCTAACCGCGACGGCTGTAATGCCACCTGGTCCCATGCCATCGCTGAGCAAAAACTCTTTTGGAAGTATTGTTGCGGCTCCTATGTCAAAGGGTTGGCGTTTGAGCGAAGCCGCCTTCTCTAGACAGGCCGTGGCCACGGTCTCCAACGATTCCATGGCCTTCTGCATATCTGCCACCCCGTTTATGCTGTTGTGAGCGTTCACAACCGCAGAACAAGCTAAACCATGTCTTGCGGCTTCCCGTTGTACATGCATCCCCAGTTCTTTCGGGAAATCCTCGGTGGTTTCGGGAGCAAGGGTAAACGAGATGAAAGTGAACTTGCCGAACACTTGACAGCATGCAGTTGCCGCACTGTTACTTGTGACCACGAACGGTGACGCCCTAGCCTCTGAAGGCTCATAGTCTTTCATTTTGAGGATGCCGTCAATGATTCTCTGGCTCTGCGCCTGAGAGGCCAGATCAAGCTCGTGACCGAACAAACCATGAGGCACACACACTGTGCAGTTGAACTCCTTTTCCAGTGAGGCCTTGATCATGGACGGCAGGGCACTGCTTCCAATGTTCTTAAACGGGCCCGGGTGGACAGAAGGAACAACTATGGCAGCTTTTGGTTTTGTGGACCCAAACTTCATCAACGACACTTCGACATCCTGATCCTCACCCAGCTTCTCAAGAAGTTCTTCAAAAGGAGCGTTCAAATCCAATACCCAGTTCAGCAAGAAAACCTTCAGCAAGGCAAACGAAGGCACACCAAGCGTCTGCTTGCCTACGCGGTTCAGGAGCGATATGAACAGAAAACTGGAGAACAGGGCCACTCCTGTTGAGAAAGCAATGAACAGCATGGTTGCTTGTGGGCTGAGAGGGTAGCCTATGCTTGCCCATAATGCAAGAAACGGAATAATGCAAAGGAACGGCTGCAGAAAAGCAGCCACCAGTATTCTTCCTTGACCCATGCGTGAAGTGGTATTGAAGACTATGAGTCGAAGGATCAGCATGGTTGAGTACCCTAGGAGACTAAGTCTAATCCACCACAGTACGCCGTATGACGAAGCCACGCCGATTCCTATGAATCCGAAGAACAACCAGAAGATCATGCACACAAGAGAAACTGCGGCGGTTCTTCTGAAGCTGAAGATAGGATCGCCTCTCATTACCAGCATGCTCACTGCGCAATCGAGAATGAAGTTGACGAGAAACAGCGAGGAGCCAAGAAACAGGCCTCTGGGTAACCCGTCAGAGAAGCCGAAAAGAGCTAGGGTTGATATCAGTGCTCCACCAAAACACGTTACAACCATGAACGTGATCACCCGCCTGTAGGACGGCAGCTTGAACAGTGAAGAGTAGTGCTTCACTGCGTTGTCCATGGAGTGGTTGAGCGAGTTTTCGGTCAAAGCCTGACATCCTCGCGAGCGAAACTTCTATGAAAAAGCCTCAAGCATATTAAAGTGTTGTGAATTCGCGAAGAAAGACCGTCAAACCATCTGGTTACCAGAAAGCGGAAGCACAAGCAGGTCCAATGCTGACGGCATATAGCTTAATAAAGGGGAACGTTCACTCTCTAAAATGCTTGTTCCGATGGTTTTGTGAAAGCCTATGCCTGATCAAGAGGTCCCGCCCACAATCTTTCACATGCTGGAGAGAAACCTAGGCAAGGAGATACGTGTGATTCTGGATGCCTCTTATGGTTTTGAAGGCACGTTGACTGCGATTACGAGCCAGCCTCCGGGGATTTGGCTTTCAGATGCTGAGGCAATTATACTTCGAGCTACGATCGCCCAGCCCATACCTGCCGTCGCCAGCCGAGAAGAAAGAAGCGAAATATTCGTTCACTTGAACTCGGTTCAAAGAATCGAGGTTTTGCATCCGCCTGCTCGGCGATAGGTCCGCGTGGCTACTTGAAGAATATTTGAGCCAGAACGCATACGATTATTAGACCTACGGATGCGGCCACTAGAAGCTCTGGTCTGACCTTGACGCCTTCGGTTTCTTCCTCAAAGAACCTGAGCAAGCCTGCACTCGCCGCAGGCATAGGGGACGACTTTTCCTTTTTCTTCTTAGTTCCGCTCATTTGAGGGTCACTTTTGACGTTCTGGTTGTAGATCCTATCTCTTTCTCGATTATTAATGTTACGTTGCCCCAAAAGAGTTTTTAGTTTAGGCGGAGGATACTGTCATGCCAGAGAAGGTGTCCACCATGACGACTTATCGAGAAGAGTACGATCACACTTTCAGACTGCTTGAACAACACCACAAATGGTTCAGCGAAAGCATCCCACTCATAGCAAGCGAGAACATACCGAGCCCAGCTGTACGCGAGACGCTTATGACGGACTTTGGGAATCGCTACGCGGAAGGCTGGCCTGGCGAGCGCGTCTACGCAGGCTGCCGTTTCATAGACCAAGTCGAGTTCAAATGCATTGAACTCATGAAGAGGCTCTACAGTGCGGAGTTTGTAGATGTTAGGCCTATCTCGGGTGTGGTGGCCAATTTAGCGGTTTACACAGCATTCACGGAACCCGGCGATACGCTGCTAGCCCTGTCTATCCCATGCGGAGGCCACATAACCTCAGGCAAGAAAGAACTCGGAGGCACCGCAGGCGCCGTCAAAGGACTCGTCGTTGAGTACCTGCCCTTGGACTACAAGGAGCTCAACATCGATGTGGACAAGGCGAAGACAAAGATGCAAGAGCTAGCCGCAAAAGGCAAACCTCCAAAATTCGTGATGTTCGGCGCAAGCGTCTTCCCATTTCCGCACCCTGTCAAGGAGCTGGTTGAGGCTGTTCATTCGGTGGGTGCCACTGCAGGCTATGACGCAGCACACGTGGCCGGACTGATCGCTGGCGGCCAGTTCCAAGACCCACTCCGAGAAGGAGCAGACGTGATCAGTCTCAGCACGCACAAAACGTTTTTCGGACCTCAACACGGCGGCATCCTGTCTTGGGAAAAGAACGCTGAAAAGCTGAAGAAGGCCACGTTTCCAGGGATGGTCAGCAACCACCACCTACATTCAGTCGCAGGCCTGACGATTGCATGCGCAGAAATGCTAGAGTTTGGGAAGACCTATGCAAGTCAAGTGGTCAAGAATGCGAAGGCCTTAGCGCAGGCACTGTACGAGCGAGGCTTCAACGTTCTGGCCGAACACAAGGGCTTCACACAGTCACATGTTATCCTGATAGACATAACCAAGCACGGCGACGGAGGCACAATAGAGGAGACTTTGGAAAAGGCGAATGTGATCATCAATAGGAACTTGCTTCCGTGGGACATCAAGGAAGGTCGGCACTTCATGCACCCAGGCGGCATAAGGATGGGTGTTTCGGAAGTCACGAGGCTAGGCATGAAGGAGGGCGAGATGGTCCAGATAGCCGAGTTCGTGAAGCGAGTAATCGTCAACAAGGAACCTGTGGAGAAAGTGGCTTTGAATGCCGCTGAGTTCCGAAGGAGCTTCCAGAAAGTGCACTACTGCTTTGAAAACACCACCGAGGCCTACAAGTACATCAAAATACGCTAGACCGCCACCCTATTCGTTCTCTCTCAATAATCGAACTGACGCCCGAAGAGCTCAGGCCCGCTTTTCCACTTCGCATCGGAGAAGCATATGAAGAGTTGGACGAAGCCAAGGGTTTTGAAGCCCAGTTTGTGCAGAAACCTTACTGTTTCTATGTTTCTTGCCACCGGGGCCACGTTCAGGAACCTCATCCCTCTTGCTTTCGCCTCTGAAACCGTGGTTTCCACAAGTTGCTTTCCTATGCCTTTGCCTCGGTGACCTTTGCTGACTATGAGAGGCTCTATCTCAGCCTCGCCTTCCTCCATCATCAACCCAGTCATACCGACCACAACGGAATCGGAAACAGCTACCCATACGTTGTCGGCACCTACCTTAGCCAGATGCTTATCAAAATAGTCCTCTGGATGCTCTCCCCCAATTCCTGGATCTTCATAGATTTCGCGATGTCTCTCAGTCAATTCTCGCCACAGAGAACGGCACGCTTCGCGGTCGGCCTCTTGGTACTTTCGAATGATAACTGTCAAGACTATGCCCACCAAAAGGTCCAGTGAGGCTTCCGTCTACTTGAACGTTACCGTGCCAGCTTTAAGCAAGAAATGTCATTAGGGTTCGATCAGGACGGTTGCGCAGTTGCATATAAGCGAGTTCCAAGGGATGATGCGCCGGCTCTATTTTCATCGTGATTCAAAGCGTGGCGTAAAAGGAACATACGACTGGCTTGTGGAGGAGGTTGATGAGCTGGGAGAAGCATTGCATGGGGAGAACAAGGAGGGGCTAGAGGAGGAATTCGCCGATGTCATAGCTTGGTTGGCCTCGCTTGCCAACATCACCGGTATAGACTTGGAACAGGCCTCACTTAGAAAGTACCCACACAAATGCCCGAAATGCGGTGGCTCGCCCTGCCAATGCACCTTCTAGGTCGAGTTCGGCAGACGCTTCTGCCCGATGCCTGTAAGTGTCCACGTGGAAGGCCTGCTTCCTTTGCGCTCCACAATACCTTCTTTCTGAAGAAGCTTCAAATGATGAACAGCCACACCGTAGCGCATACCAGTTCCGTCAGCAACACCTCTTGCGTCTGCGGCACCCTTCTCCAAGGCTACCAGTACTTGGGTTCTGGCTTTCAGGCCTCGTCTTATGTTCCTGATGGTCGAAAGATAGGCATTGGGATGGTATGACTCTCTAAGCATGGACACCAATGCCTATTACGTGGCTTACGTAGAAAAGTTTTCCCTAGGCAAAATCCGTAAGACTTACTTGTCTCGGCTTCTTCGTCTCAAACATAGCATCAATCTCCTTACGCATCAACTGGATCCTCTGGGCATAATACTTCGGCAACTCGTACTTCTGAATAAGATGCTCCGCCGCCCCCAGATATTTCTCTATGCCACCACGATAAACCGTTAACGTAAGCATCCCACCGCAGATCGGACACTTGCCACGCAGAGGTAGGCGCCTGTATCGCTTGTTGCAGGATTTGCATCTGAAGCCTTGCGTGGAGAAAGCCCGCAAGTTCCCAGCGATATCTCGCAGAAAATGTTTCGTCAAAACCTTCATAGCCACCCGTCTGGCGTCAACGGCCTCTATCTTCTCAGCCAGTTCAAGCTGGCTGTTGAGCTTCTCAATCATAGTCTTGAACAGCTTGTAAGAGCTTTCAGAGTTTCCCATATTGACGTTCGACACGGGCATAGTGAAGTTGAATCCTTCAAACTGGCCTGCGGTTCCAAGCCTGTAATCCACCAAGTCTATGAGCGAACTGATCTGCCGCGAATCAGTCTTCTCCCAACTCTTTTCGTAGAACTCAAGAGGATAGGCTCCTGAAACATCAAAGTAGTGCACTTGCCTCTGCACTTCCTTCGTAATGACGATAGGAATCAACATTATGGGCGCATCCATGATCCCACCGATCTGCGCAGGCAAATACTCACGTGAGAAGTTGATCAGCGTGTCTAAGGCCAGCATAATAGTGTCTTCGTCGCCGTCGCAATCTCGACGTTTGGCGGAATGCCACACAGGATGCGCGTAACACACATTCAGGTGGGTGAATCCTATCACACGCCCAAGAATGCCTGCGCATGTGTGGGGAGCAAGGCCAACCACGAGCTGCCCGACCACGTCTTCCGTTTGCTTTATGTTATAGTACGACTGGAGTCCATAGGCCCTAGCCAAAAGCTCATCCATGAAGGCTGCAACACGCAGAAAATACTCGGCACACTTCAGTGGAACGAGTATGTCTTGGATTTTCAGTTCGCAGACTTGGTTCGCGTCTGTCAAAGGTGCACCATCGTTGGCGTGAGTATAACCCAACTGCCAGAGTTTCTCAACAGAAACGCCAGCCTCAACAGGCTTGAAGTGTGTCAACGGGGCGTTTGTCGCGTCAAAGCGTATGGTTCCATCCTTGTAAACAGACAGATCGTGCTTAGCCCGCAGGATTCCTTTCTCAATCACTTCAGGAGTCTTCGTCTGATTTGTCAGACCCTTGACGCCCTTCAGAAGCTTAGGAGCAGAAACGCCCAGACCGCCACTGGCGTTCTCAAGCGATTCTCGGAAGTTGATGACCTGCTTTTGGTAAGTGACGGCAGCGGCTTTGCACGTCGGGCATTCGTCCTCTTTGAGACTCTTGCCACATCGTGGGCAACTCTTCTCCAGAACAGTTTCAGAACCGCACGACGGGCATTTGACTTTGAAAGTATATGTTCTGCAGTTTGGGCATTTGCGTTTCACGATCTCGACGAACGTGGGTTCGTGTTTTGCGGCTTCAACGAGGTCTCGATGTGGGCCACCGACTAGGCTGACAGGAAACAGAACATGGACTAGGGGTTTCATTTCGCGCCTTTTCGCCTTTTCTGGCCTCCCCATCCTCGCGCCCACAAACGTTGGAGCCTTCTCCCTCACCTGCACGCCAGACAACAGGCACACGGCATCTAGAGGAGATTTGGCGACTGAAGGGTCAACTTCGCATGGCGTTTCTGCGCCCAGACAGAATGCGAATGCTTGTGCATCCTCGCCTTCGATCATGATCTTGCCATCTGAAACCTTGTGCGGTAACCATGCCGTTTCCAGAGCCTTCTTCACGTCAGCCTCATTCTCGCCTACGACCTTGCTGATAGCGTTGTTCTCGCGTGCGATCTCCGACTTGAGCAGCCACTGTCTTAGTCGTTTAATCTCCTCTGCTGAAGCCAGATTCGACCACGGGTACGTGAACGAAGGATGCAGGGGAACGTGCAGGGCCGATGAAAGTTTTGCGGTTTCTGTGAAGCTGGGCTTGCTGTCAAAGGGCTTCTCCAGAAGGTTCTTCAATCGCTCCGTTGAAGTGCCTATGGTCGCTGCAGTCGTCTGTAGGTCTCCGTTGAACTTGCCTGCTATGGCTTTTCTCAGGTCTTCAACCCACCATTCCTCAACGTAACCTGAGGGCGCAAGACTCTTGCTGTTGTAGAGGAAGTCGCCGAAGCTGATTAGGATGTCACCTAGGAACAGAATTTTCGCGATCTGGTCTTTCATTTTCTGGAAGTTGCTGGCTGTGATTCTGACAACTGAGCCATTTTTCAGCCGAACGACTGGAGGTTCAAGACTGTCCACGGGAACCACGACTCCGCCCTTGCCCGGAAGCTCCAACCGAACCTGTGTCCCGCCTGCCAGAAAACCCTGCAAAACCAGCATCGTGACAGGATGAACCCCCACCGCTGCCAACCCCGTGTTCCGCGCCCGCCCATACCTCAGACGAAAGCCTCCACGTCTGGAAGGAAACGAAAACACCGGACGACCAGCGATAACGTCGTCCATGAAGCCTCCTGACTTCTCCTCAGACTTCTTGTGGAACTCCTTGAGCCAATCCCAGCCCTGTATACCCAGCTTCTCTATAATGGCCAGAACCTTGGGCGCCCGCCCGACGATACCATCATTGACAACCCTTAAGGCGCCGCCACGCACACGGTTGGTCTCAATCCTAGGAAGGTTCCTGAACGAGGAGACCTCGAAGGGATCGGATTCGGTGCCTGTGACCTCCACGGGAATCCACTGCAGAGCCTTCTTCAACTCCTCGTCTGGAATGTGATATTGGAACCGCGTCACAACACGTTGGTAGAGCCTAAGCTCTTCAATGAAACGTGACATTTCTTCTTCGGTGGGTTTGTATCGGTCGAGACCTAGGAGACGGCGCACGAAATCGCCGACTACCAGCGTTAGGGCTTGGTCTGTGCCACCTGCCGAGCGCATGGGACCTGCGAAGTAGATGGCCAGATAGCGTGATCTGTCATTGTTTGTCTTGATGATTACCTTTGCCACTCCTTGGAGTGGTGCGGCTGTGAGTCCTTCCGTCAGGATTGCGAGTGCTGTACGTATGGACTGTTCCGCGGCAGCCTCGGGTTCCATGTGGCCAAACTTGCCATAGACTATTTGCTCAGCAATTTTGAAAGCCAGTTCTTCTCTGGGAAGCTTCGAGTTTAACTCCCGTATGCTTTCTGCTACTCCTTTCGGTCCCACAAGGCCTTCCACAAGGTCAGCCAAATCCTTGGCCACTTTACATTCGGTCTTCAGTGAGGGGTCTAGGCCTTTCTCTCTGGCCTTATCGCTGATGGCATACAACTCGCTAAGCCTTCTTTCCAAGTCTTGCACGTAATGAAGATAGGCCTCGCTCATCTGCCCGTTCAAGCTGAAGCTCCCCTCCCGCACAGCTTGTACCCGCTACAGCTTATTTCTGTTCTCTGACACAAACAAGTCAAAAGAACCGGTGGAATTGCTGTCGCTTCATGAGAATTTTACACGAACAGGCGGTGACGACGCACATCGTCAACGCATCAGACTCTATGCCCTAAAGCGCTTTATGCCTTCGACGATTTCGGATACTTTCTGCCTGACTCCTGCACGTTCAACGAGGTTTCCTGTAACGATTATGTCTGCTCCTGCAGAAGAGGCCGCTAGAGCCTGTTCACGGGTTCTTATGCCACCGCCCACGATCAGAGGAATGTCAATGTAGTTCTTGACGGCGCGAATCATCTCAGGAGGCACGGGTTTCTTGGCGCCTGATCCGCCTTCGAGGTATATGAAGTGCATGCCCAGATACTGGCCTGCGAGCGCGTGGGCCGCTGCAATCTCGGACTTATCGTATGGAACTGGAATAGCCTTGCCTACGACACCAGCGGTGCCGCCTTCGCCCACTATTATGTAGCCCATGGCAAGAGGCTCAAGACGGAACTTCTTCACCAGAGGCGCCCCCAATACTTGAGCGCCCATAAGAAAGTATGGGTCCACCGAGTTGAGCAGGGACATAAACCATATAGCGTCAGCATAGCGCGTTATGCCTGATACATTGTTCGGGAAAAGTACTACTGGCAGCTTGACGGTGCGTTTGACGGCTCTTGTGACGCTGTCCAAGTGGTTCTGAGAAATGAATGTTGAGCCACCGATCATTACGGCAGAGGTTTCGCTTGCTTTGGCTTTGCTGGCGATTCTCGACGCCTGCGGTGGCGTCACTTCCTCAGGATCAATGAGAGTCATATGAATGGTTTTCTCGGCTTCGATTTTGTCAAGCAAGTACTTCTCGATAGGTCCTATCATGACAATCATATCTTTCTATGCGCTTTTGACCTCGGGTATGGAAGACCTGCGTGCGCCGCCGTAGAGCTTGTCCGTAAACATGCAGTAAACGTCGATTTCGCTTTGGGCAGGCTTAACTGGAAACTCGTCCTTGAGACCACAGCTACCGCAACCCACCATGGCTCGGCCTTGATCACGAAGAATCTCAACCCTGACAGTTTCTTTTCCACACTTAGGGCAAGAGAAGAGTTTAGGCAAATGCTTCTTAGGAATGCGAACAACTTTCCTTCTTCTTCGCCCCATCACCCAATCCTTCTATATCGTTAAGGTCACACCATTCCAGTATTTGATGTTTGCCCTTAAATACTTGCTTCCAATCATAAGAAAAAGAGGCCGAACCATCATGGAGCTAGCGCCAGCGTCACTGCACATGGACTATGGAGACGTTGCCCCAAAGATTGAACGGTTCATCAGAGACTACGTTCAGAAGTCCAAGATGAAAGGCATCATTGTGTCATTGTCAGGCGGGCTTGACAGCTGCACCGTGGCTGCCCTGTCGGCACTGGCGGTGGGAGGAAACCGCGTTCTTGGTCTCATGCTTCCTGAGAAAGAAGCACAAGGCCTCAAGGATATCGAACATTCCAGACTCGTGGCTGAAAAGTTCGGATTCAAAACTGAGAAGGTTGACATCACACCCACACTGGAAGCCCTCTATGATTCATTACCCATCTTTGACGCAACGGACAGGATCTGCAAAGGCAACGTGAAAGCAAGAATCCGCATGGTCTACGTCTACTACTATGCCAACCGCCTAAACCGACTCGTCTGTGGGAGTTCAGACAAGTCAGAAACCATGATGGGCTACTTCACTAAATGGGGAGATGTTGCAGCAGACATATCCCCAATAATGGATCTGTACAAGACCCAAGTTCGAGAACTTGCTCACCACGTAGGCGTCCCCAAACCGATAATTACAAAACCATCATCGCCAGCTCTCTGGCCAGGCCAGACAGCCGAAAACGAGCTAGGCGTAAAATACGAGCAACTTGACCTGATCCTCTATGGTCTAGAGCATTTCATGAAGAGCGAGGAGATCGCCCAACATCTCAAAGTGAAGGTCGAACTCGTTGAGAAAGTGAAGCGGCGTTGGCTTTCAATGGAACACAAAAGGCGTATGCTGTTGACCGCGAAGCTTGAATATCGAACCGTAGGTACAGATTTCAGGTTGCCGCGCAGTTGCTGACGGTAACATGAATGTGATTTCATGAAAGAACAGTTCAAACTGGCCTTGGCCCAGACAAGCTGCAAACAAGGAGACAAGAAAAGTAACCTGAAGAAGCTTGAAAAGACTGCGGAGAAGGCTGCGAAACTGGGTGCAGATCTTGTGATCTTTCCCGAACTCTCCGTAACAGGCTACACCGTCAGAGACCAACTCTATGAGCTAGCGGAACCTGTACCTGGACCCTCAACCCAAGCCATGGTAAATGTAGCCAAGAAGACAAGGACGCACATCATATTTGGTCTGCCAGAACTGAGTGAGAAGACACAGGCCACGCTGTACAACGCCTCCGTCCTAGTAGGTCCAAAGGGCTTCATAGGCAAATATCGCAAGATGTACCTGCCGACACACAGCGTCTTCGAAGAAAAGAGATACTTCCGTCCAGGCTATGAAGCAGCAACCTTCGCCACCGAGCTCGGGAAAATAGGCCTGATCATTTGTTACGACCTCTTCTTCCCAGAAGTCACCAGATTGACACGTTTACAGGGAGCGCAGTTGATCGTCTGCATATCAGCCTCGCCTGCTGTGCGTCGCGCGTTCTTTGAGACTTTGACGGTGGCGAGGGCAATTGAGAACACGGCTTTCTTGGCCTACGTGAATCTTGTGGGCATTGAAGATGGCCTGCAATTCTGGGGCGGAAGCAGACTCGTCGGACCACAGGGCAGGATAATCGCGAAGGCGGAATATGACAAAGAGGATTTGATTATAGCTGACATTGACTATGCCGACCTTAGACCTGTGGAAACGTTCGTGCCTGCGCTCCGAGATCTGCGGCCAGAACTCTTCGACAAACTGAAAGAAGCCGCTGAGAAACTGTAGCGCCTACTTGATTTTTCTGAGAGCTTTTTCCATGCGATCCATAGCTTCTTCAAGCAGCTCATAGGAAGCGGCATAGGATAGCCTAATGTAACCCTCTCCATGTCTGCCAAAGGCAGAGCCTGGAACCGTTATCACGCCTGATTCTTTCATGAGGTATTCAACTACTTCCTCTGAGGTTTTGCCAAGGCCTTTGATGTTCGGGAACACGTAGAAAGCGCCTTTCGGAAGTGCGCATCGAATATTGTGCATCTGATTTAGTCTTTTGTGGACGAGGCGTCTTCTGCGGTCAAACTCTTTAACCATATCGTCAACTAGTGCTTGCGGACCTCTCAGGGCGGCCAGTGCGACGTACTGTGACGGCGTGTCCACACAGGCCACTGTATACTGGTGCACCAGCCACAAAGGAGCCAAAAGCTCCCTAGGCCCATACACATACCCAACACGCAACCCTGTCATCGCATAAGTCTTCGAAAACGAGTTAACGATCAACGTACGCTCACGCATTCCCGGAAAAGTGGCCAAACAGTAATG
>Ga0315280_10007315_pt1 | contig 14881 bp, 19 predicted proteins | sample YL17G06_40_MG_FD_203697 | JGI IMG/M metagenome (GOLD analysis project Ga0315280, IMG submission 203697) | Sediment microbial communities from Yellowstone Lake, YNP, Wyoming, USA - YL17G06_40 | ecosystem: Environmental > Aquatic > Freshwater > Lake > Sediment | place: USA: Wyoming | collected...
GAAACGAAAATCTGCAAATAAGTTTATAAGAGATTTCGAATCAAGAGCTTCTTTAAAAAACGGGTGGAGATGGAGGAGAACTAATGTTTGAGATATGGTTCATAGCACCTTTATCCGCATTAGTCTCAATCCTTGTTGGATTGTACTTCTACAATTACGTTAACAAACAAGACAGTGGAACTGAAAGGATGAGGGAGATTTCTGGTGCAATCAAAGAAGGAGCAGCGGCTTTTATAAGAAGAGAATATACAACACTGGCAATATTCGTAGTTATTGTGGCAATAATAATCGGCATATTCTTGCCGCAACCAATATGGGCATCTGACAACCTCACGCTGAACCTTCAGTTGCCAATAGCTTACATGTTCGGTTCATTCTGCTCGGCCTTGGCCGGCTACTTGGGTCTAAATGTCGCAACAAAAGCGAACGCCAAAGTGGCGAATGCGGCAAAGAGCGGACTAAACAAGGCCTTCCCAATTGGCTTCCGAGGCGGCGCAGTAATGGGGATGTCAGTAGTCGGCGTCGGACTGCTCGGAATAAGCATAGTCTACTGGCTCACAGGGATGGGAGGAACCGTTCCAGCAGTATTAGCTTACAGCTTTGGAGCCAGTTCGCTTTCGCTTTTCGCTAAAGCAGGCGGAGGAATCTTCACAAAAACTGCGGACATAAGTGCAGACCTTGTCGGCAAAGTGGAACTGGGGTTTCCTGAGGATGACCCAAGAAACCCAGCAGTCATAGCTGACAACGTCGGAGACAATGTTGGCGATGTCGCTGGCATGGGAGCAGACCTGTTCGACTCTTACGTCGCAAGCGTAGTAGTGGTAATGATTCTTGGTGTAGGGCTTGGCGTCCCCAGCACTTACGTACAGATACCGCTAGTATTCGCTGGATTAGGCATCTTGGCTGCGGTCATAGGCGCTTTAACAGTTAGAGTCGGAGCCAAAGGCGATCCAGGAGCCGCATTGAACGGTGGCACATATGTAACATGCATAGTATTCGGAGTTCTAACCGCCTTGACAACATGGTATCTCGGATATGACTGGTCGCTGTGGGGAGCAACAATTATAGGCCTTGCGGCCGGAATAACAATCGGAGTGACAAGTGACTACTTCACTTCAGAAGACAAAGCACCAGTTCTAAAGACTGCAGAAGCATCTGAAACTGGACCTGCACTGAACATTTTGACAGGATTCTCATACGGTCTACGCAGCGTTATTTTTCCCTTAATCGGAATAGCCATAGCAGCAGCCATCGCATACAAAATATGCGAACCATTAGGCACAGGATACGCCGTTTATGGAATAGCCCTTGCATCTCTCGGCATGCTTTCAATTGTCGGATTAACGGTTTCAAATGATGCGTATGGCCCAATAGTGGACAACGCCAAAGGAATTGCCGAGCAGTCTGGACTCAGCGAGGAAGTAATCGCCGTAACAGACGAGCTTGATTCCGCTGGAAACACGGCGAAAGCCATAACCAAAGGATTCGCAATAGGCGCGGCAGGATTGACTGTGATTGCATTACTGGCTGCATTTCAGGAAATAGCTTCAAGGGCTGGTCACCCTGCTGTCTTTGACATTATGGATCCGATGGTTCTGCTTGGCGCCCTTATCGGCGTGGCGATTCCTGCAGTGTTCTCAGCAATGGTCATGCTCGGCGTCGGCAGAAACGCCGAAAGAATGATTGCAGAGATCAAAAGACAATTCAAAGAAATCCCAGGTCTTAAAGAGGGAAAACCAGGCGTCAAACCTGACTATGCAAAATGTGTTGACATTGCAACAGTCGGAGCGCTACGTGAACTCATGCCTGCAAGCATCATGGCAATCGTCTCAACCTTGATTATCGGCTTCATCGGTGGAATAAAAGCACTTGGAGGTTTCCTTGCAGGCGCCATATTCTCTAGTCTCCTGTTGGCTCTGTTGATGGCTAACGCTGGTGGTCTCTGGGACAATGCTAAGAAGCTGATAGAATCAGGCAAACATGGCGGAAAAGGCTCAGACGCTCACAAGGCTGCCGTGGTCGGCGACACTGTAGGCGATCCGTTCAAGGACACGGCTGGGCCCTCGCTTAACACGATGATCACGGTGATGTCTCTGATTGCTTCGCTGTTTGCCGTACTGATCGTGAACTACAACTTACTGTCCCTGTTAGGAATCCACTAGGCTTGTTATGGCCCTAAAGCTCCCAATGCATTGCATTTGATAAGTGTTTTCGTGAACAGAAACTGGAAAAGAGGCGCCGGGAATGGGACTTGAACCCATGCGGACCTGAAAGGTCCACAGGCTCTCAAGGCCTGCGCAATAACCACTCTGCCATCCCGGCATCTTGTCCCGGCACCAATTCGTAAGCTCATCTAATTCGCTTCATCTTAAAATGTTTACTCGTTAGCTGGCACTATTGAAAACCGAAAACCTATTTTAAAAGGAAAATCATCAGTAGAAAGTGCAGTGAAAATGGGCTGGTAGTCTAGCTCGGTTAGGACATCCGCTTGACGTGCATTATAATAACATTGACCTTAATGGAAAAATAACATTAGACTGGAATGAATTTACTCAATGGGTCAATAAAAAATATGCTAAAACATACTCTCCAACAATATCATGTTATGTTAGAAAATATCATTATCTAATCAATGGCAATCTTAAAGAGTTAGATAACTTAACAGAATCAACTAAGGCAACAGTTGTTAAAGCTCTTATTATATTGAGTAAGTTTCTAGGAATACATCAGCAATTTAAACAGAGATTGTTAGATTATGGAATTAAAATACATAGACCAAATAGTTTTGATACATTTCTAAGAATCTTAAACAGCAATAACAACAACAATTCTATCTTAGAATGGCTTAAGCAGGTCTCTCCTATACTTAATGAGAATGAAAGAATACTGCTAAAGTTTTGTCTATATACAGGATTACGTAAAGCAGAAGCTATCACAAGTTTCAATAGAATAATAGAATTAAACAATGAAGGATTACTAAATGAATACTATGATGTTAATCTTAATTGCTTAATGCATTTCAAGTATCCTAAAGAGTTTATTCGTAAAACTAAGAATTGCTTTATCACTTTCATAACTGAAGACCTACTTAATGAAATAGCAAATAGTAAACCAATAACTTATGCTATGATAATTAAAAGATTATATCGCAAGAATATCAAATGTAGAATAAATGAATTGAGAGATTACTATGGAACATTCTTGTTACAACATGGAATCTTAGAAGCAGAGATTAATTTATGTCAAGGCAGAATACCACCATCAATATTCATTAAACACTATTGGAGCCCTAAACTATCAGAACTTAGAGACAGAATTTTACTAGCATTGAAAGAGCTTGAACAATCAATAAACAACTGAATCCCTTTTTCTATTTTTAAATTCAAACATTCTAAGGAGTCAATGGAAAAAGAATCTGAGATTCCTTAACTTTCCTTATATATAGATCACTAACAAGTGTTTCAACAGCAAAGAACAGTAAGCAATTATATCTTCTGTTCTCGAATTCACAAACATTCCAAGAAAGAGCAGAAGGAAGAGATTGCTAATTTCAGTTTGTAGATGACAACTTGACGGCTGATTATACTAGGCTTTTAACATAGTTTTTCAACTGGGTGTAGATCCATAGTTAAATCATAGTCATTAGTGTTTAGTGATTTAGTAAAGTATTACTGCTACGTAATTGACATGGTTTACTAGTGCGTATTGTTATAGCTTTAAATACTATAATTAAAATATATATAGTGTGAGTTATATGCCAAACATGAATAAAACCAAAAGGAAACGATTAGTAGTAAAAGCTACTCCAGTAAAGGAAATACCAGGAGGCAAAAAAATAGCTAGGAGACCGGAGTACGATGAAGCATTCAAAAAGATTATTGACAGCCCAGAGAAGATTTTTAAGGTTGAAGTGGAAGGAAAAACAGTAAAATCAATGTATGCACCCTTCTCAATGCGAGTAAAGTCATATAACAAAAAGCCTGACCGAAAATTCAATGCACAGCTTAGAGTAAGAAGCAAGGAAATCTACATATCTAAAATAGATAGGAAAGACTAGAACATTCCCTACTGCCCTTTTTCAAATTCACAAACATTCTAAGGACTTCATAGAAAGAAAAATTCACATCACCCTTTACAATTGCTCTTGGTGCAATGTTGTTCTAAAATGTAGAATTATAGGTGTGTAAATTCATCTGTTTATTATGAGGAAACTAGGCTTGAAGAGACTTGGAATTACTCTCTTTAAGAAGATTCTGGGCATACTGGGTTGTTTGTTTTTTCTATGTTCCATCATTTTCCCTTTCTGTAGTATTGTTTATTCTGGATTTCTTAGGATTTCAGAGTACCATGGTTACAATTCGAACTACTACTGGTCTTTCAAGGCTTTGCATGAGTCCTATCATTTGCCCTGGGAACCTCCTGAGTCCAGGACAGAGTACTGGTTTTATGAAAATGAATTCTATCAGTATATGCCTGGTCCAAGCCTTTCATATTTGTTAGTCTTCATGTTTGCTACTCAGGTACTGACTTTATCAACTGGAATTGCCTCTCTTCTCTTCAACAGAAGGGTTCTTGCACTGGCCCCCTTGACACTGTGTTTTGTGGTTATGGTGTTAATGACATATACAAATACTGTTCTCCTAAGAACAGATTCAGCTCTCTATCCTTACTCAGGAAGCAGCATGATTACCAACCCAGCAGTCTTACCAGGCTATTGGTTTACTTATCCAGCAATCATACTGTTTCTGCTTTCCTTCATATTGAATATTGTTAGTAAGAAGAGAAGCAGTACATACACACCCTCTCATACACTAACACAATAACATACTCCAATAACAAATAGAACTTTATTCTACGAAAGTGTTATTTCCTAGGTTGAACCATATAGGAGTTGGAGAAAGGATTGAATTGTCGAGAAAGACTGTTTCTGGAACAATGCTGACGCTCCTATTAATAAGCATGTTAACGTTGGCGTTTAAGATTCAACCAGTTAAAGCATCTGGAACTATCTACATTAGAGCTGACGGAAGCATAGAGGGAACGACAAGCATCCAGACTACTGATAATGTTACCTATGTCTTTACTGCAAACATCAATTACGATTACATCATTGTAGAGAGAAATAACATAATAATTGATGGAAAAGGATACGTCCTTCAAGGAGCAGACGCTTATAATTCTACAGGAATAGACTTGTCCGGAAGAACCAACGTGACAGTCAAAAAGGCACAAGTTCAAAACTTCATTTATGGCATACTTCTTCATTCCTCTTCAGACTGCAGCATTTTCGGAAACAAGGTAACAATCACCAATTGCGGTATCGAGCTTGGCTCCTCCTCAAACAACACTGTCTCTGGAAATAACGTAACAGCAAACCGCCAATTCGGTATCAGACTCGATTTCTCTTCAAATAACACCATTTTTGGGAACAATGTCATAAGTAACCAGGATACTGGTATCAATGTCGAGTCCTCTTCCGGCAACACTATATTCGGGAACAACGTAACGGCAAACAACTATGGCGTCTATTTCTGCTTTTCTTCTTGGAATAACATAACCGCAAACTGCGTAGCAAACAACCAATATGGTATCTTGTTCGATTTTGGAGCCTCCAACAACATATTCTATCATAACAACTTCATGAACAACTTTCGACAGGTATATTGGCTTATCTTGGCAAATGCTTGGGATGATGGCTATCCTTCTGGAGGAAACTACTGGAGCGATTATGTTGGTGTTGATGTTAAAAGTGGGCCTAGTCAAGATTTGTCTGGAAGCGATGGTATAGGCGATACATCGTATATTATTGATACAAACAAAGACAGATATCCATTGATGAAACCTTATGGTGCTCCTCCATCCCCAATATATGCCTTAACGATCACTGCAACAGTTGGTGGAACAACAAATCCATCACTTGGAACATACAGTTACACAACCAACTCAACAGTCCAAGTCACAGCAATACCAGAAGCAGATTATCTGCTTGACCATTGGGAACTCGACAGCATAAATATGGGCTCAGCCAATCCCTACACAGTAACTATGGACGAGAATCATACATTAAAGGCTGTTTTCTCACCTGTCGCACAGCCACTCTCAGCCTCCATAAGTCCACTTTCACAATCAATAAACTTGGGTCAATCAGTAACATTCACATCAACAGTTTCAGGAGGCTACACGCCATATAGCTATCAATGGTATCTTAACGGCAATCCAGTTTCAGGAGCAACATCAGACACATGGACGTTTACACCCATAGCAAGCGGAATCTACTACATACGACTCATAGTTACAGACGCTAAAGCCAACACTGCACAATCAGACCTTGCCCGCATAACAGTTGCAACGGTTCCAGTTGGAGGCTACTCAACCCCAATACAAGGACATACAACAGACAAACCCTTAACACTCTACCTAGCTTTAGTAGCAATGTTGACGGTGAGTTTCACAATGCGTAAACGCAAAACACATGGAAGAAAAAAAGAGTTTCGTTAATTCTACTTCTTAAATCTCCTATTTTCTAGCTCTATTTGACTAAATTTACTAGATATTAGTTTATAGTATGATACTTACATGCTAAATTTGCATGTTTTCTGAAGAGGCTGTGCTTACCTAAACAACAGGAAAAAACATCTTAGATACTTTTCCATTATTTCTTGTTCTTAAATTGAAGTTTTCTTTTATTTTGTAATATGTTATAGAAGGAATCTTAGATTCTTTTCCCTCACAAAGGTTAAGCATAGATAGATGCTCTATCTTCAAATTCACAAGCATTCTATGGACTTCATAAAACTACTGTGAAAAACAAGCTTATAGAATCTGGATTTGAATATGTAACTGAAGTTGATGGTGTTAAGCTCTTTAAGAAGAGGAAATAAGTCACTATCATTTAGGTTTATGATTTGACAAGGCTTTCTTTAGTGAACTTATGTGAACATCAAGGTCTAATATGGCTGTCTTCATTAAACTTTCATGTGCATCAGCTGCTGCTAACATTTTGAAAATACTACTATTAATCATTTCTATAGCTGGTTTTCCTCTTATGTAAACCATATCTTCTTTTATCTCAAAGTTCATGTGAGCTATATCATTTCTAAGTCTAGTGTTGATAATTGACCTAAAGATAGTAATACCACAATCTTCAATGAAATTTAGCTTTGTAGCCAATGGTACTCTCTCTTCTTCTAACTCCTTTAAATAAACAACATGCTTTATTCTTGGAGTTCTGTAAGTAGATTCGATATGAAAATCATGACCATTTGCAATAAGAAGTGTAATGACAAAATCTACAAGATAATTCCCAGTAATTTCAACAACACCAAGATAAAGGAAGGCAACATTAAAGAAATATCTCACACTTAATTCTGGAACTGTAGCAAGTTCTTTTTTAAGAATGTCTACATGTTCTGCCATATAATTATAGATTTGTTCTATCTTTGGTTTTTTAGCACTAATTTCTAAAAAATTCTGACGAAGTATCCTAGAATTCTTTGATGTTCTATCCATTTTTATTATAGAATCAAGCAGAGGTTTAAGCTGTAAAGGATATTCTTTCTTTATTCTCTCTAGTTCTTTTTTACTCATACCCTATTTCTCTTTTTCATTATTCTGATTAGTTCTTTTGGTTCAGCTATAACACTTTTGCATTTCTTACATGTCTCTACTTTAAGTGGTTCATACATAGGGATTAGAACCTTAACTTTAGGTTCTGAGCTAGGTTGTTCAATAAAGAGCTTTTTTGACTTCTATCCTATTCCAAAAACTACAAGCCTTACACTTCATTCTAAGCCTAGTCTTCATGCTAGCGCTCTCGGTTTTTGTATTCTGATTTTTGAAACATGAGTTCGGTCAAATTCTCGAATGATTCTAAAAAGTTCAAGTGTCCTCAAAACATGGTCTCTTGAACCCTTAAACGACAACTTTCTCATCATCATCCTTAGGAATACCTCTATGTATTGTATTTCGATACCATACTTTTCTCTAGCAAAATCGTCTAGTTGAAAATCTACCTTTTGTGGTTGTATGACAAGCCATTTCCTATATTTAGAATCTCGAAAGAATTTTTGAATTTTCTCTTTCACTATAGGATGTTCAAACTTTTCTTTAGCAAGTGAATTAATGTCCTTTACACGAAACTTTTTTCCTAACCAGACTTTTGATTCGACATGATATTTCTCGCCTGTCAACGGATTTATGGCTAGTAAATCTATCTCTCTTCCACTCTTACATTTAATATTAGTCATAGTGAAACAATGTTTGGCTTCTTGGAAATACTTCTCTATTATGTGAACTTCTGGCTCCATGGCTATTCCTTCTTCATTTTCATTAGTTCGGTGATAGACGGCAGAGTTTCTCCATTCTGAACACGAATGAACAGTTTGTCAATCTTCTCTAAGTCTGAGTGGTAACTTCTGTATGTTCCTGTTATGTAGAAGGAAGCGAAAAGGAGAATTAATCCAAGAACTATGTAATAAGTGATGTCACTAAAAACATTTTCAAAACGAAGTGTTATAGCCACAACAAGTAACCCAATGATTGCACCTGAGACTACAGAGCCGAAGAAACTAAAACTAGCTTGATAATAGTCTGCTAGAATTTGGATTTTCAGCAAATCAGAATCTTTATGGCGTCTTATTCTTCGATTTTCACTCATTTTTGAACCCTGGTTTGTCTTCTGTTGTTGTGCAGATATGTATTTCTCTTTAATATCCTTGAATCTTTGATTTTTAAGTCCGTAAACCTTCATCAGATAGACAACTACAAGGGGTATTCCTACAGAATCGACTAGAATAATCCCTAAAAGGTTATCCTTGTAAAAAGACAGTAAACCGTATACAATGGCTAATAAGCCAATAGCAAGAGCAATATGAAACTCCAATTCTACTTGAAGTTTTGTTAAGTCATATTGAAACTCTCTATCTTCTCTTTTTATGTCTTCGGTCATTTTAAACCTCTAGTTTGTCTTCTGTTGCTGTGCAGATTTAAGATTAGCTAATAGCTACTTCTCAAGTTTCACTTTTTCTTTTGTTTCCAGTAGACGAAAAGTGCTGGTCCCCATGATACAAATAGACCAAGAACTATAGCAATAGTCTGGTTATCTCTGGTTGTTACCCAACTATCTGGAATCTGAGGAAGAGGTATAGGTTCAGCATCTTGATAACCATCTTTTGAAGCATAGATTATAGTTGTGGGTCCAGGATAAGGGAATTGTGCAGTGCCATCAGAACCTGTTGTAGTGTTGTAGTAATTGAAACCATTGAAGACTATCTTGACTGAAGCACCCTCTATGGATGTATGGTTTATACTATCTAGAACTGTAACAAGGATATACTGCCCTATAATTGTTGGAGCAGTTGAATTAATATGAACAGACATGGGTTCTTGGCTTGGAAATATAGAAAGCCCATGGATAGGGAACAAAAACCAAAAAGGAACACCTGTAGCTGCTGAGAATATTATTGGAATCCCAATTATGCAGAAGAAAGATAACCCCACTGCCACTAGGATAATAATCCACATTATCTTATTTTCATTCATTTTTTAATTCCTAGTACACCTTTTGTTGTTGTGTAAATTTAAGATTTCTGTCTCAGTCTTGAATCTAAGATGTCTTTACTTCTTTCAATCCTTCATGCAGTTCTTTTACTGAATACACATTCTTTATCGGTTTCTGTTTCTTATCATCTTCATTCAAATAAGACGCTTCAATAATCAATTGCTGAGAAAGAAGTTTATTGCGGTCAGCAAGTCCTACAGCTTGATATTGGACAATTTCTTTAGGTGCAAGGAATGAATGCCTAAAGACTCCATTATTCTTAATGTATATTGACGCATCTGGAACTAATTGGCATTTAACTTCAATATTCTTCGCTATTGAGTAGCCAATGTTTTCTATCCAGATGTCAAGTTTGAGATGCGAAAGCTTAGGGTCCAATTGCTTCAATAAAGGTGTAATTCGCAAGATAGGTTCGGTTCTCCCTTTTGGTTGTGCCAAGATTGCATAGACTGCCGTTGAAACTGAGGTAAACAACGCTACATATTCAGCAATGTGAGCCGCTCCGAAAGAATAGTTGATAGAGATTGCGACTACTATGCTTCCAATTAAGACAAATAGTATAAAGAATATTCTCTTATCCATAAGTAACCTTAAAGACGAATGATTGTGATTAGTTTTTCTGTTCTTTAGTTTCAAATAAACCAGTTTAACGTAAATCTCCTCTATCTCTTCCCTAAACCCATTAGAATCCTATTTCTATATGCATTATAGAGGCATATTTAGAGTAACATATTAGATTTGAATGTTTAAAGAAGACAATAAAAAAAAGATATTGAAACTAAAATTCCAATGGTCATGAAGTATAAAGAATCTTAGATTTTATTGGCTAACAATAGTGAATTTAGTGTATGTAGTGAATGTAAAAGAGAAAGAGAGTCTTACGTAGAAAAAAAGGGGAATTGAAAGAATCTTTGGACAACTTATGCCCTTACTAATTTACCAAGGTGGTTTGTTGTTCCAAGGATTCTGTGACCTTCTTGGATTCTGGCTTAAGACTACCATGCTTGATGAGTATCTCCTTAGCTTTCTCTGTGTATGGATTCTCATAAGGCTCCTTTTTCAACTTGTTTCCTTCACTGAAGAAATGTTCAAGACCCCTTCCCATTTTCTTCCCTCTTAATGTATGCATGTCTAGAGCATAGTCTGGAATGGGCAGCTTCTTGTCTTCATGTTGAATCTCTCCATAGACAACATTCAGAAGATCATCAACTATTCTTGACTTGCGAGACCTTGCCAGAAATAGAACAGCATGGGTAAGGAATAGTCTGTATGAATCATTCCCTCGTTCCTTAGCACTATAGTATTCCTTCTCCAGTACATCAATGACCAATGGAGCAAGTGGATTTGCAATACCAATGTCTTCAGAAGCTATGACTCTTAGTCTATTCCAGAGTGTTTTAGGGTTGAAACTCTCTAGTTCTGCAGCCCAGAATACTGCTTCATATTCCTTTCCTCTCCTAATGTCCTTCTGTAGTGCTGAAAGTAACTCATAGATGTCATATCCCCTTGGGGTTTGGGACATTCTCAACTCTCCTTGCACTCCCTTAGTGTCAATGTTTTTACTCTGGTGAAGGCTCTAAGCAGGTCTATCAGTTGGTAAGTCTTGGACAGTGAAGGCTCAGGCAGGTTGTTGTTGTAGTTGTCATATCCAATATGGACCATGACTGGGTTAATCTCTTTAACCCAATTTACAAAAGTCTCCAAATCAAAGTCCATTATAGGCTCAATTGAAATTATTCTATTCTTAAATGGAAGTTTCTTCATAAAGCCATATCTTTCAACTGTTGCAGGAGCCTTTGATACTGGATAATCTCTATTAGTTTCTATTGTTGCTCCTAAGACTACATTCTCTGGATATAAATCTAAGAATTCCATGTATCTTTTGGGATTCTTTGTCAAAAAGAGAAAGTAGCTCGAAGGACTATTTTTGATAGTCTCTATCACTTTCAATATCCATTCTGAAGGCACCCAGTCTCCAAATAGGTCGCCAATGTCAACTGCAAAGACATATTTCTTATGGAATATTCTACTTAGCTCTTTTTCAATCAGTTTTGGTCTGAATCCATCTCTATACCGTTCTACATTCTTTAGTTTAGTTTCAGCTAATCTTCTGGCCCAACAGTATGAACAGTGATGTAGACAGCCTACAACTGGATTCCATGTATCAGTTATCACATCAAACATTCCTGAGCCAAACTCCTTTCCCTATTGGGGTCAAATGATGTTGGTAGGAACAGTTTCTTAAGAGCCCTATAGTAATTGTAAGCATGACCCCTACAGCAATGAATTTCTTCCACTATTTCTTCAACAGTTAAAAGTCTGTTTCTATCTCTTGCTAAGTTGAACAAAGCTAAAAACTTCAAAAGTGATTTTACTCTAATTTTACCTTCTCTCATATACATCATCTCCTATTTACCTTAGATAATACACACCTACACCTACAAACAGATACAATCAAACAGACATACTCCAATATAGCAACAAGATTATTTCCACCACTCAGGTTTCTTCACAAACTTAATGATATTGTCCTGAATAGTGATGTAGCCTCCATCAACCCAATCGTCGAGATATTCAACCCCTGTTTTCCTCCTTACTCCATACCTAACTGCAATGTAACTAAGAAATTCTGTTACGGAAATCTGTCCAAGCTTTTCTATTTCTTCAAGCAGAGCCCTCATTCTATTTTGCTTCTTCCTCTGATATATGTCCAAGTTTGAATAAATGGATGGACATTTCCCATGTTCACTAATAGCTTATTCCTCCTATTGGTGCATAGTTATTGATGTTAGTGTATGTATGTATATCATGGATAGAATTCCATAAACTGAACAATTCATTTTACTTTCTTCTCCTTACTTTTTTCAAAGCTACTTTTTCCTCTCTTCTTATGAGAAGAATATCAAATCCCAATTGGGCTAATTTTGCCTTGGTTGAGTCTTTCTTTTTCCATGCATAGAAAGAGCTCGCAAAACTATCCTGTTTTGTGCTTTTTACTTTTGAGCTTTCTTTGGGTTCAGGCTCGGGCAGATCACTTAAGTCTACTTCAGCCATTTCCATTCCTAATGATAAAAAAGCTTCAATTATCCCCAAAGCCATACTTTGCTTCTGGGGCCTCCACTTCTTCATTTCCTCAGATTTAATCTCTTTCAGAAAGTTATTATATTGGCTATTCAATATTATACATCCTGTATAATTATACAGTTATACAAAGCTATATAAACATTTCTCTTCTGGAAGGAAATTTGTGAGTCAAGTCCATAAAGCTGCTGTAAAAATGACCCTGTCTAGCATGTAAGTTACAGCTAATCAAGCAAGATATAGCTTATTTGTCCTATCAATTGTTCAGAAAGAGAGATCTGGATAGCCAAGAGTACATGTTATGGGATGACAAGTCTTACCATTGTTCTTAACTTCACTTTTAAATTTTGAATTTTATCCAAGTTTACACATTGACCAGACCATCAGCTATCTAGGCTAATACTATATGACCACAACATTATGACATATGTAAAAACATCTAAGATTTTTCTAAGGAAACTTGAAAATCTATATCAGAAAGATAATAGAAAGACAAGTTATTGATATTTTATTTTAATGTTTTATAGGATGTAATCTAAGATTACAGAATAGGACCAAAAGATGTTTTAAAGCACATTATGGAAATTGAAAGGAATACATCTTAAACATTTTATTTGATGTTTGATTGTAACCTTCCAGAAAAGAACTTTAATGGTCTATTTATGTTAGGCTAGCTCCCAGGCTTTTGGATAAGCTGAATGGAGGTGATAAGATGAGTAAGACTAAATGCATTAGAGATTTCGAATGTGAAATATGTCATCGTAAAGGTATGCTACAAATACTAACTAAGAATTATGCAAGAGTTAGACATTATGTTAAGTTAGAGAATGGTAAACCAGTATTTGAATATCACAGAAACTCTATTGAACATGTTAACAGAATTCTTAATGAACAAACACAGAAGCTTGACCAAATTGGTCAGAATAACATTGACCTAAAACTCTTAAATAATTGCTCCTTAACTGAAAATAGATGGGCTGGTAGTCTAGCTCGGTTAGGACATCCGCTTGACGTGCGGAAGGTCACCGGTTCAAATCCGGTCCGGCCCACCAAAACAAATAAAAACATGCGTATGAACCAAGAAAGCATTAGATGACGGTGAAACTGTGCCATCGGAAATCTTTGACTCTGAAAAATTTATTGAAATAAGTGGGCGTGCTGAATATTGTGCAGTAAAAAGGTTAAAGGATGTTGTGAAGTTGAAGCTTCGCACGCCAAAGAGGCTTTACACTTTGAAAGTTGAGCCGGCAAAGGCTGAAGAAGTCATAAAAAAGCTTCAATGCGAAATCCGCGAAATATAACTGAGACTATTTTACCTTACTCAGCACTTGCTATTTTATGTTCTTTGTAATTTTCTGTGCGATTTCCTGTGCTTTTATTGCGTCTTCTACACTTACCTTAGGTTGCTTCTTGTGAAGGATACATTCTATGAAATGCTCATCTGCTTGGCGGTGACCCCAGACCCTCGTCCCTTTTACATCTAGGTTCCATTCTTGCGGTTTTTGATCAGGTCCATAAAGGATTATCTTATCGTTCCAGATGGCATGAAGAACATTTGTATTATCTCCGTAAACCTCCAATCTACTAGTACTTGCTGACGGGTTTACAGAGGCGCTGTAATGCAGCGAACCTACGATGCCGTTTGAGAGTTTTATTAAACCCATCGTATTATAGCCTAGTATGCCGCCGTATTTCTCAAACTTGGGATAATTACCCATCCACTCGACGTTTTCTATTTCGCTTTCAAACATCCACCTAATCATATCGATGGACCAAACAGAAAGAGTAAAATCAGGATAACCTCCGCTTATTTCAATGTTCCACGCCCAAGATCCTGCTGGCCATTGATCAGCAATGCTCATTGCAGGTATGAATTCGCGGAAGTGGATGGCTATTGGCTTGCCAATTGTTCCAGACTTTATCATTTCTTTTGTTTTATCGTATATTGGTGCGAATCGGAAGTTTAGAACTGGCATCAGAATTACTTTCGCTTCCTCAGCGGCCTTCTGGAGCTCTTTCACCTGATCTATGGTCGGGGCCATGGGCATTTCACATAGAACGTGTTTGCCCTTTTTGATGGCTTTCATAGCAGCGTTGAAGTGTAAGGGTGTAGGAACCGCTAGGACTACTGCATGCACTTTTGGGTCTTCTAAGAGCTTATCGTAATCCAGATAGTATTTTACATCGTACTTCTCCGCGAGGGGTTTTACTCGTTTCTCCGTCCTAGCGCATAAAGCCACC
>Ga0315280_10007316_pt1 | contig 14881 bp, 11 predicted proteins | sample YL17G06_40_MG_FD_203697 | JGI IMG/M metagenome (GOLD analysis project Ga0315280, IMG submission 203697) | Sediment microbial communities from Yellowstone Lake, YNP, Wyoming, USA - YL17G06_40 | ecosystem: Environmental > Aquatic > Freshwater > Lake > Sediment | place: USA: Wyoming | collected...
CCGGACCTGGGATCCAGGACGTGCCGGCGCAGGCTCATCACGCGGGTGTCATTCACATAGAAGGTGGCGTGGTCCAGGATGATCTTCTCGCCCGGGCTGATCACCGCCCGCCGCGCCTTCACCCAGGTGCGGGTGTCGCCGGTCCGGAAGGGCTCCCACAGGGGGTCCTCGGACTTGTCCGGCCGGGTCTCGAGCTTGCCCCCCTCCACGACCAGTCGCTCGGGAGGGTCCGAGAGCCGAACCAACTGCCCTCGCATGGTCAGCAGCTCGTACCGGAGCGCGTCCGCAGTGAGAGTGCGGCCGCCTGCGCAGAGGGTGACGTCGCCCTGTGCGCAGACCACGTTCAGGCCCATGTCATACTGGATGCCGTCCGCGCGGATCTCCATCGCCTGGCACTTCAGGTCGGCCTGCCAGGTGGCGACAAAGACTCGCTTGTCGGCGCTGTAGGCGACCTCATCCGCCTCCAGCTCGATCAGGCGAGCGCCGGGCGACGCGCTCCCGGGTTCGGCCAGGAACTCGATCTGGACGCTCTGCCGCGAGCCTGCCACGATCGCCGACACGAGCGCGGTCCCGGCCACTGTGGGCGCGGTCACGACCGTCTGGGCGAGGCCGCCTATGGTCTGCACGGGGGAGGTGACAGTGCCCAGTGTGGTGCTGAAATGAACGACGGTGCCATCCGGAGCGGGGCGCCCCAGCGCATCCACCACCTCCGCCAGCACCACGATCGGGCTCTTGCCATCTGCGGGGACGCGGTCGGGGTCGGCGCGGAGCCGCATGCTGTAGCCGGCGGCCGCTGCCCAGACGGCGCCAGCGACAAGCGCAAACGCGCCCGCAAGCAAGAACATCCAAGGAGAGGCTGTGCGCCTGTTGGCCATCGGACTCACGCGCTCAACCACAGCGCATTCCATAAGCCCAAACCTGCTCCCCGCACCGCGTGCCGGCATGCCCGGCTGCGGCGTCGGCAACCGCAGCCGATGCCGGGAATGCGCCCGCGCCGACCCGCCGCTGCCGGCCGCCTGTTTCATAGCTCCGCCACAGGCCTGGCTGCGGGGTCGCTCCGCAGCCCCCGCGGGGCTATGAAACAGCCTGTACGGATCCCATCCATCCCCGCGGGCAGCCAGCACGGCGAGGCGGGGCCGCTCAGGGCCCCGCGCTCACCCGCCAGCTTGAAGCCTTAGTTCGGATGGACGCGCCGATCGCCGGTCACCCGGCCTGGCCGATCGGGCGGCACGCCGCCATGCGAGTTTCTCGAGCGGCCGACCGCGTTCATCCTGATCACTTCGCGCTGCTTGTGGATCAGTGAGGCGCGGCTCGCCGACGCGAACAGGATCAGCCTCTGCCGCTCACTCCACACCCAGCCGTAGTCATTGGCCCTCTCGAGCGGGAACGGCCGAGGCTGGACCGCGTCCTGCCGGTTGCGCGCCCCCACCCGCCACCATAGGATGGTAGGGCTTCCCGGCAGACTGGCTAGCGCGTTCAGATCCACCTGCACCGTCTGAACGCCGAACAGGGCGCCTGAGGTCCATGTGCCTGGGATGTTCTGCTGGTAGATGTTGGCGGGCGCGAAGTCGTTGTACGGGTCCTTGGCGATCTGGATGATCGCCTCATCCGCGCCGATCGGGTTGTAGAAGGAGAAAGTGGCCAGCGTGCCCACGATGTCCACGCCGGCGGCGAAGGGCGGGGCCACCGCGGTCAGGTAGTTCTGGGAGGACGACGTGTACACGGGGTTGGTGTCAAACTGCCACTGGTAGACGCCGGGCGAGAGCTGAACCTGGATGATAGTCCAGGGCCTCAACCGGTAGACATAGGGCAGGCCCGGGATCAGTGGCACCGGGATGAATACCCACGTTATCTGGGTGGGCGTGATGGTGATGCCCGTGGTGGGGGGTGTGGTGAACGTCTGGCTGGTTCGGCTAGAGCTAAAGGTGCCATCCGCGTTGACAGTGAGGACGACTGTCACCACCACGTTTCCCGGCCCGCCTACGTCTATGTAGTAATTCTGTGTGCGGAGCTCGTCCGTCAGGATTATCTCGACGATCTCGCCGTCGCGCACCACCTCATAGGCCCCAATGCGGTTCTTCTCCGTACCGCTGTACTGATCCCAGGTCAGCAGGGCGGTGGGAAAGCCGATGGCAATGGAGTAGCCGAACTCGTCGCCGTTGGCAAGGTTGCTGGCCGCGAAGCCCGGGGCCGCAACGTTGCCTTGTTCCAGCAGCCGGGCGGTGGTGCCGAGCTCACCGAGGCCGAGCAGGGCCGCCGCGGCGAGCACGAAGGTGGTCATGTTCTTCTTCTGGGCCGACAGCCTCGCGGCGGAGGGCGCGCCGATCTTGGTGGGCATCTCGTAGACCGCGCGCAGTTGGTCTCCCGTGCGCAGCGGAGCGCCCCCGATAGGGCGGGCATAGGAGCCGATAGGGTTGGCCTCGGTGATCTCCACCATGCCGATCCGCTGGCCGCCCCGGATCGCCACCATCCTCATCCCGTTTTCCAGCCCGGCGCGGCCGCCCACGTTCAGGAAGACGGTGTTATCCCGCGCCCAGAGGACCATGGCGGTCACTGACGGGCGCGTCCTCATCTGCTGGACCGCGTCGAAGGCGGCCTGCTGGAGCGCCCGGGACATCAATGCGTCATCACTGGCCTCTGTCGAGCTGGGGCTGCGGGCGGCCACCACCGCGCCGTTGACAGTGGTCTGGGCCATCCGGTCGAAGAGGAGCGCGGCCAGCTCCACCTCGGCGTAGCGGCCCTCGCGACCCAGCACGATGCGGGCCCGCCGCACCTGCCCGGTGATCAACAGCACCACCTCCAGCTCGGTGGCGAGTCTCACCAGTTCGGCGTCAGTGAAGGGAGGCTTGTACCCGAGGTCCCTTAGCTGCAGTTCAACGTCGGCCTTGGGCCAGACAGTGAGCATCAGCCGGTCGCGCAGCTCGGTCGCCACGGCATCGCTCGCCTCCTGGCCGAAGGTATCGGGGCGATAGCCGGTTCTGTCCTCGAAGGGGAGCACCGCGACGGTCTGCCCGGCGGCCCCGCCAGTCGAGCTGAAGGTAGTGCCTGCGCTGGACCCACTGTAGCTGGGGCTGGTGGCAACCTGCGCGCCTGCGGGGAGGCCGGCCAGGCCTGTCAGTGCGATTGACCAGCAGAACGCCACGGTGAGGATGTGCGCAACGGCTCGTGCCACCTGCCCCTGTGAGAAGGTGCGCATGATCGGTCGCCTCCTTGACTTCGCGCGATCGTCGCTCAACCTGACCCACACCCATCGGGCGCAGGCCCTACCCCCGACCCGGTTGACCCCAGCCCGCCTGGAACGGGCCCTTCGGCTCCGCTCAGGGCAAGCAGCGCGAGCCCCCGCGCTTGGCGCCGGATTCTACCACAGGCCACTGCCGCCTGTAAAGCAAGAGTTGGACTGCGTCCCAGCGACTCAGAGGCCGAGTTGCCGCCAGACCTCCTCCAGTTGCCGGTGAGTTTCCTCTCTCCCCGCGGTGGTGTCCACCACCCAGTCGGCCTCTCGGGTCTGCTCGGCCGGCGGCATCTGCGCCGCCATCCGCTGTCTCACCTCATGCTCGGTCAGGCCGTCTCGGGCGACCACCCGCCGCACCCGCTCCTCCTCATCTGCCACCAGGACCAGCAAGCGGTCAACCACCCTCCAAGCGCCTGCCTCGACCAGCAGAGGGGCCACCAGGCAGACCACCTGTTCCTGACCTTCCCGCGCGAGCGCGTGAAGCCGGGCCTCGACCTCCGCCATGATCCGCGGGTGCGTCAGCGCGTTCAGCCTGGCCAACGCTTCCGCGTTGCCGAAGACAAGCTGCGCCAGCTTCCTGCGGTCCAGGCCCCCATCTGCACGAACCACGTTGTTCCCGAAAGCAGCCGCGATCTCCCCCGCCATCGGGGAGTCGCGACTCGCCAGCTCGTGGGCGATCTCGTCAGCGTCAATGACGGCCGCCCCTCGATTCCGGAAGAACTCGGCCGCTACTGACTTTCCGCTTCCGATTCCGCCGGTGATTCCGACAATGACCATTCCGCCCTCTCGGGCTGGGCCTCCCACGACTCCGGCGCGCCTTCTGCCGCCGCAAGGCTGTCGCCAGGTGTCTCGCTCTCGAGCTCGGCGGCCTCACGGACCTCCTCCGGCGGCTCGCCACCGACCGCTTCCTGGGAGGCACGCGGGGCGGCGAGCGCCACCTCCTCGGCCTCGGCCGGTGCAGAGGCCGCCGGCTGCCTTCCCGAGAGGACGTCCCCCACCAAGTCGCCGATGGTGACGCGGCTGCTGTCCTGCTGGCGGTCCATGTACTCCTTGAGCTCGCGGCGCTCCTCCGCCTGCTGCACCTGGCGCAAGCTCAAGGTCATCCGGCGCTCGGGCGGCCGGATGTTCGTGATCTTGGCCTGGATGACGTCGCCTGCCGAGAGCACGTCCTGAGCCCGCTGGGAGCGGCCGCCGGGCAACTCGGCATTGGGGACGATGCCCTCGATGCCGGTGGCCAGCCGCACGAACGCGCCGAAGGGAACCACCCTGGTCACGGTGACAGGGACCACGTCGCCTACCTTGCACTGGTCCCTCACGTGCTCCCATGGGTCTGGCAGGATCTGCTTCAGGCCCAGGGAGATGCGGTTCTGCTCCCGGTCGTAGCGCAGAACCATTACATCCACCTTGTCGCCGACCTTCAGCACTTCGCTGGGGTGGTTGATCCGCGTCCACGACATCTCGGTGATGTGGAGCAGGCCGTCAATGCCGCCAATATCCACGAAGGCTCCATAGTCGGCGATGCGCCGCACGATCCCCTTGTAGATCCTGTTCTCTTCCAGGCCGGTGAGGGTCTGCTCGCGCCGCTTACGCCGCTCGGCTTCGATCGCTTCCTTCTGGGAGACGACCACGCGCTTGCGGGCGCGGTCCACCTCCACAATCTTGACCCTGACGGACTGGCCCACGAACCGGTCCAGCGCGTGCACATTGCGGGTTCGCACGTGAGAAGCGGGCAGGAACCCCCTCATCCCCAGGTCCACCACCAGGCCGCCCTTGACCCGGTCGGTGACCATCGCGCTCACGACCTCGCCCTGCTCGAAGGCCTGTGCCAGCCGCTGCCAGACGCGCTCATAGTCGGCCTTCTTCTTGGATAACACCGGGCTGCCATCTTCGTCCTCGGGGCGAATCACGTAGACGGCCACCCGATCACCTACCGCCAGGGGCCTCCCGTCCTCGGTGGTCCCGCCGGCCAGCTCGGCCGACGGGATATGGCCCTCGGACTTGGTCCCCACGTCCACCAGCGCGCCGTGCTCATCAATGTGCACGATCAGGCCGTCTACCACCTGCCCGGTGGCCAGTGGGGCCACGCGCCCTTCGATGGACTGCGCTCCCAGCTCCCCCCCACCGGCCGTGTCCAGCTCGTCCGGTTCAGCCTCGCCCGCGGGTCTGCCCTCCGCCTGCGGTCCTTCCAGTTCGCTCTCGTGGTTGTCCATGCTTCCGCCTGACCTCTCTCACCAGGCCGCCTCCGCGCACCTGCGCTGAGGATCGGGGACAGGGGATCGCGCCAAGAGCGGGGCGCTCACCCCGCCTCTCTCGCCGTCCGACTGACCCCTTCTCCAATGCGAGTTCCGGGCCTATCACTCGGCCCGCCCCCTTCGCCCGTCCACAACCCACGAGAGGGCGTTAACGTTCCGGCGCGGGCTGCACGGCGACCCCGCAGCCGTCCTGTCTCGGCCCCTCGTGCCCGACGCCCCATCGGTTCGACAGGGCTCCCTGGGCCTCCTTCACCCCCTTGCGGGCTTCGGGCTATCCGACAGGGGTCATTTCCAGCCAGTTGGGTCCGACCTTCGTGTCCACCTTGAGCGGCACCCTCAACTCGTACGCGCCCGACATGCATTCTTCGACCAGTGCGGCAGTCCCGCGCACCTCCGCGGTCGGCACCTCCAGCAGCAGCTCGTCGTGGACCTGGAGGATCATCTTCCCCTTCAGCCCGGTGCTCGCCAGTCGCTCGTAGACGCGCAGCATCGCCACCTTGATGATATCCGCGGCGGTGCCTTGCATGGGAGTGTTGATGGCCATGCGCTCCGCCGCCGCGCGCAGCGCCGGCGCCCGCGTCCTCAGCTCCGGCAGGTCCCGGCGGCGGCCGAAGAGCGTGCGCACATAGCCCGCCTCGCGGGCGGCCGCCGGCACATTCGCCACATACTCGCGCACCTTCGGGAAGCGAGCGAAGTAGCGGTTGACGTAGCGCGTCGCCTCCTCCACCGATATCCCCATCTCCCGCGCCAGGCGAAACTCACTGATCCCATAGGGGATGCCGAAGTTCACCATCTTGGCGAAGGCCCGCATCTTCGGCGTCACGCCATCATGCCCCACGCCGAAGATCTCCATCGCCGCCGCGTGGTGCAGGTCCTCATCGCGGCGGAAAATCTCGATCAGGTTCTCATCTCCCGTGATGTGTGCGAGGATGCGCAGCTCGATCTGCGAGTAGTCGGCGGAGAGCAGCACGTGATCCGGGCGGCCCGGGATGAAGGCGCGACGAATCTCCGCGCCCAGCTCGGTGCGAATGGGGATATTCTGCAGGTTGGGGTCGCTACTGCTCAGCCGCCCGGTCGCGGTGACTGCCTGATTCAGCGAGGTGTGCAGCCGCCCGGTCTCGGGGTTAACCAGCCGGGGCAGCGCGTCCACGTAGGTGGACTTGAGCTTGGTGATCTCGCGGTACTCCAGAATCCTTCCCACGATCTCGTGCTCGCTCAGCCCGGCAAGCACGTCTGCATCGGTGGAGTAGCCGGTCTTCGTGCGCCTGCTCCTATCCGGCGGCAGCCCCAGCTTCTCGAACAGGATGCGCCGGAGCTGCTTGGGCGACCCGATGGTGAACTCCTCGCCGGCCAGCGCGTAGATCCCCTGCTCCAGCTCGCCCGCCCTCTCGCCCAGTCTCCCCGAGAGCCCCTCCAGCGCGGGCACATCTATCGCCACCCCAATGCGCTCCATGTCGGCCAGCACCGGGACCAGCGGCATCTCGACCTCAGAGAAGAGCGCGGTCAGCTCCAGCCGTTGCAGCTCGTCCGCGAGGCGGCTCCGCAGTGCGGCGATCTGCCGCGCGGCCACGGCCGAGGCCGCGGGTGCAGACCAATCGCCCAACGCCAGCTCGGCCTGCGCCGCGCCCTGCACGTGGTCGTAGACCGTGGAGCCCAGGTCGTGCTTGCGCGCCGGGTTGACCAGATAGGAGGCGATCATGGTATCGAAGGCGAGGCCGCGCAGTGCGATCCCATGCCGCGAGAGCAGGATCGCGAGGCGCTTGAGATCATGCCCGACCTTGCTGCTGTCCGGCGACTCCAGCAGGGGCTTGAGCGGCGCCAGCAGGTCGGCCAGCTTCCCGCCATCGGCAACGACTACGATGGGCTCCGCCGCGCCAAGGAGACACAGCCCCACCATCTCCGACCGCATGGCCGGCAACGCGTCCGCGAGCGGACGGACGACCAGGTCGTGGGCTCCGGCCAGCTCGCCCGCCAGCTTTCTCACCTGATCAGCTCGCGTCACCACGCGATGCTCGTCGCTGATCTTCTTCGGCGCCACCTCGACGCGGGAAAGCAGGCTGCGGAAGTCGAGCCTGCGGAAGAGCTCCACCAGCCTGGCGGGGTCCGGCGGCCGCCGCGCCAGGGCCTTGGGGTCGAGCTTGATGGGCAGGTCGCGGACGATGACCCCCAGCTCCTTCGCCCTTCTCGCCAAATCGGCGTGGAGGATCAGCGCCTCGCCGATGCGCGGCGGCTTGACCTCATCGGCGTGTGCGAGCACGTTCTCCAGCGACCCATAGCGCGCGACCAGCGTGGCGGCGGTCTTCTCACCGATGCCTGGCACCCCGGGGATGTTATCGCTCGTGTCGCCCCGCAGGGCGCGGAAGTCCGGGAGCTCGTCGGGCGGAAAGCCGTAGCGCTCCTTGACTGCGGCCGGATCGTAGACGACCGTGTCGGTGATGCCGCGGCGAGTCATCATCACGGAGACACGATCGGACACGAGCTGGAGTTCGTCGAGGTCGCCGGTCACCACCAGCACCTGATAGCCGGCCTGCTCCGCCTCCCGCGAGAGCGTGCCGATGATGTCATCCGCCTCGTACCCCTCGAGATCGTAGGCCGGGATGTGCATCGCCTCGAGGATCTCCCGCGCCATCCCGATCTGGGGGGCCAGCTCGTCGGGCATGCGCGGCCGGGTGGCCTTGTAGTCGGGGAATCGCTCGTGCCGGAAGGTGGGAGTGGGGAGGTCGAAGGACACGGCCATCATGTCGGGCTGCTCTTCATCCATGATCTTGAAGAGCATGGCGGCGAAGCCGTAGGCCGCGTTCGTCATCTCCCCCGCCGCGTTGGTCAACGGAGGGAGCGCGAAGAAGGCGCGGTAGAGCAGGCTGTTGCCGTCTATCAGGACGAGCTTATGCGCGGCCGGCTCCGTCACATTGTCCCCGGCTCGGCTCTGGCGGGCAGGGACCCTCGGACCAGGCGGGCGGCGAAGTCGTCATAGAGCAGGCCGCCGCTCACCGCCACCTGGCTGCGGCTCGAGCTGGCCCCGAGCAGCCACCGCAGCAGCCCGGGCACCTGGTACTCTTTGGTCACGGGCTTGCCCGGAATGCCGCCCAGCCGACCGGCCGCGGCGAGGGCCTCCTGCATGCCGCCCAGCTCGTCCACCAGCTTGTTGCTCTTGGCCTGGGCCCCGCTGTAAATCCGGCCGTCGGCCAGCTTGCGCACCGCGGCCTCGGTCAGGCCCTTTTCCCTCCGGCCATCGGCCACCGCTTTGATGAACTGCTCGTGCGTCTCCTTCAGCAACTGGTCCATCATCTGCCGGACCTCCGGGCTGATCGGGCCGAACGGCGACATCATGTCCTTGAACTTGCCGGCCTTCATCACCTCGGCCTTGACGCCGATCTTCTTGAGGAGCTCAGAGAAATCCTCGTGCATCGAGATCACGCCAATGCTGCCGGTGATGGTGGCGGGATCGGCCCAGATCTGCTTCGCCGGCGCGGAGATGTAGTAGCCGCCGGAGGCGGCCACGTCGGCCATCGAGACCACCACGGGCTTGCCCCGCTTCTGCGCCTCCTGGATGGCGTGGTACATCTCCTGGGCGCCGGCCGCCGATCCGCCGGGGCTGTTCACGCGGAGCAGGATCGCCCTCACATCCGTGTCATCCACCGCGCGCTCGATCTGCCCAACGATGTCATCGGACCCGGTGGCCGAGCCGCCCAGGGGCGAGATGCTCGACTCTCCCGCCACGATCACTCCGTCCACGCGGATGAGGGCCACCCGCGGGCCACCCACGTTTATGCCCCGCATGCCGCCTGAAGTGCTGAGCACCCCGATCAGCACGACCGCCAGCAGCAGCACGATCACCAGCAAGCACCCGGCCAGGCCGCACCCACAGCCCCAGCGCCAGCCCGACCCGCGCCGTGGCGGCGGGGGTGGAGGCGGAGGTGGAGGAGGCGGAGGTGGGGGTGGTGGAGGCGGAGGTGTAGGTGGAGTCTGCGACACCTCACTCGGTCCGGCGGGCGGCTGTTCAGAGGTCACGGTCTTCTCCTCACGCGAGATTCGGGCAGAGCGGCGGCTCGTGCCCCAGGGCATGCCCGTTGGGCAGGAGCAAGCTCCTGCCCTCTGCTGATTCCGCCTCGCCAGGCCTCTGACCTGCGTTGGCTTCCGACCATGCGCGGTTCGTCTTGACACGGCTCAGGAGGCACGGCTATAGTGCCTTCGCGCCGGTGTGGCGGAATGGCAGACGCGCCTGACTCAAAATCAGGTGTCCGCAAGGACATGGGGGTTCAACTCCCTCCACCGGCACCAAACCTCATCAGGTCGTAGGCCAGGAGCGCGTCTCCTGCCCGGTTGGTGGCCGCGCCTCCGGCAAAGAGACCGAGGGCCGGTGGCGTAGTGCGGCACGAAACTCATGATGCAGTGGAGGGGTCACGATGACGGAATCGGCTGTTCCTGTTCTCCAGCTCAAGAGCGGCCTGACGATTCAGGGTCCACTTGCCAAGCTCCGCAAGTTCTGTGACAACGAGCACGAGACGTACGATGCCGTGCCGACGGCGCAGGATGCCATCGTCACGATCCACGACATCTTGCTGTCGGTGATGATGAACTCGCACCTGGATGCGAAGCGCGCCAGATCCGTCTGGCTGGAGAGAGCAAAGTTAGGGGCGCACCTTGCCAAGATTCCGCCGGCCCTGGCACTGGACGCTCCTGAGGCGGAGATCCCGTGGGAAACGATCGTCGCGATGTTCGAGGAGTTCGAGCATACGTGGGGCACGAAGCTGGCAGTGGGCTCGAAAATCCTCCACAAGAAGCGTCCGGAGCTGATCCCGATCATGGACGACGTAGTGAGGCGCTACTACGAGCGTGCCTACCCCGACTTCGAGTGGAATCCGAAGTGCGGGCCCCTATCGGGGCAGCTCATGCGGCATTTCCGAGACGACCTGTTGGCAGCAAAGCCCCAACTGGAGGTCTTGGCTTCTGAGCTGCTGGCAGGCGGTCGCTCTCTGACTCAGGTCAGGCTGCTTGAGGTGCTGGTCTGGATAGAGACGGAACCGCGAGGCTACTACCGCCGAGTTGCGTAGGGCAGGTGGCGGAGCGGCGGACGGGGACAGGGAAGTGCGATGCCGGCCTATCGTTGTCAGAGCTGTGATGGGGAGCTGAAGGCCGAACCACGGAGCTGTTGGTTCATTGGGTGCGCCATCCTCTTCTTCCCTCTGGGGCTACTGCTCTTCTTCTTGCCCAACGTGTACGTGTGCCAGAAGTGTGGACGCGTCCAGAGGTTCTGACAGGCACCCGCGTACCCGCATGGGGTAGTCCGTAGGGCAGGAGCGCGTCTCCTGCCCGGTCTCGTTGGCCGGGCGACAGCTTCCTCTCGCAGGTGCAGAAGGCAGGAGGAAGGAAGCGGCTGCGGTAAGACCGCGGCAGGGCAGTCGGCGCAGAATGGGGAGCGCCGCGAAGGAGCGAGGGAAATGGGAGACAGGTACACGAAGGTAGTGCTGACGGTGATTGCGATAGCCCTGGTGTGGCTGTGTCTGTGGGGGCCGGGGCCACATCTCTGGGGAACGCCGGCGGGGGCAGCGGACTTCGCGTCGCAGATGCAGGAGGCTCAACGCAAGGCGGCTGAGCTGCAAATCCTAGAGAATGACGCTGCCCTGCGGGCTGCGGCACAGCGGGCGCGGGAGCGAGAAGCGCAAATCAACGCGCAGAGGAACGCGGCAGACCTGGCGAGGCAGAGTCAAACGCCGGGCACAGCACAGAATGAGACAGGTGTGGTGCGGGTGAACATCGTGTCTATCGGCGGGCGACCGATTCAAGTGGATTGGAGCACAAGATTCGACGGACTGTCGGCGGTCTACGGCCTCCCAGTCCAGGTCAAATCTGCCGGTCACTAGGCCGGACTGGGCCGGCAATGACGGTATCGGCTGCAACGGCCGTGTAGAGTGGGAACGGCATAGGAGGCGAGGGAAGTGACATCCCCAGTTCCTGCTCCTCCGGGACACCCCCCCTCTTGGCGAGGCCTCCCGCGAGTAGTGTCACTGCCCCTCTTCCGTGCGCTACAGAGAAAAGGGGAGTTCAGCGCGAGCGGCGGGAGGTGCTACCTCGGCGGGACGGTTTGGCGGCGGTCGGCATCTGGCGCCTGCTGTGTGTTCCCGCCTGCGTTTCGCGCTCCCGCTGCCGCTGGGTTCGTTTGTGTTCTCTTGCCTTGTCTCTGAGATGCTCACGCCCCTTCTCGTCTTGGCTTCCACGGTACAAGCGCTGGCGACACCTGGCGGAGCAAGTCTCAGCGTTCGGCCTGGTGGCGACGAAGAAGCGAGGGCAGGCCAGGCAGGGCAGAATGCGCTCGTGGACGGGGAAGGCGAGAGCGCGGAGCTGGGGGAGGACAGAGGCTGCCAGCAGGCATACGCACGTGTCTTCGAGGGTCTTTGCCGGCGCTCCGAGCAGGGCGAAGAAGCTACTAGTGGACTCCCACCCGAACCAGTCGACCGTCCTGGTGAGGAAGTCCCCGAACGCTTGGAGGCGCGGAGCGACGCGCTCCCAGGCGGCTGCCTCGTCGTCGGCACTCGGCGGCGGTGACCACTGTTCGCGGACGGCGGGGAGAACGCAGTCGGCGTAGGGTTTCTTCCCCACCGGTGACTTGACGCGATACCGGAGGTATGTTCGCAGGTAGTCGGCCAGGTCGAGCACGTCGTTCTGGGTCAGGCCATCTAGTGCCAGTGTGGCAGCCAGCGCTTGCCGTGTTGCCGTGCTGGCCTCTCCTCTGACCAAGACAGCCCGGTCAGGACCACGGTAGTAGAGGGCGGAGAGCCCGCTCACGGGTGGCTCCTGTCTCTGCCGCGCAAGGATCCCACGCCACTTTCCGAGAGGGGGTGTATCCTTCGGGCGCGGCTTCTGCGGTATCCGCAGCTCCCCGTTGAGGACCCCGCAGGCTATCCTGAAGAAGTTGGGAGGAGCCATGCTCTCGTCGGGCATTCCGTGTCTCTCCTGCCTATGTCAGTCACAGCGTTATCGCGGTGAAGCCATACGGACAGAACACCGGGAAGCACTTGACCACCATCGTCTGAGATGGGATACTAGCATACCACAAGCGCCGCAACGGTGCAAGAGGAGGATAGACAGGTGTCTGCCCTGACGCTGTCCGTCACGGAAGCGAGCCGGTTGCTCGGGGTCGGAAGGGCCAGTTTGTATGCGGCCATTCGGGAAGGCCGAGTGCCGGCGCTGCGAGTAGGTCGGAAGCCGAAGCTGCGCGTGCCGCGGGCGGTGCTCGACCGGCTGCTCGCGGACCCGGAGGAGTTCAACAGGAGGCGGGAGAGGTGAACCAGAGACACAGGCGCCCCTGGGGCCAGCCGGCAAGCTCAGACCCAGGGGCGCAGAACGGCGCTGCGTTCGCAGTGTCACGGGGATTGTACCGGAGGGGCGGGCAGGGGACAAGGGTGATGGTGGACACGGCGACGGGGCCGAGGGTGGCGGGGGTGCTGGTGAAAGATGGCGACGGGCAGGTTGTCTTTCGCCGGCTGGTGCGTGGGGATCGCCACCTGTTGCGCCTTCCCGAAGAGAGCTGGTGCTTCGACGAGGAGGTGCTGGCGAAGGCGGAGATGTCAAAGGAGGCGCTCGGTGGCTGAGGTCCGCCAATTCCTGTACGATTCCAGGAGCGTCGTAGCTGAGACAACGGAACTGCTCTACAGCCTCATCAGGCTGGCCGGCCCCTTGGTCATTCTGACGTGGTGCTTCTGGCGCCTGTGGGACGTTGTCAACCGCAGGACGGTGCCATGAAGCGACCGCGACGATGCCTCCCTAACTTGTCTACCCCTCCCGGAAGTGATCGAATCCCCGCAGTTTGCGGTAGCGCGCGGTGAGCAGTTCCTCCGGCGGTATCGCGGAGAGGCGGTGGAGGGCGCGGGTGATGGCTTCTTTGACGGATTGGGCGGCGGCGACGGGGTCTTTGTGGGCGCCGCCGAGGGGTTCGGGGATGATCTCGTCCACGGCGCCGAGGTCGAGGGTCTGCTGGGCGGAAAGGCGAAGGGCCTCCGCGGCCTCGGGTCCCCGGCTGGGGTCGCGGCCGAAGGCCTCGAGGATGACAGCGCACGATTCCGGCGGGATCACTGAGTAGATGGCGTGCTGGAGCATCATCACGTGGTCGCCGACCGCGATTCCGATGGCGCCGCCGCTACCCCCCTCGCCGATGATGACCACCACGATGGGGGTCTGGAGGACTGACATCAGCTCCAGATTCTCGGCGATGGCGTTGGCGATCCCGCGCTCTTCGGCCTCCAGGCGCGACTCGGCGGCCGGTGTGTCAACGAAGCTGATCACGGGCATCTGGAGCTTCTCGGCCAGCCGCATCACCCGCGCCGCCTTCCGGTAGCCCTCGGGCCGCGCGCTGCCGAAGTTGCGGAACTGCCGCTCCTTCACATCCCGGCCCTTCTGGTGCCCGATCACCGCCGCCCGCTGGCCATTGAGCGAGGCGAGGCCGGCGACCACCGCGGGATCGTCGCCGAAGCGCCGGTCGCCGTGCAGCTCCACGAAGTCGTCGAAGATCGCGCCTATGTAGTCCAGCGTATAAGGCCGGTCCACATGGCGCGCCAGCAGCACATTGTCCCATGCGGTAAGCATCTCGAACACCTCGCGGGTGACCTGCTCCTGGCGACGGCGGAGGGCAGCGACCTCCTCCCTCAGCCGCACGCGCCGCTCGTCACTGATGCCGCTCGCGGTCAGCAGGCGCTCGAGCTTCTGGATGTCCGCCTCCACCTCGCGCAACTGCCGGTCGAAGGGCAGCCACCTACTCATCGGTGGCCTCCCCCAGCGGCACTTCGGTGCGATCGCCGCTCGGCCGCGGCGAGAGCAGTCGGAGCAGCCGGACCAGGAGCGGGCGGAGCTCTCTGCGCGTGACCACCTGGTCAACCATACCGTGCTGGTGCTGGAACTCCGCGGTGTGGCTGCCGGGGGGGAGCTTGATCTTGAAGGCCGCCTCGATCACACGAGGGCCGGCGAACCCCATGATCGCCCCCTGCTCGGCAACCGCGATGTCGCCGAGGGAGGCGAAGCTCGCGAACACGCCGGCGGTGAGCGGGTCGGTCCCGACCGTGAGATACGGGATGTGAGCCTGCCTGAGCCGGGCCACGGCCGCCGCGGTCTTCGCCATCTGCAGCAGCGAGACGATGCCCTCCTGCATCCGCGCCCCGCCCGAGCAGAGAAAGGCGACCAGTGGACACCGCTGCTCGGCCGCGTGCTCGGCCGCCCGCACGAACTTCTCTCCCAGCGCCGCTCCCATGCTGCCGCCCTGGAAGTTGAAGTCCACTACCACCAGCACCGCGGGCATCCCCTCGATCGTGCACTCGCCCCAGACCAGGGGGTCAGAGAGGCCGGTGCGGCCGGCGTAATCCGCGAGCTTCTCCGGGTAGCCGGGAAAGTGCAGCGGGTCGCTGGA
>Ga0315280_10007317_pt1 | contig 14881 bp, 17 predicted proteins | sample YL17G06_40_MG_FD_203697 | JGI IMG/M metagenome (GOLD analysis project Ga0315280, IMG submission 203697) | Sediment microbial communities from Yellowstone Lake, YNP, Wyoming, USA - YL17G06_40 | ecosystem: Environmental > Aquatic > Freshwater > Lake > Sediment | place: USA: Wyoming | collected...
TCATCCTGCTGGAGGTAAGCCACTGGCACGTGCCGCTGTACCTGGGTGCGATCGCCGCGGCCGGACACCAGGTTGTCGCGGTGAGCGACCGGGACGGCACCATCGCCGGGGCGGTGGCCCAGCGCTTCGGGGCACGGACGTACGACGACTGGCGCCGCCTACTGACCAAGGAGCAGGCCGATTTTGCCTTTGCCTTCGGACGGCACAGCGAGATGGCCGCCATTGGGGAGACGCTGGTGGAGCGCGGCATCCCATTCGTCATGGAGAAACCGTGCGGGCTGACCGTGGAGGAGGTCCGGCACCTGCGGAACAGCGTGGAATCCCGGCGCCTGTTCGCCGCCGTTCCGCTGGTGCAGAGCCTGGGACCGCTAGCCGCGCTCTGCGAGGAGGCGGACCGTCACCCTGGACCGCATCATGTCTGGTTCCGGTTCATCGCCGGGCCGCCCTTGCGTTATCCGGCCGCCGGATCAGGCTGGATGCTGGATCCCCGGCAAAGCGGGGGCGGTTGCTTCATGAACCTCGCGGGGCACTTCATTGAGCTTGCACTGCGCATCCTGCCTGGAGTACAACGCGTATCGGCGCGGATTAGCAATGCCGTGTACGGGGAGCCGATCGAGGACTACGCGCTGGTAACGCTGGAATCCCCCGATGGCGGCACGGCAGTCATCGAGACGGGATACTTGTACCCGTCTGGGGCCGGACGGGTTCGGGAGGTCTACTTCAGCATGTTCGGACGGCAGGGTTGTTCGGTGTGGTGGGGAGACACTGGGGGTCAGGCGTCGCACGGCGAGCCGTGGCGGGAGGAAGAGTTTGACCTGAACAGCGATCCCCTCTATCCCAAGTTCGTCGCGGCAACCCTGACGGCGTTCCAAGAGGGGCGGACGCCACCGGTGGGCCTCGACGCGATGGTCCGGGTGATGGAGGTGACCGAGGCCGCATACGCGGCGGGGCGGACCAGACAGCCCGCGGCGGTGGACATCCGAGGCATGGGAGGGGTCCATGCCTGAGGCCAGGATGGAATTCGCGGGTCGTGTGGCCTTGATTACCGGCGGTGGGCGCGGGATTGGTCTCGCGGTCGTCCGACGCCTCGCCCAAGACGGGGCGGATGTCGCCATCGCTGACGTTGATGCCGAGGCGGCCGCGGCCGCAGCAGCGGAGGTGGCACACCTGGGTCGTCAAGCGATCGTCGTGCGCGTGGACGTCGCCTCCCCCGCCGATGTCCAGGCCGGGGTGGACCAGGTGAGGGCCATGCTCGGTCGGCTGGATATTCTGGTGAACTCGGCGGGCATCCTGGGGCCGTTCCTGCCGGTGTGGGAGACCTCCGTCGAGTCCTGGGATCGCCTGATCGCCGTGCATCTGCGTGGAACATTCTTGTGCTGCCGGGCCGTGGTGCCGGGCATGATGGCGCAGCGTTGGGGACGCATCGTTAATTTGGCTTCGCTCGCCGGAAAGGAAGGGTTTCCTCTCGACGCGGCCTACTGTGCCGCCAAGGCTGGGGTCATTGCCCTCACGAAGAGTCTCGCCAAGGAAGTGGCCTCGTACAACATCCGCGTCAACGCCGTCGCGCCGACCGTCATCGAAACCGATCTGATTCAGGGAATCCCCGCGGAGGAGATCCTGGAGAAACAGGGGCGGATTCCCATGGGCCGTTTCGGCCGACCCGAAGAGGTCGCCGCCTTGGTGAAGTTCCTCGTCTCTGAGGAATCGAGCTTTATTACGGGACAGTGCTCTGACATCAGCGGGGGGCGAGCCACGTATTGACCGAGGGGCGGTTAGGGTGGAGGATCATCGATGAGCGGCCTGGCGGGCGACGCGTTTGTGGCGATCTGGCATGATGTCCTGCCCGAAGGCAAGCCTGATTACTACGAATGGCACAACCGTGAACATATGCCAGAACGCCTCGGAATCCCCGGTTTTCGGCGAGGCCGCCGGTACGTTACCGAGCGCGGAGCGCCTGAGTACTTCAACCTCTATGAGGTTGACACGATGGAGGTCCTGACCGGTCAGGATTACCTGAACCACCTCAACAATCCAACCCCGCTGACGCGGCGCATGATCGTGCATCTTCACAATCACTTGCGATCGTTGTGCCGGGTCGCGGTGTCCTTCGGCCGGGCGCAGGGCGGTCTGATGATGACCTGGGTCTCGAGCCTGAGGAGGGCCAGGCGGAGAAGCTCGAGCACTACCTGCGACGGGACGCCCTCCCGAGCCTCTTCGAGCGAGCCGGCGTACTGGGCGCGCATTTAGGCCTGGCCGATCGGTCAGGGAGCGAGATCATGAGCGAAGAGCGAAGAGCTCTCCGTGCACGTTCGCTCGTCCCCGGCCTGGTCATCCTGGTCGAGGGGATCTCTGCTGCCGCCCTCGAATCGGCGGTCGAGCCCGCGCTCGGCAAGGCCGAACTGCGAAACCATGGGGCGGCAAACGACATGCAGTGGGGACTCTACCGGCTGGAAGCCTCTCGGACGAAGACCGCATTTACCACTGGGTGATCCGCGTCCAGGGATTGCCGGATTGGTGCGGAACGAAAAGGTGACCAGATGCCGCTTCGATTTGGAGTGATCGGCGCCGGAACGGTGGCGGAGACGCACCTGCGCGCCATGCAGATGCTGCCGGATGTCCGGCCCGTGGCCGTCGCGGATGTGGGGCTGGGTCGGGCTCGGGCGCTGGCGGCGCGGTACGGGATCTCGCGGCCTGCCGGGCCCGGGGCGTGGCCCCGGGGGGAATTTTCCAGAAACGGTTCACCCCGGCCGGTCGCACTCTGCGTGACGGCGTGCAGGGCGGCGGACTGGACCGTGTTTTTCTGGCGACGCTGACGGTCAAGATGCGGCGAGCCGCCGCCTACTATCAGGGGCGCCCTCGCGCGGCCGAAAGGAGGAGGCGGGCGGCGGGGTTCTGATGATTCAGGCCATCCACACCCTTGATCTCCTCCAGTGGGTGCTGGGGATGCCCCGGCGTGTATTCGGACGCACGGCCACGGCCGTCCACCCGATCGAGGTCGAAGATCTGGCTGTGGGGATTCTAGAGTGGGAGAACGGGGCCACGGCCGTCCTCCAGGTGACGACGGGCGTCTTCCCCGAGAACCCGTCGGAACTGGAGGTCCATGGCGAAAATGGCACTGCCGCCCTCTTTGAAAGTCGGGGATACCTCGGGTACTGGGCTAGCTTGTTGGACAAGCCATCCAGCCTTCTGGACCGCTGGTCCCTATACGCTTCCCACTTTCATGAACAAGACTCGACGCTGCCCAGCCAGGCCTCGCCCGAGCCACACGCCGAGAACATCCGGGACTTCGTAGCCGCGGTGCGGGGGGGCCGGTCGCCCCTAGTGGACGGGGTCGAGGCCCGGAAGGTCCTACTCTTGGTGGACGCGCTCTATCGGTCGGCGGCCTCAGGCACGTGGGTAGAACTCTGAAAGACTTGATCCGCGCGGACGTATTGTGGAACCGCGGCGCGAAAGGTTTACGGCATCGCAGTCTTACCTGATCAGAGATGGAGAATGGAGGAGCATGATATGAAACTCGGGATGTGCAATGAACTCCTGAGGCATCAAGGGCTTGAGGAGGCATTCAAGCACTTGGCCCGCCTGGGGTACGATGGGGTAGAAGTAGCTCCGTGGACCATCAGCGCGACGGTCATGGAGATTTCCGGCGAGGATGCCAAGAGGGTCCGCGGATGGGCCCAGGCCGCGGGCATCGACATTGTCGGCCTGCACTGGGTCTTCGAGGATAAATCTGACTGCCATCTCACACATCCGGACGTTAGCGTCCGGAGGCGCACGCAGGACTACCTGGAGCACATCGTGAGGCTGTGCGGTCAACTGGGTGGCAACGTCGTGATCTTCGGCTCCCCGAATCAACGAAAGGTGTTGGAGGGGGTCGAGCCGCAGCGGGCCTGGGAGTACGCCAAAGCGATCCTCGGGAGCAAAGCCTTCTTGGATCTCCTCGAGGAGTGCGACGTGACCTTCTGCCTGGAGCCCCTCTCGGCGAATCAGACGAACTTTTTGACGAAGACCGAAGAGGTCGTCAGGTTCGCCCAGGAGGTCCACCATCCCAACTTCGGCATGATGCTGGATGGCTATACTCTGGGATGGGCCGGGGACGATGCGCCGACAGCGATCCGCCAGTCCGCGGCGTACCTGAAGCACTTTCATGCCGATGATGAGACGGGGAAGGGGCCGGGCTACGGAAAGCTCGACTACACGGAGATCGCAACCGCATTGCGCGGCATCCAGTTCACGGGGTACGTGTCGGTCGAGATCCACAATTACGACTTGAATCCCGAGGAGTGCGCTTCCCGATGCATTCAGTACTTGCGGGGCATCTTCGGATGAGATCGGGAAGGGAGAGCGTCGGCGCCCCCTGCGGGCTCTGGATTCACGCTGCAGGCGAGGATTCCGTCACGGGTCTATCAGGTGGCCAGGGGGACCAGTTATGAAGCTTGGAGTGGTGACGGCACTGTTTGCCTCGCTTCCGTTCGAAGCCATGCTGGATCGCGTGAAGGCCCACGGGCTCGACGCGATCGAGCTGGGGACGGGGAACTATCCAGGCTGCGCCCACTGCAACCCGGAGGATCTCCTGGGAGACAAGGCCAAGCTGAAGGCCTTCCGGAGGGCAGTCGAGTCGAGGAAGCTCGAGATTTCCGCGCTCAGTTGCCACGGGAATCCCCTGCACCCCAACCCAGACGTTGCCGCGGCACACCATGCGACGTTCGTGAAGACGGTGTATCTCGCCAAACAGTTAGGGCTCGATCGGATCTGTCTCTTCTCGGGATGCCCCGGCGACGTGGAGGGGGGGCAGCACCCCAACTGGGTGACCTGTGCCTGGCCAACCGAGTACGGGGAATTGCTGGACTGGCAGTGGAAGAATAAGGTCATTCCGTACTGGCGTGAGCAGTCGGCGTTCAGCGTCGCTCACGGCGTCCGGCGTTTATGCTTCGAAATGCACCCGGGATTCGTCGTATACAACCCCGAGACGCTGCTGCGCCTGCGGGCGGCCGCGGGAGACTCGATCGGCGCCAACTTCGATCCGAGCCACCTGTTCTGGCAGGGGATCGATCCGGTGGCCGCGATCAAGACGCTCGGCGCGCACGGGGCGATCTTCCACGTTCACGCCAAAGATACGCAGGTCGACCGAGAGAACACGGCGCGGAACGGAGTGCTGGACACAAAACCCCTGAGCGATGCCCGCGGCCGGTCCTGGCTGTTTCGGACGGTCGGGTATGGGCACGATCAGCTGGAGTGGCGACGTATCCTCAGCGCGCTTCGCGTCGCCGGGTACGACGATGTGTTAAGCATCGAGCATGAGGACCTGCTCGCATCCGTCGAGGAGGGCTTTGCGCAGGCGGTCAGCTTCCTCAAGACCTGCATGCTCAAAGAGGCCCCGGGCGCGGCGTGGTGGACCTAGGAACATCGATCAGCGGGTGGCCCGAGCAGGCGCCGGCTGACCTCTTAAGCGGGGGACTTGCCGCGAATCAGCGTGGGGACTGGATTCGAGAGTTGTCGAGCGGGAGGCTGAGATGAATAAGATCCGAGTGCTGAAGCCGAAGCGGGATGGTCAGGTGTTCAAGATGGGGAACGCCCAATCGATAAAGGTCCTCTACCCCGAGATGGGGGCGAAGCAGATCACGCTGAACTACGCGGAACATCCGCCGGGGGCAGAGTTCCGACAACACGTTCACGAACACTCGGAGGACGTCATCATCTGCATCTCCGGAAGTGGCTGCATCCGCAGCGGGGAGACGCGGATTCCATTTGAAGCCGGGGACATCATTTACGTTCCGGCCGGGGTTGTGCATGGGACGATTAACACCGGTAGCGAGCCGCTGGTCATGTTCAGTTGCCAGGCGCCGCCCGATTTGGGCCTGTATACCGGGGAGAAGGATCGCGACTGAATCGACCGTTAAGGCCTCGCGATTCGCCCTTGTCGGCGCGGAATCCACGCGCGTGCGGGCAGGCGGGCACGGAGATAGGGAGGAATCAGTGAATAACCTGGACCGGCTCTTTGCCGAGAGTGAATCCGCTGCACAATACGCCCGACGGTACGTCGAGCACTTAGGACGGCTTCTGAGCCGGCTGGACTTTTCGGCCGTCGAAAGGTTCATCGAAATCCTGGACAACACGAGGCGGAAGGGGCAAACGGTGTTCTTTGTGGGAAACGGGGGGAGCGCCGCCACGGCCTCCCACTGGGTCAATGATCTGAGCATAGGCGCTCAGGTGAAGGGGGCGCCACACTTCCGAGCCCTGAGCTTGACCGACAATGTTTCAGTCCTCACGTGCATCGGGAATGACCGAAGCTACGAGGAGCTGTTTGTTGGCCAGCTCGAGGTCCTCTTTCGCCAGGGCGATGTGTTGGTGGCCATCTCGGCGAGCGGGAATTCTCCGAACGTTCTTCGGGCGATCGAATACGCAAACAGCCACGGCGGGACGACGATCGGCCTCACAGGCTTCGACGGTGGCCAGATGAAGAGTCTCTGCCATCTCTGCATCAACGTCGAGACGGCCAAGGGCGAGTACGGACCGGTGGAAGACGTGCACTTGGTTCTGGATCACGTGGTCACGAGCTATCTCAAAGCCAGGGATCGGGCCTCCAGGAGTTAGGACACTCCGAAGAAGAGACCATCGTCTCGATCCGTTGGGGAAAGGAGCACCTGTGGTGAGGCTTCGAGCTGGTGTGATCGGTGCGGGGTTCATCGGGACGGCCCACATCGAGGCCCTGCGCCGTCTCGGCAACGTGGATGTCGTCGCGCTGGCGGACGATTCGCGCGAATCGGCAGAAGCCAAGGCCAAGGCGCTGTATATCCCACGCGCCTATGGCGCATGGCAGGAGCTCATCGATGACCTGCAGGTGGATGTCGTGCACAATTGTACGCCCAACTATCTGCATTTCGCCATCGCCATGGCCGCGATCCGGGCCGGCAAGGCGATTGTGGCCGAGAAGCCCTTGGGGATCACCAGCGAGGAGACTCGAAAGCTGTGGGACGCAGCGAAGCAGGCGGGGGTGGTGAACGCGGTCGTGTTCAATTATCGGGCATACCCGATGGTTCAGCAGGCGCGGGCCATGATTCGCGCCGGGGATGCGGGCGAGGTGCGGCTGGTCCACGGCTTCTATTTGCAGGATTGGCTGCTGCTGGACACCGACTACAACTGGCGCGTCGACCCAAAGCTGGGGGGGCGATCCTGCGCCATGGCCGATATCGGCTCCCATTGGGTCGATCTGGCGCAATACGTCACCGGGCTCAGGATCGAGGCGCTCTGTTCCGACATCTCGACCTTTGTCCAATCGAGGCGCCCGTCCGCGGCCAGGACGGAAAGCGGCCCCGGGGATAGGGATGCCGGCCCGCAGCCCGAGCTCCGGGTGGAGGTCGAGGATTCCGGAGGACTTCTCCTGCGATTTGCCGGTGGTGCCCAAGGCAATGCGATCATTTCGCAAGTAGCGGCGGGCCACAAGAACGACTTGCGCATCGAAATCCATGGTTCTCGTCAGAGCCTGGCCTGGTCGCAAGAAGAGCCGAACGCGCTGTGGATCGGGCGGCGGGAGGCTGCGAACAGTCTGCTCCCCAAAGATCCCAACTTGCTGTTGCCTGCCGCTCGCCACTTTGCTCACTATCCAGGCGGACATGGGGAAGCCTATCCGGACGGACTGAAGAATCTCTTCTTGAACGTTTACCGCGCGATAGAAAGCGACAGACCGCCGGCCGAGGATCTCGCAGACTTTCCCACGTTTCGAGATGGGCATCGGGCCATGCTGGTGATCGAGGCCGCACTGGAGAGCGCCAAGGGGTGCGGCTGGGTGTCCGTTCCGCTCGAGTAGCGGCCGAAGGCATATACCGCGTGTGGGAAATGCGCAGAGGGTGAACGGGAATGGCGGCGACGGTTCTGGGCATCGACATCGGCGGGACAAAGCTTGCCGCGGGGGTCGTGGATGCGGCGGGAGGCATTCTGGCACGTGGGGAGATCCCAACCGTGACGTCCGAAGGGCCGGACCGCGTCTTGGAGCGGGTCGTGGGTCTCGCCAAGGACGTGCTGGTGATGGCGGGAGAGTCCGGGAAGGGAATAGCGCGGATCGGGATCGCCTGTTCGGGGCCGCTGGACCGGGAGGCGGGCCTGGTTTTCCGGGCTCCGAACCTCCCCGGCTGGGTCCGGGTTCCTGTCGTCGAATACATCCAGAATGCGCTTGCCGTTCCCGCCGTCCTCGAGAATGACGCCAATGCTGCCGCCCTGGGGGAGTTCCGCTATGGTGTGGGAAAAGGAGCGGACAGCCTGGTGTACCTCACCGTGAGTACGGGGATCGGGGGCGGGATCATCCTGGGCGGGAAGATCTGGCACGGTGTGAACTGCGGTGCCGGAGAGGTGGGACACATCACGCTTGTGCCCGACGGTCCGCCGTGCGGATGCGGGAGCCGGGGTTGTCTGGAAGCCTTGTCTTCAGGCACCGCGATCGCACGGAGGGCTCGCGAATTGCTGAAGAGGGGCGGGACCAGCCGATTGCGCGACATTCCGAACTTCGACGCGTCCGATGTGGCGCGGCTGGCGCAGGAGGGCGACGAGTTGGCCGGCGAGGTATGGCAGGCAGCCGTCAAACATCTCGCCTTGGGGATCGTGGCTATCATCACAATCCTTGGGCCTGAGCTCATTATCATCGGAGGCGGTGTTTCGAAGGCCGGCGACTTCCTGTTTCAGCCATTGCGGCAAGAGGTACGAAGGCACATCAAGGTGGTCCCGGTGGAGTCCCTGCGGATTCTGCCGGCAGCGCTCGCGAGGAATGTCGGCATCCTGGGTGCGGCCGCCGTTGCCTTCGGTTCCTGAAGGATGAGAGGATTTCGTCCGGTTGCGGCCATCGCATTCCGCGAGCGGCTGGTGTCCACGGGCGGAGAGCAGGAGTCTTTCCGTGGCGATGCCGTCAGGCAAGCATGGTCTGACGAAAGAGGGAGGCCGGTATGCGTTCCGAGAGGCTTTGCCTCAACAGTATCACATTGTCGGGGGATCTCGATGCGAAGCTGACGGCGACCAAGAACGCCGGATTTACGGCGATCAGTCTCTGGGAGAAGGACCTGCGGGGGTACCCTGAGGGCCCCCAGGCGGCCCGGTCAGCCGTGGCCCGACACGGCCTCGCGGTTCCGGAGTTCTTGCCCTTAGCTGATTGGCAGCTCACAACGGGACAGGCGCGGGAGGCGGCCTTCCGCCATGCCGAAGAGCACTTTGATTTCATGAAGAGTCTCGGTTTTGACACGGCCGTGGTCGTCCCCGGCCTGGGGTTGGGCACGATGGATCAGGCGATCCAGGACCTTCAGGAGCTGGCCGACCTGGCTGCGGCTCGGAAGGTGCGGTTGGCCTACGAGTTCCTGGTGTGGGCCAAGTGGCAGCGCGATCTCAAGACGTCTTGGGACATCGTGGAACGCGCGGACAGGTCCAACCTGGGACTCGTGATCGACTCGTTTCATGTCTTCAAAGGGGGGTCCTCACTTGCGGATCTGCGTGAGATCCCCATCGAGCGCGTGTTTATCGTCCACGTGGCCGATGCGCCGGATCGCGAAATGGACCTGATTGAAATGGCTCGCCACCATCGACTGTTTCCCGGGGAAGGCACGCTGCCTCTTTCGGCCATGGTCTCGGTCCTGCGCGAGAAGGACTATGCCGGCTGGTACGCCATCGAGATTTTCAACGACGAATACTGGAAGCGCGAGCCGAAAGAGCTGGCCGAAGAGGCCATGGCCTCCATGAGGAAACTGCTTGGCTGAATCCGGGCAGGCAGCGACCGTCGAGAGGAGTCTGGCATGAAGCCCAAGGCCCTTTTTGATGGGCACCCGCGGACGGTCGAGATGCTCTTCAGCGCGTCGGACCTCGAGCGGCTGAAGTCGTTGCTGAACCTGACCGTGTGGACGGGGAGTCCAATGCCAGCTGACCAGGTGGAGCAGCACCTGCCGGATGTCTCCGTCATCATCGGCCAGACGGCGCTCCCCCGTGAGCGGCTGGAGCGCGCGCGGCGGTTGAAGACGATCGTCAACGTTGAGGGCAATTTCCCGCCCAACATCGACTACGAGTACTGTTTTGTGCACGGGATCCACGTGTTGAACGGGGGCGTGGCCTTCGGGCCCGCGGTGGCCGAGATGGCCCTGGGGCTGGCGCTCGCCCTGGCTCGCGGCATCCCGGAGGGCGACCGGCTGTTCCGCGAGGGGAAGGAGGTGTATGGCCGCCTCTCTAACCAGACCTCGTTTCTGCTGTCCGGGGCGGAGGTCGGCTTCATCGGGTTCGGCAACCTGGGGCGGGCACTGCGGAAGCTCCTGGAGCCATTTCGGTGTCGGATCCGGGTCTATGACCCTTGGCTCTCGGCCCGCTGGCTTGCGGAGTTCGGGATGACACCCTCGTCGCTCGAGGAGCTCTTGGCCTCCTCGCAGATCGTGTTCGTCCTAGCCGGTGTGACGATTGACAACCGAGCGATGCTGGACAAGGGTAAGCTGGACCTGATGCCGAAAGGCGCCTGCCTGGTGCTGGTGAGCCGAGCGGCCCTGGTGGATTTCGACGCGCTCACTGAGAAGCTGGCCGCGGGCGACATCCGTGCGGCGGTGGACGTCTTCCCGGAGGAGCCCTTTGCCAAGAAGCATCCCATCCGCCGCCTCGACAATGTCATCCTCTCCGCGCATCGCGCAGGCGGCCTCACCGCCGCCTACCATCTGATGGGCGAGATGGTTGTAGACGACCTGGATTTGATTTTCAGAGGCCTACCTCCGGTCCGGCTGCAGCGGGCAGAGCGAGAGACCGTCGCCAAGATGCGCAGTGCGCAGATCCCTCATTAGAGGGTGGCGCCCTGAGGAGGCATGGCGGGGCAGACCGGTGGATTTCCGACGAGTGAATGATCGTTACCGCTGAAAGCAGTCAACAGCGAAGCCCTGCTGGCGCCCTTGTACTCTTGTGTGAGACGCTCGAGGCGACTCGCGGTTGCGCATCTTCGCCGGTTGGTGAACGGAGTCGTTCCCCTCCTGGGGCGAAACGGCCTCGACGTTGCTGCCGGGGGCGCGTCGAGAGCACATTTTCGTGTTGACAGCAAATAAGGGCAGGAGGATAAGTACTGGGGAGAGTGTATAAATTATGTTTTCGCAGCGGAAGAAGTGTGGCTGTGGTAGTCAATCGCTATTGCGCATTTCGCTCTCGTCGTTTTCGGCAAGCCGTAGAGACAGGCGTGGAGAAGAAGTTCGGTCAGGAATCATCACGGGCGCTGTGCTGTAGGAAAGGAGGAGGTCATGTTCAGAATCAAGGCGGCAGGAATTCTTTCGTTCATCGTGTCCGTGTCTCTCATTTGCCTCATGGGTGGGGTTTCACCGAGCTGGGGCCAGGTGACCCTCCGAGCCGGACACAATCAGATCCCCGACTACCCACATGGCAAAATGATCATTCACTTTGCGAACACGGTGGCCGAGCGCTCCAAGGGGAGCCTGAAGATCCAAGTGTTTCATCAGGAGACTCTCGGACACGAGCGGGCCCTCTTTGAAGGGATGCGTCTGGGAACGGTGGACATGGCGAAGACCAGCTCGTCGGTCGTCGGAAATGCCGTCCCCGAGTTCGGGGTATTCGATCTGCCCTACCTGTTCCGCGACCTCGACCATCTGCTTCAGGTCCTGAACGGCCCATTCGGGCAGCAGCTCTTGGCAAAGCTGGAAGGCGTGGGGGTCAAGGGCCTCTTCTGGATGGAGCAGGGAACGCGCAGCATCTATACCGCGAAGCGTCCGGTGCGAAAGCCCGAAGATCTCAAGGGCATGAAGATTCGAGTGATGGAAGCGCCCATCATGGTGGACACGATCAACGCGCTGGGCGCAGCGGCGACACCGATGCCGTGGGGAGAACTCTACACAAGCCTTCGGCAGGGGGTGGTGGATGGGGCCGAGAACGCTCCAGATGCCATCGCCACAAGCAAGCAGTACGAGGTGGCGAAGTTCTACACGATGACTGACCATTTCCGGACTCCCTGCCTGTTCATGATCAGTATGAGCACCTGGGGACGACTAAGCGAGGAGCACCGGCAGATCATTCTTGCCGCGAGCAAGGAGACCGCCGAATGGGGGAAGGACCTCTACTCGCAGGAGGCGGTAGAGTACCTGAAGCAGCTGCGGGCTGCCGGCATGGAGATCATCGAGGTTGACCGGGAACCCTTCCGGAAGGCCGTGGAGCCGGTGTACCAGAAGTATGCACCGAAATTTGGCTGGGACCTCATCCGCTCCATTCGAGGCCAATGAAGACCATGATCGGCGGATTCAGTAGACTCGTGGAGGCGATCGACCGCCTGTCTCAGGCGGTCGTCGCCTGTCTCGTCGGTATCATGGTGACGGTCGTTTTCGCGCAGGTGATCTTCCGCTATGCCCTCGTTCGCCCGATCTTCTGGGCTGATGAGCTTTCTCGCTACCTGTTCGTATGGATCGCCTTTGTGGGAGCGGTCGTCGCCATGGGAAGTCACCTCCACTATGGATTCGACTATGTGATGGAGAGGTGCCCTTTTTCTGTACGTCGGGCAGTCGGTGTCCTGATGAGCCTATTGACCGTCGGGTTCTTCCTGCTTTGTCTCATAGCCGGCTTCGAAGCGGTCTGGATTGTGTCGGGGCAGAAATCCCCGTCACTCCAGATCTCGATGGGATGGGTATACGCCGCGCTCCCAGTCGGGAGCATGCTGATGCTATTGCATCTGGTGGAACAAGCATTCGTGCAGCCGGAGCAGGGCGGACCGGCTCGAGGAATCGAATAGAGGAGAACATGGCATCAGCTCTGCTGCTGGGAGTTATGGGTGCCCTCATCCTGGCCAATATGCCTATCGCCTTTGCGATCGGGATCGCAGCTTTGGCGGTCATCTTGTGGGCGGACTTGCCCATCATGGGCGTCGTTCAGCAGATGATCTTATCGGCAGACTCCTTCGCGCTGCTGGCGATTCCCTTCTTCCTCTTGGCCGGTGTGATCATGGAGCGGGGCGGCATCTCGCGTCGCCTCGTGGACTTTGCATCCAGCCTGGTTGGGAACGTCCGAGGCGGGCTCGGACATGTGAGCATCCTGGCCTCGATGCTCTTCGGTGGCGTCTCCGGATCCGCGACAGCGGACACGGCGGCAATAGGCAGCGTGCTCATTCCCGCCATGAAGCGGGAGGGGTACGACATGCCCTTTGTGGCGGCCCTTCAGGCCTCGGCGGGAACACTGGGGATGATCATTCCCCCGAGTATTGTCATGGTTATCCTGGGCGTGACGGCCAATATCTCTATCGGGAGGATGTTTTTGGGCGGCTTCATTCCCGGGATTCTCTTGGGCCTCTCCTACATGATCCTTATGTCATGGCATGCCCATCAGAGGGGATACCCGCGAATCTCGCGTCCGCCTGTCCGTGAGATCTGGCGGCGGTTCCTGGTGGCGCTCCCGCCCCTGGGGACCATCGTCATCATCCTTTTGGGGATGGTCTGGGGGGTGTTCACGGCCACGGAGGCGGGCGTTGCCGCCGCCGCCTACGCAATGGCGCTTGGCCTGATCTACGGCGAGATCAAATTCCGCGAGTTGCCCACGTTACTGATGCAGACGGGCCGAACAACGGGCATGGTAATGCTCTTGGTGGCGACCGCCTCGCTCTTCGGTTGGGTGATGACGATCCTCCGGTTGCCCGAGGCCATGACCAACGCCTTCTTGTCGCTGTCTTCCTCCTGGGCACTCGTCTTTTTCCTCATTAACATCCTGCTCGTTCTGATCGGTACCTTCCTGGATCCCACACCGATCATCATCATTCTGGTTCCCCTCTTGATGCCGATCGTAAAGCGCGTCGGGATCGACCCCGTGCACTTCGGTGTCGTCTTCAGCGTGAACATGTTGATCGCTCAGATCAGCCCGCCGGCTGGGGTACCCCTCTTCGTCTCCTGCGGGATCGCAGAGGTTCCTCTGGCCAAAGCGTTCCTCCCTGTCCTGCCGTTCATGCTGGTGTCGTTCGTTGTGCTCATGTTGATCACGTATGTGCCCTGGCTTGTTCTTGTTCTCCCCAACTTGCTCATGCCCTAAGTGGCGTGGGGAATTCTCAGGCAGGGAGCAGCCTGCGGATCATCGATTTGATCGGAGGGGTGCGATGCATCCCTTTCGCTTTCATGGGAAACAGGCGCTCGCCGATGCCAGCGGGCGGCGCGGCCCCAAGTCTCGGCAGCCGGTAGTGGATCAGAGAAGTGTTGATGCCTGTGCCGGTAATGTCCTATCTGAGCGCAAAGGAAGGCCGCTACCGCGGACGAAGAACCGGAGGAGGTCTTGATTGCGACTGACCCCGGCGGACCCGGCCCGCCCACCCTCCTCGGACAAGGTCCACTTCCTCCAGCAGACGCCGACGTGGTGCTGCGAGCAGGCGGCCACCGTCGGTTCCACCTGTGCCCGGTTCATCGACGCCCTCTTGGGCGATCGCCCTCTGGATCGCCTGCGGAGTCCCCAAGGCGTCCTCCGCCTCGCGCAGCGCTCCGGGGCCGTGCCGGCCCCGTCGGCGATGCCCCCACGCCACGCTCGCCCCTGGACCGACTTCTTCCCCGACGCCCGATGCCTATTGCGTTGTTGACGAAGTGGAATTATTTTGTCTCTGCCTTCGTGAGGGCTTTCGCGTTCCCCGATGTCGAGACACCGAGGTAGCGTGCCGCGTCGACCGAGGAGCGGCCGAGCTGCATAGCCCCGGCAACTGCGCAACATCAAGAGGGCAGGAGCAGGGCGGCAAGACCGGACATTCGAAACCATTTGTGGCTCTTCCCATACAATCGCTCCTCAAGCCTTCGGGCCAAAGAATCTTGACACGTGGGGGGTATACGGCTAGACTGCACCAACTTTTTGCTGGTGAGGGGAATGGCTCGTACTCGCGCCCGGAAGAACGGCACGCAGTTCTATGAACTCCACTGCATCTCGT
>Ga0315280_10007318_pt1 | contig 14879 bp, 14 predicted proteins | sample YL17G06_40_MG_FD_203697 | JGI IMG/M metagenome (GOLD analysis project Ga0315280, IMG submission 203697) | Sediment microbial communities from Yellowstone Lake, YNP, Wyoming, USA - YL17G06_40 | ecosystem: Environmental > Aquatic > Freshwater > Lake > Sediment | place: USA: Wyoming | collected...
GACGGTCGAATACGGCAGCCGGCTGCTGCCACGGGTCGTCGCGGTCAGAGCGCTTTCCGAGAAGCCCGAGGGTCCGCAGGTCCGATAGTCCGAAGGTTACTTGCGATTGCCGGACCTTCAGACCTTCGGACTCCCGGACCCGCGGAGTTCAGCCAGATTCCCATCCGGATCGAGCCTTGCTGGCGCGTCGAGGTATGCCCAGCCCCCTCGGCCACGCCATGGCCGGCGCGATGACGGCCTGGATAGCTGAGATCAGGCATCGCCGGTCGTCCGTCACGCCGCCTGATCCGCCGATTTCACCATCTCTCTTCGATCGGGTCGCCGCCGCCATCACGCCACTCACCATAACCTGCGCCGTTCTGGCCATCTCGCCGGATTTCGACTTCTTCCTCCATTCGCACCGGACCTACACACATAGCCTCGGTGCGGTCGGCATAGTGTGGCTGCTGGTGGCGTTTGCGGCATGGCGCCTGCGGCTGCCGGTCGTGAAGGTTGCAACCATCTGCGCCGCTGCTTACGCCTCGCACGTGCTGCTCGATTGGGCGGGCCGAGACGATTCGGCTGCGTGATGGTCCTGTGGCCCCTGACGAGCGACCTCTATCGATCGGGACTGAACCTGTTTTTGGAGATCGACGGGCACCCGAGAGCCGTAATGGCACATCCGGTCACCGGCCTCCTGCGGATTCTTGTCCTGAACAGGGAGGCGCGCGCGCGCGAGGTCCTGATCCTCGGGCCGCTGTTCCTGCTCGTCCTGAAGCTTCGGTTGAAGCGCTGGACGCGGGGGGAACTTCCGGAACTCAATTCGGTGGGTAGGAAGCAGGGACCGGGGATTGGGGGGCGTCTCCCCCTGAACCCCGATCCCCGATCCCTGCGGCTATCCAATGAACTCCGGGATTAGAGCGTGCAGACCGGGACTAGCCGTCTTGACCGCCAAAAACTTGTGCGAATGAGTCGAGTTTTCCGGGTCAAGACGGCTAGCCCCCGCGTAGCGGGGCGGTAAGAAACGCAACCTAGCGAGGCGCAGCCGGACGGTCTGAGGCGGAGCCTCGCTAGTACGTGTAGAACCCCTTGCCGCTCTTACGGCCCAGGTGTCCCGCGGCAACCAGGCGGCGCAGCAGCGGGCACGGCCGGTACTTGGGATCGCCCAGCCCTTCGTGCAGCACTTCGAGGATGGCGAGACAGACGTCGAGGCCGATGAAATCGGCCAGCGTCAGCGGCCCCATCGGGTGATTCATCCCCAGTTTCATCACGGTGTCGATCGCCTCGGGGGTTCCGACGCCTTCCATCAGCGCGTAGACCGCCTCATTGATCATCGGCATCAGGATCCGGTTGGCGATGAAGCCGGGGTAGTCGGACGCTTCGACGGGCGTCTTGCCGAGCGTGCGACACAGGCCGGTGGCCACGGCCATCGACTCAGGAGAGGTCGCCTGGCCGCGAATCAGTTCAACCAGCGTCATCAGCGGCACCGGGTTCATGAAGTGCATGCCCAGCACGCGATCCGGCCGCGACGTGCACGCGCCCAGCAGCGTGATCGAGATCGAGGAGGTGTTGGACGCGATGATGACGTCTTTGCGGAGCATGCCGTCGAGATGGCGGAAGATCGCCCGCTTCACCTCGACGTCCTCGGCCACGGCCTCGACGAGGTAGTCCGCGTCGCACAGGCTGTCGAGGTTGGCGCTCATCGTCAGGCGCCCAAGGGCCGCATCGCGGTCGGCCGCCTGCAGTTTCCCCTTGTCGACGAACTTCGCCAGGCTGCGCTCGATCGTCTGCCGCGCCCGGTCGAGCGCGGCGCTCGCGACGTCATGGACGCGCACGGCGAAGCCCGCCTGCGCGAACACCTGCGCGATGCCGTTGCCCATCGTTCCCGCGCCCACAATACCGACTGTCTTGATCGTCGCCATAATCATCTCCGCATTGGAGGCTTAGCTTACGTCTCACGGTTACGTCCCGCGCTTCCCCCTCGCCGCTCCGGCGACCTTCACCCGGCTGACGATGTCGTGACCGAGCAGCGCCGAAAGCCGCTCCTTGATGACCGGCAGCGACCGCCGGATCTCGCGCCGCCAGCGATCGTCGGCGCAGACCACCTCGACGGTGCCGTCACCCGACAGCCGCACCGTGGACGCGCGAGCCATCGCCGGACCGACCGCGTTCCGCCAGGCGAAGACGAGCTTCTCGTCCGACAGTGGCGCGTTGCGGAGCAGGTGAGTGAGAACGTCGGGGATGGCGCGCTGAAGAGGTTCCATAACAACGGAGTGCCGGGTGCCGAGTGCTATGTGCTGGGTGCTGTGCTGCGTGCCGGCTGTGCCGTGTGCTTTCTGCGTGGGCCGAGCACGTGGCACCGAGCACAGCACCCAGCACCAAGCACGAAGCACAAACTCGCCCGGCTGCGCGAAGCGGTCGGGCCGGGTCAGAGTGTATCATTGACTTCGTGCGGCTCATCCTCGCATCCGTCTCCCCCCGGCGGGCAGACCTGCTGGCGGCCGCGGGCTTCGCGTTCGACGTGATGCCGGTCGAGATCGACGAGCGGGTTCTGCCTGCAGAACGGCCGGCTGATTATGTGGCGCGCCTGGCACGCCAGAAAGCGTCCGAGGTGGCGCGCCGGAATTCCGGCAGGCCGGTGCTCGGCGCCGACACCGCCGTCGTCGTGGACGATCGGATTCTGGGCAAGCCGGCCGACGCGGCCGAGGCGGGCGAGATGCTGCGAATGCTGTCAGGACGCAGTCATGACGTGCTGACAGGGGTTGCCGTGTGCCTGGATGGGCGCGAAGCCGGCGAGGTCGCGCGTACACGGGTGCGCTTCTTGCAGCTTTCGCAGGCCGAAATCGCCTGGTACGTGGCGTCGGGCGAGCCGTACGACAAGGCCGGTGCCTACGCCGTCCAGGGGCTCGCCTCGCGTTTCGTCGAAGGCATCGACGGTTCCTACTCGAACGTTGTCGGCCTGCCGGTGGCGACCGTGTATCGGTTGTTGAAGCAACTTGGCGTGCCAACCTGAGCCACGTCGCCCGCCGGGGCGCCTCGATAATTTGACCGGGTCGTACAAGGGCGATATTCTGAACCGATGCGAGGAGCCCGGCGGAGACGGCAGCGGGCTCGTCGGTGCGACGTGCAAAGTGCGGCCCGCGAAGTGCGGCGACGCACCCCGCCCCTCGCACTGCGCCCCTCGCACTCGTAGCGCGTGACACGCGCCGCGGCAACCTTCGACGGACTTTATGGCACACAAGACAGTCAAGATAGGCCTCACCGTGACGGTGCTGGCGCTCGCGCTGGGCGGCCTCCTGTGGTCGACGCTCAGCGAGGGGACCGAATACTACAAGCGCGTGGACGAAGTCATGGCGAACCCCGGCCAGTGGCAGGGCAAGGCGCTGCGCCTGCACGGGTACGTCGTGCGCGATTCGATCCTGCGCAAACGCGATTCGCTCGAATACCGATTCGAAATCCAGAACAAGGGCCGGGCCGTGCGCGCGCTCTATACGGGCATCGTCCCCGACACGTTCAAGGACGAGGCTGAAGTCGTGCTGAAGGGGCGGCTGCAGGCCGACGGGTTCCACGTGGATCCGAACGGCGTGATGGCGAAGTGCCCGTCGAAGTACGAGCCGACGAAAAACGCGAGCGCGTCCGGAAGTTAGTCCGCCTTCGCTCGCCGACGGCGGGCTACGGCGGGACAGGCCGCATTCGATCGCTGCTTACACTTCTGTCAATTGGACCTGGTCCAATTAACGTTCAGCTTGAATGAATCCCGCCCTCAACCGGGGAGCGGTCTGCACCGGCGGGCCGCCCCGCGGACTTCGGGCTGACAAATAATCATGTCCTCTCTTGGCACGTTCCTCCTGCTCGCCAGCTTCGTCGTCGGCAGCTATGCGGCCGCGGCATGCGTGGCCGGTGCCCGCCGGGGCTCGCGCCGCCTGATCGAGAGTGGCATCGGCGCCTCCTACTTCGTGGCGGCACTGCTGACGCTGGCGTCGGTGGTGATGATCCACGCGTTCGTCACCGACGACTACACGATCAAATACGTCCAGCACTACTCGGACTCGGTCCAGCCGTTCGTCTACAAGCTGACCTCGTACTGGGGCGGGTTGGACGGTTCGATCCTCTTCTGGGTGTTCCTGCTGTCGGTGTTCTCGTCGATCGCGATTTACGTGAACCGGGACCGGCACCGGGAACTGATCCCGTGGGTGGTGGCCATCATCTCGATCGTCGAGATGTTCTTCCTGTTCCTGATGGTCATCCACAAGAACCCCTTCGAGCCGTACCTGACGAACGCGCCGACCGAGGGCCGCGGCCTCAACCCGCTGCTGCAGAACGCCTACATGGTCATCCACCCGCCGGCCCTCTACACCGGGTTCGTGGGGATGACGATCCCGTATGCCTTCGGCATGGCCGCGCTCATCACGGGCAACCTGGACGACGCCTGGCTGCGCGCCGTCCGCCGCTGGACGATGTTCAGCTGGTTGTTCCTGTCGTTCGGCCTGACGCTGGGCATGATCTGGGCGTACGAGGTGCTGGGCTGGGGCGGCTACTGGGGCTGGGACCCGGTCGAAAACGCCGGCCTGCTGCCGTGGCTCACCGCGACCGCGTTCATCCATTCGGTGATGGTGCAGGAGCGTCGTGGCATGCTGCGCGGCTGGAACGTCACGCTGGTCGTGACGACGTTCTTCCTCACCATCTTCGGCACCTTCATGACGCGCTCGGGTGTCGTCTCGTCGGTGCACGCGTTCGGCGAGGACACGAAGCTGGCGTTCATGTTCACGATCTTCATGATCGCGATCCTGGTCGCCAGCTTCGGCCTGATCATCCGCCGGATGCCCCTGTTGCACGCCCGCCACGAGCTCGACTCGTGGGTCTCGCGCGAGGCCGCGTTCCTGCTGAACAACTGGGTGCTGCTGTTCGCCGCGCTCTTCGTGCTGTTCGCGACGATGTTTCCGACGCTCAGCGAGGCAGTGCGCGGCGAGCGGCTGACGGTCGGCCCGCCGTTCTTCAACAAGTGGATGCTGCCCATCGGGCTGGTGCTGCTGCTGCTGACAGGCATCGGCCCGCTGCTCGCGTGGCGCAAGTCCACGCTGGCGAACCTGCGCGACCAGTTCATGTGGCCGGTGACGGTCGGCGTCCTGACCGGCGTCGGCCTCTTCGCGCTCGGCATTCGCGTCTGGGCCTCCGGCCTGTGCTTCGCGCTGGTGGCGTTCGTGGTCGGCACGATCATCCAGGAATTCGCGCGCGGCGCGCGGGTGCGGCGGCAGGCGACCGGCACCGGCTACTTCACCGCGCTCGTCGGGCTGGTCGCCCGCTCGAAGCGCCGTTACGGCGGGTACATCGTTCACCTCGGCATCGTGCTGATGTTCCTCGGCTTCGCGGGCGGCGGCTTCAAGGTCGACCAGCAGGTGTCGCTCAGCCCGGGCCAGCAGACGAAGGTCGGGCACTACGTCCTGCGGTACGACGGAATCCAGGTGACCGACGACGGCGCGAAGCAGATGGTCACGGGGCTCGTGACGGTGACGCGCGACGGGAAGGCGCTGGGCACGATGAAGCCGGCGAAGTGGTTCTTCCGCAAGCACGAGGAAGAGCCGACCACTCAGGTGGCGATCGACCGGTCGCTCGGCGAGGACCTGTACCTCGTGATGCCGGGATTCGATCTCAAGGATCAGACGGCGAACTTTCAGATCGTGATCAACCCGCTCGTCGACTGGATCTGGGCCGGGTTCGGCATCCTGGCGATGGGCACGCTCATCGCGCTGCTGCCGGAAACCACCTTCAGTTTTGCGACGGTCAAGCTGCCGGCCGGGGCGGCGACCACCACCATCGTGCTGGTGCTGCTGTTGCTGTTCCCCGGCGTCGCCCGGGCGCAGCACGTCGAGGGGCAGTTCAAGCCGGTCGTTCCGCGGACGGCGCTCGAGAAGGATCTCTTCCGCTCGATCATCTGCATGTGCGGCACGTGCGGCCGGCAACTGGTCGGGGAGTGCACGTGCGGCTATGCGGAGCAGATGCGACAGGAGATCTCCGCGATGGTGCGGGCGGGCAGGACGCGCGAGCAGGTCATCCAGTACTACATCGACAAATACGGCAGTGAAGAGCCGCTGGCCGAGCCGATCAACAAGGGCTTCAACAAACTGGCCTGGCTGCTGCCCTACGTCATCGGCGGCGTGAGCATGGCGGCGATCGGCCTTGCCGCGGCCCGCTGGTCGCGCCACCCCGTGAAGAAGGACGAGGCCGTCACGCCGTCGGGAACGGCCGAGGACGTCGGGACGGACGCCGACCCGGAGATGCAGGCACGGTTGGATGATGAACTCCGAAAGCTCGACTAAGCCTGGAACGAAGCGGCGGGGGCCGGCCGGCACCGGCCGGGCGGGCACGGCGCCAAGGGGCAAGCCGGCGCGTCGCGCCGCCGCCGCTGTCGATGCGGGCGCCGGGCGTCCCCTCGACTCCATGCAGGGCGGCTTCCAGCCCGTGCACCTGCTGATTCTCGGCACCGCCGCTGCTGCCGCCGCCGGCGCCCTCGTGTCACACGGGACGAGCGTGGCGAACATCATCTTCGTCGTGCTGACCATTGCCGCGACGGGCGTCGCCGCCGTGGCGGCGTATCACACGCTCTGGCCCCTGGCGTTCGATGTCGCGACCGGCGAGCCGGAGATGGTGGGCGGGCGCACGCGGGCGGCGCTCGAGCGCGAGAAGACGATCGTGCTGCGGGCGATCAAGGAGCTCGAATTCGATCGCGCGATGGGCAAGGTCTCGGCGGCCGACTGCGAAGAGATGATCGGACGGCTGCGCGGCCGCGCGGTGCGGCTGATCAGACAGTTGGATGACGGCAGCGCCGGATATCGGGAACTGATCGAACGCGAGCTGAACGCCCGGCTGGGATCCGCGGATGTGCGACGTTGACCGGGTCCGCAGACCCGTCGTCGCTCGCTCCTATGTTCCGCGAGCGATGGCGAGGCCCCGTAGCTGCTACGAAGCGTGAGGCAGCGGAGGCGGGTTTGCGCAGAGATCACCGGTCCGCAGATTTACGCAGATTCACGCAGATTTTGCCTGTTGCGCAGATGGTTTATCCGCCGATTACGCCGATTACGCGGATTTCCGATCGCATGAAAGCTGCGACACGCGAGGGCCGTCAAGGACGCCGGAACCGCGCGTGCACAGCCGCCGAAGGCGGCTGGCGCAGTGAGCGGGGCAGCCGTTCACGAAAGCCCCCCGAGCCTGAGGCTCTCGTGAACCGCTGCCCCGCTCGCTGCACCGGCGCGGCGCGTCGCGCCGCGCCGTGCACGCGCGCCGACGCGCCCAATCTGCGGGAATCGGCGAAATCTGCGGATCCGTTGGACGCGCCCGAGCGTGCAACCGTCGCGAAACGTCGCTGTACAGATATGGTTGATTGGCGTTCTCGTGCTCGCGCGATTACGGTCGGCGCCTGCCTTGCGTTGTTGTGCGTGGCCACGATCGTCCACGCCCAGCCGGCGATGCCGGGCGCGGGGGCCGGACAGCCAGCCGGTATGCCCGATGCGCGCATGATGTCGGGCATCCCGATGCCGATGGCCGACGTGCCCGATGGCACCGTTTCGGTTCGCGTGGTGCGCGGGGAAATCTCGAACATTCTTCCCGGCCAGCAGGTCGAACTGCTGGTGGACGGCAAGAGCCGGACCGCGAAGACCGACGACGGCGGGCGCGCGCAGTTCGCCGGCATCGGCGCCGGCAGCGACCTCAAGGCCGTCGTCGCCGTCGACGGCGAGCGGATCGAGTCGCAGGCGTTCACGATGCCGGAAAAGGGGGGTGTTCGGCTGCTGCTCGCGGCTTCCGGCGGCGCGTCCTCGCTGCCTCAACCGCCCGCGGTTGCGGGTACCGTCACCTTCGGCGGCGAAACGCGCGTTGTCGTCGAGTTCGACGATGACAGCCTGAATGTCTTCTACCTGATCGACGTGGTCAACAACGGCACCGCGCCCGTGAATCCGCCGGCGCCGATCGTGTTCGATCTGCCGGCCGATGCGATCGGCCCCACTGTGCTCGAGGGATCGTCGCCGCAGGCCCAGGTGAAGGGGACGCGCGTGTCCATTGCGGCGCCGTTCAACCCCGGTCGGACGTCCGTCCAGATTGCGTATCAGCTTGGTCCTGCCGCAGGCGGGCAGCGCACGCTCGTGCAGCGGTTTCCCGCCGTTCTCGACATGGTCTCGGTCGCGGTGCAGCAGGCGGGCGAGGTGCGGCTTACGTCGCCGGCGATCGTCCAACAGCGGCAGATTTCGGCCGATGGCAGGACGTACCTGCTCGGCAGTGGCCCGTCGCTGCCGGCCGGCCGCCCGCTGGCGCTCGACCTCGCCGGGCTGCCGCATCACGAGACCTGGCCGCGAAACGTTGCGCTCGGCCTCGCCGTCGTGGTTCTCTGCGCGGGGCTCTGGGCGGCGCTTGGTCCCTCCGGCGACGGTGCCGAGGCGCGGCGGCGCGAGCTCGAGCAGCGGCGGGAGCGCCTGTTCGCGGACCTGCTGCGCCTGGAGCACTCGAAGCGCGCGGGCTTTGTCGGCGCCGATGAGTATGCCGGGCTGCGCGCCGAGCTGATGGCGACGCTCGAGCGCATCTACGGCGAACTGGACACCGCCGTTCCGGGCGCGCCTTCGGTCATGGCCGCGGCGGCCGCGGCCGCGCCCGGCAGCGAGCACGGACACGCATAGCGCGACGAAGCGGAGCGGCCGCCTTCGCACGGCTGGACGCGCTGCTTCGGCGGGCCAAGGGGCGCGAGCGAGGGAGCGGCGTGGGGCGGTGGGGCCCCACAAGCGACCGAGCCAGGCGGGGTGCAGGGGTCCCCGCCGATCAAAGAATGAGGAGCTTGGCGGGGTGCAGGGGACCCCGCCATCCAAACGATGACGTTCGACTTCGACGAAGTGCAGATTCGCGACGTCTCGAGGTACTACGGGCGCCGGCGCGCGCTGTCGCACGTGTCGCTTGTCTGCCACGGCGGAGAAGTCCTCGGGCTGCTCGGTCCCAACGGCGCCGGCAAGTCGACGCTGCTGTCCATCCTGGCGACCCTCATTACGCCGTCGGCTGGCGAAGTCTGGTACGGCGTTCACCGGGCGAGAGAAGCGGGCCCGGCATTGCGCGCGCGGCTCGGTCTGCTTGCGCACGATCTTCACCTGTATCCGGAGCTGACGGCGCGCGAGAACCTCGATTTCTTCGCGCGCCTGTACGGTCTCGGCGATGTGCGCGATCGGGTCGAGCGCGCCCTCGTTCGGGCGGGTCTCGAGGAGCGCGGCGACGATCTCGTCACCGGGTTCTCACGCGGCATGCGCCAGCGCCTGGCGCTCGAACGCGCCCTGCTGCACGATCCGCGGCTGCTGCTGCTCGACGAGCCGTTCACCGGCCTGGACGACGCGTCGGCGGGCGCCCTGGTGGCGCGCCTGAAGGAGTTGGGCCGCGAAGGACGCATCGTGGTGCTGGCGACGCACGACCTGGACGTCGCCGAGGGGCTGCTGGAGCGGGCGGCAGTGCTCCGTGACGGGCGGCTGCTGGCGATCGACGAGTCGCGGGGGCCGCTGCGCGACCGGTACCGGGCGCACGTGGCAAGGTGACGGAGAAGTAGCGAGTAGCGAGTGGCGGGTAGAGCAGCGAGCAGGAACGCGCGTTCAGCTCGCTCGGGCACGACACTCACGATCGGCCTGACGGCCCCTACTCGCTCACTACTCACTACTGACGATGTTCTTCAAGATCGCCTGGCTCGTGATGCGCAAGGACCTTACCGTCGAGGTGAGGAGCCGGGAGATTCTCTACACCACGGCCTTCTTCGCGGTGTCCTGCGTGCTGGTGTTTGCGTTCGCGCTCGTGCGGGAGGGACGGCCGCTCGAGGATGCCGCCGCGGGCATCCTGTGGATCGCCATCGCCTTTGCGGGGACGCTGGCGCTGGGGCGCACCTTCGAGCGCGAACGGCACGCCGAGACGCTGCGGGCGCTGCTGCTGGCGCCGGCGGAGCGGCCGGCGATCTACGTCGGCAAGCTGCTCGGCATCCTCGTCCTGCTGTTCGTCGTCGAGGTGGTGCTCGTGCCGCTGGTCGGCCTGCTGTTCCAGGCGGCGTTTCATCGCGCGGTCGGCTGGATGATCGCGCTGCTCGTGACGGGCACGCTCGGGTTTGCGGCCGTGGGCACGCTGTTCGCCGCCATGCTCGTCCGGGCGCGCAGCCGCGACGTGATGCTGCCCGTGCTGCTGTATCCGATCACGATCCCCGTCATCATCGCCGGCGTGCGCGGTACGGCGGCGCTGCTGCAGGCGACGCCGGATCTCGACACCGCGCGCATGTGGGTGTCGCTGCTCGCCTTCTTCGACGTCGTGTTCGTGACGCTGTCGCTGTGGACGTTCGAGCCGCTCATGACGGATTAGGCGCTGTCGAAGTCACGTGTGCCGGGTGCACCGGGCACTTGGCACCGCACCAAGCACGTAGCACGGAGCACCAGGCACTTGTCATGAAACGTTACCTCTCCCCCTTACTCTTCGTGGCGATGGCGATGTTCGCCATCGCCCCGGTGCTCATCGTCCGCGCACCGTACGAATCGACGATGGGGCTGGTGCAGAAGATCTTCTACTACCACGTGCCCTCGGCGATGATGATGTTCACCTCGGCGTTCGTCTGTGGCATCGCCAGCGCGATGTTCCTGTTCCGCGGACGAGCATCCGCGGACCACATCGCGGCTGCTGCCGCGGAACTCGTCGTCGTGTTCGGGGCGATCGTGCTCGTCACCGGCCCGCTGTGGGCGCGCAAGGCCTGGGGCGTCTGGTGGGAATGGGATTTCCGGCTGACCTCGTCGCTGCTGCTCTGGATGATCTTCGTCGCGTACCTGCTGGTGCGGAAATACGGCGGACCGGGCTCGGAGAAGCTGGCCGCGGCGATGGCGCTGTTCGGCATGGCGGACGTGCCGTTCGTCTACGTCTCGGTCAACATCTGGCGCACGCTGCACCCGAAGACCACGGTGATTCCCGAACTGCCGAAACCGATGATGGGGCCGTTCTGGTTCTCGGTGGCGGCGTTCGTGGTGTTGTATGTCGCGCTGCTCACCATTCGCACGGCGCTCGGGCGAGAACGCGCCGAACTGGAACGTGCGTTTCTGGATCTGGAAGAAGAGTAGTGAGTAGCCGGTAGTGAGTAGGGAGCGGGGAGCGGGCTGCCGGGCCCCGGATGGATTGGACATGATTTGCAGAAACCTCGGTCGCATCGCGGTGTCGTTGGGGCTGCTGTTCGTCATCGTCGGCCTGATGGGCGCGGTGCCGGGGGCGCAGCCGCGGGATCGGCAGCCCGCGGCGCGGCCCAGCGTCTGGGAAGTGCCGCCGCCGCAGCCGCCGCAGCCGGCGCAGCAGAACGAGTTCGTGCCGCTCAAGGATCTGCCGCCGTTACAACAGGAGCACATTCCCGCCGCGCCGTTGGTGATGGGCGCCTACGCGTTCGTCTGGGTGGCGCTGCTGCTCTATGTCTGGTCGGTGTGGCGCCGCGTCGGCGCGGTGCAGCGCGAGCTGGCGGATCTGCGCAGGCGGACGGAGCGGAAAGCGTGAGTGTGTCCCAGGCTGAAGCCTGGAACCTACGCGTGGTAGGTTCCGGCCTTCAGGCCGGGACTCGATGGAGCGGTGAATGGGCGCCGGACACTTCATCTACATTCCGACGGTCATCATGATCGGGATCGTCATCGGCTGGATTCTCGGCTCGCGCGCCGCGCGTGACGCGTTCGCCGCCGAGCTGCGCCGCCGCGAGGAGGCGGAGGCACGGGCGGCCGCACGGGCGGAGGCGCGCGCGAAGACCGCGGCGCGCCAGTAGTCAGTACTCCTCGCTACTCAACCCTACTTCTTCCCCGTCTTCCTGGCGGGCGGCGCCGGCTTCTTCAGAATCTCCACCGTCCCCGCCTTCTCCATGTTCTGGATGGTCGTCACGACCGCGTCGAGGTTGACGTCGGGCGCGTCGGGCGAGAGCAGGTAGGCAAACTTCGCGTCGCTGTCGCCGGTGACCAGGTTGCCGCACTCGGCCCGCACGGCGTTGTAGATGTCGAGCACGCTGCGAGAACCGTCGATGAAGTTGGCGATCTCGCTCGAGGCGAGTCCCGGCAACCCCTGCTGGCGGCCGCGGCCCCCCGGCCGCTGATCTGCCGCCGGCGGCGGCTGCGCGCCGCGCGGTTGCTGCCCGGCGGGCGGCTGCGCCGGTGCCGGCCGCCCGGCCGGCGCCTGTCCCCGTTCCTGCGGCTGCCGCTTCTGCGCTTCCGGCGAATACACCTTGAACAATCTGCGGGGCACCATCAACGACAGCTCGGTCTCCTTCGGCGTCAGCGTCTCGGGTGCCGGCTTGATGCCGAGCACCGCGCATCGATCCTTGTAGATCCCCTCCAACATCTTCGCGTTGGCGTCACGGGCGGCGTCCAGAGTGCCGACGAGGCTCTTCACGGTTGCGGCGAGGCTGTCGTCTTTTGCGAGCGTCAACACCGATTCGACGCCACCCCGCCCGCGGTTGCACGCCCAGGTCACCTTGTTCTGCGCGGCCTTGTACTGGTCCGGCAGCTTCGCCGGATCGTTGCCCATCAGTCGCTGCGACTGGCGGGTGACTTCGGCGATCCATTGCTCGCCGTTGGCGGTCGCGTCCCAGGCCAGGTCGCGCGCCTGGGCCGGGCCGGCGGTGGCCAGATAGTAGAGCGCGGCGGCGGCCATGAAGCTGACGCGCTTCAACTCCGTTGAATCCACGTAGATGATGCGGTCGTTGCTGCTGTGGTAGAAGTTGTCCGGCCAGTGGTTGAACTGCATGGCAGGGATGCCGCCGTTGTTGAACACCGAGTGATCGCTGCCCGAGGTGATCGCCGCGACCGGCGTCAGCCGGTAATTGAACGGCTGGTTGGTGCCCTGCTGCGTGCGGATCTCGGTCTGGTCGGCGAACCGGAGCAGGCTGGCCAGCAGATCGTTCAGGTAGCTCGGTCGCGAGTCTGGCGTCATCTTCATGCGCAAGTACTGGCCGGTTGCGGCGAGATCCGCGCCGGTCATGTCGAAGTTGAGCGCCGCGAGCAGGCGGTCCTGCATCTCGGGGTGCTTGAACATGTAGGCCGTCGTGCCGGAGATCTCGGGTCCCCAGACGAACCGGATGGTGCGCTTCGGCTGAGGCAGGACGCCGTCGCGCACGAGCCGCGCGATCGTGCGCGCCACCTCCAGGATCGTGGCGACCCCCGTGCAGTTGTCGTTGGCGCCCGGCGTCGCGATGGTCTCGTACGCATGGGCCACGGCGATCAGTTCGCCCGAGGACGGATCGGTGCCCGGAATCGAGGCCGAGATGACGTTCATCTTGCCCGGGTACGTCTTCGTCCGGACGTGCGCGCGCATCACCACCTTCTGCCCGCGCTCGAGGTAATCGCGAATGTCGTAGAACTGGCGCAGCGACAGCACGAATCCCAAACCGGGGCGATCGGCGCTGGCCGGCACGCTCGACCATCCGAGCTGGTCGAGCGTGTACCCGGCCGACCTGGCGCTGACGCCCGCGCTCCCGGTGCCGAGCGCCGCCGCCGCGCCGCGCTGCACCACGCCGCTGGTGAACACGGAACCGACGCTTCCGCTGCCCAGGACGATCTTGCCCTTCACGTCCTTGCCCGCGTAGTCGGCTTCCCGTCCGGGTCCGACATAGACGACTTCGGCCTCGACGTCGCCGCTCGTGCTGCCCTGCGCGAGGGCGGTCGGCACCATGTTGAGGCTCGCGATCTTCCGGGGCGCCGGCTGGACCAGCCACAAATCGCCTTCCTCGGCGTCCCAGGTGTCGCGTGTCGGGAAGAATTCCACCTGCACGTCCGACAGCCCGTACTGCTTCGCCATCGTGCGCAGGTAGGTCGTCTCGAAGAACTCGTTCTGGTACTCGTCGGCCTGCCGGTTGCGATTGACGGCGAGGATCTGCACGTGCTGGTAGGCTTCCTCGCCCGAGGTTTCATTGAGGATCGCGTCGCGAATCGACGCGGGCACCAGGCACCGATCGGCAACGGACTGGGCGTGGATCGCGATGCCGATCGCCGCCGTGCCTGTCAGCGCGAGAGTGATGACGAGACGGACCGGATTTTGACGATGTGCCATGCGTGTCCTCGAAGCTGCTATGGATGGGCAAGTGGACGAACGACCGCGACTACCGACCAACGATCAACGACTACGTCAGCGCCCGACGCCGAGTCGGGTGGCGAGGACGCGCGGAAGTCCCGCCTCGATGATCTTCTGCTGCGCACGTTCGACCGGATACTCGACGCGATAGAGCGTCACCACGCGCGACTCGCGCTCGAAGGTCGCAAATGCCGCCCGCGGGTCGCCATCGCGCGGCTGGCCGACCGACCCCGGGTTGATCAGGTAGCGAACGCCCCGGGTGAGCGGCAGCGACTGTTCGACGTCGTCGTCCTGCGTGATCATCTCGAAACCCGTTTCGGTCAGGCAGAACGCAACCGGGATGTGCGTGTGGCCATAGAAGCAGACCGGCCGCTCGGCCTGCTTCAGCGCGCGCAACGCGGCCACTTCGCTGGTGATGTACGCATCTTCGTCACCCGGTGAGCCGTGGCAAATCTCGACGTCGGAATCAACGAGGATCGGCCCCGCCGCGCGCGTTGCCAGGTACGTCCGGTTCTCGGACGCCAGCGCCTGGTACGTCCATTCGGCAGCCTGCTGCGCGATCGGATTGAATCCGTCCGCGTGTTCCAGCCCCGAGGCAACCTTGTCATGGTTGCCGCGGATGATGGCCGCCGGATCGAGCGCGCGCACGCGCTCGACGACCTCGTTCGGCTCGGCGCCGTAGCCGACGAGGTCGCCGAGCACGAGCGTCCGGTCGTAGCCGATGCCCGCGGCTGCCTCGAGCACGGCCTCGAGCGCGTCGAAGTTCGCGTGAACGTCGGTCAGGATCAGGTAGCGCATCGACGAAATGCCACAAGTGCTTGGTG
>Ga0315280_10007319_pt1 | contig 14878 bp, 14 predicted proteins | sample YL17G06_40_MG_FD_203697 | JGI IMG/M metagenome (GOLD analysis project Ga0315280, IMG submission 203697) | Sediment microbial communities from Yellowstone Lake, YNP, Wyoming, USA - YL17G06_40 | ecosystem: Environmental > Aquatic > Freshwater > Lake > Sediment | place: USA: Wyoming | collected...
CTCTAAGTCCGGCTCCCTTTTTTCCTCGCCCTTCACTTGCAGCAGACCCAGGGCAAAGAAAGCCTGGGTGGCGAGCATACTTATCAAAGCAAGAAAATCTCCTTCGGGCAAAGGTTCTCGTCCGGCCTTTTGCGCCGCAGGTTTCTTCTTCTCGGTTTCTTCCTGAGCGGCTAATACCTCTTTTTCGCGCTGAGCCTCTTTCTTCCAATCTTCATCGACGATGATCTTCTTTTCCTGTTTTTTTTGTTCGTCAACCATTACTATCCCCTATACCCTGTACCCTATGCCCTATTTTTTCCTGCGGTACTTTTTCATATCTCTGTCGATGTCCCGCTTCTGGTCTCTTTCAGTAATTGCCTGTCGCTTGTCGTATTTTCTTTTGCCTGTGGCTAGGGCCATTTCTATTTTCGCCAGGCCCCTGTTGTTGAAATATACCCGCAGCGGCACAAGTGTAAAGCCTCGCTGCTGGAGCTTGGTTGCTATCCTGTGGAGCTCCGCCTTGTGCAGAAGCAATTTTCTATTTCTGGCAGGCTCATGGCCGACTTGACCGGCTTGTTGATACGGGGCTATTTTAGCGCCGATCAGCCAGCATTGGTCGTCCCTTATCCTGCCGTATGAGCCGTCCAGGTCTGCCTGGGCGGCCCGCAGCGATTTTACCTCGGTGCCCAGCAGGGAAATACCAGCCTCGAACTTCTCAAGAAGCTCAAAATTTCGATAAGCCTTTTTGTTAACCGCTCTGGGAGCTTGCTCGTCTTTGTGCTTAGAGGATTTTGCCGCCATTTGCGTTACGATAGCCGCAGCAGCAGTTTATTAGTATTTAGCCCTGGATTTCACCCAGGGTTCTCACCTTATGAACCGGATGGTCAAGGGATAGCGATAATGGAAACCATTGTTGGCCTTGACCGCCGCAATCAAAAGAAAGACCACGTCTACGATGTATGCGGCAACCAACAGAGGAATACCGATACAAACAAAGCATAGAAGCGCGGCTACAAATCCGTATATTGACATAGAAATCTGGAAATTTACCGATTCTTTGCCCTGCTCGTCAACAAACGGAAAATCATCTTTTTTGATTTGCCAGATTATCAGCGGTGCCACGACGTTGCCGACTATCGGTATGAGAAGGACAGCAAGTCCCGCCAGGTGGCAGAACATCGCCCACATACGGGCGTCTTTGTTAATTTCCTTGCTCCCTGGACTTGGCGGAGCAGCATCGACTTGAACTTGTTCAGGCTCCCGCGTTTGGTTTGTTTGCGTCATGGTCAGGCTCCTTTGCATAATAGTAGAAAAGGCTTCTGCAAAATTGCAGGTTAGGCATACTTTGACAGGAAAAAATGATTTTTGTTTTTTCCTTGTCAAACAGTAAGCTGTTCTCTGACAAATAGTTAGGTGATTATTTAAGAAAATCAAAACCGGATTTTCTTAAATAATATATGCCTAACCTGCAATTTTGCAGAACTCATTAACAGTAGAACTTTCGGGACAGTCCCATCTCTTTTAGCAGAGAGCACCTCAGCCGTCAAGAATAAAAGTGCCTGGCCGCCTCCAGCGGGCCAAATCGGATTTCAGGTTTCGAGCCCACGTTTAGCCATCGCCGGCACAGCGATGACAAAAGGCAGTTGCCAAAAGCCTCAGGCAGTAATAATATATTCCCCACGAAAACCGAGGTCTTGCTTGGTTATTGGATACTCCGAGCCGCTCATGACCGTGTCAGAAAATATTGTTCCAGCAGTGGTCCTGACTATCTTGGCGGGACTTTCCACCGGCATAGGCAGCGCCATCGCTTACCTGATCCGCAAGCCAAAGATAGCCTATCTTTGCTTCTCGTTGGGCCTATCAGCCGGCGTGATGATATATGTGTCCTTTATGGAACTTCTGCCCGGCGCTTTGCAGAGGGTTGGCAAATTCTGGGGTATTACTGCCTTTTTTCTCGGCATAGTTGTCATTGGCCTGATAGATATCCTCACGCCCGGAGCGAAAAATCCTCACAACTATCGGGGACTCGATGCTCCCACCGCCGTCCCACAAAACAACGACCTTATGCGGACGGGAATAATGACTGCGCTGGCCATCGGCATTCACAACTTGCCCGAAGGCGTGGTTACTTTTGCATCAGCACTCAGTGACGTAAGACTCGGCCTATTCATCGCCATAGCCATCGCCCTGCACAACATCCCGGAGGGAATCGCGGTGTCTGTACCCATCTTTTATGCCACATCGAACAGGAACAAAGCGTTCCTCTACTCATTTTTGTCGGGACTCTCCGAGCCTGCTGGTGCCGTAATCGCTTATCTGGTGCTGCTTCCATTTTTGACGCCGGCTGTTCTGGCAGCAACTTTGGCCTTTGTCGCGGGAGTAATGATATACATATCTTTGGACGAGCTGCTGCCGATGGCTCACCGCTACGGCTACGGACACGTTGTCATTTGGGGCGTGGTTCTTGGGATGCTGATAATGGCCGTAAGTTTGGTTCTGCTGTGAGACACCCAATTTAGGTGCGGGGAATTTCAGTCGCCAGATTCTGAAAGGACTGTATTACGAAAACATTCAAAATCGTCGTGATAGCTTTTGTTTGCTGGATTTTACATTTAGGTAGTAATCTGGCCGGGCCACAGACACCCAATATAGTGCCCAGCCAGCACAGGCTTAATGTTGTTGTGGATGCCAGGCTTGAGCTTTTGGCAGTAGTACAATTATTGAGCAATTACGGTGAACGCCTCGGATTGATCACTCGATACGATTTCCCATATAAGCGCGATGTCGTAGAGTACTTTCCACCATATAAAAATCATCACGCAGTGCAATTGTTCGCAGAGATGAGTAAGAGCGGCTTCAGCTTTGACGCCCCTCCTGCGGCGATGCTTTATCTTTCGGACCCGCCGGGCCTGAATACACAATTGCCTTTCACTGACTATCTAAATGGAAGAGCCGGAGGCCAGAAGCGTCTGAACCAGTTTGTTAGCTCGCTTCGTGACTTTGCCAACCAGACGAAGTTTATGGAGTTTTATAAATCACACCAAGGAGTCTATCAGCAGATCGTTACTAACGCATGGATGAAAATGGAAAGTGTCGATTATATTGGGACATTAGAGAGTTACTATGGCATGAAACACAACAGCTACAATATCATTCTTGTTCCCTTATTTGTCGGCGGCTACGGCCACCGTGTAGAAAGGCCCGACGGCGCCTGTGACATCTATAATATTTGTGGGCCAATAAATATAGAGAATGATTTGCCAGTATTTGGCACAGTAGAGAGCTTCAGAGACCTCGCCTGGCATGAATTTGGCCACTCTTTTGTTGTCCCCACAATGGGTAAGCTTCACAGCAGCATCTCTAAGTATTCGTCTCTTTACGAGCCCATCTCGGACACAATGAAAAAGCAAGCCTATGGAGCCTGGGAGATATGCGTTAATGAGCACCTCGTACGAGCAGTTGCCGCCAGACTCGCTTATCAGCAGATAAGTAAGGAAGCGCCGGAAAGGACTCTTCTATATGAGAAGACAAGAGGGTTTTTCTATGTCGAGGCTCTATGCAAGCGACTTGAGAAATATGAGAACGAGCGTAACAAATATCGAACATTTGCGGATTTTTCTCCGGAGCTGATTAACGTCTTCAAAGAACTGTCGGAAAAGAAATTGGGCAGCGAGTTTTACTCTGTCCCATTCACCGGGACCATCAATGCCGTCGTTTCGGACAACAAAGCTGTTGTCCTAATCGTGCCTACTAACGAAAACAACAAGACCGCTCAAGACAGAATCCACGCCTACGTCACGGCGATTCGCGATAAATTCTTCAAGGATTCACCCATATTGACGGATAAAGATGCTCTCAAAAAGGACCTGTCAAGTAATTCAATAGTCGTTTACGGCACGCCGGCAGGAAACATCTGGCTGTCAAAACATATTACTGAGCTGCCCGTTCGTATTGCATCCGATCAGATTACGGCAGAGACCGCTTATCCAGGTGAGCACTTGCGGTTTATTTCAGCCTGGCCGAATCCGCAGAACCCTAAAAAAGGAATTGTGCTTTATACAGCCCAGCAAGCTGAGGATGTGATGGACATCAATTCTGTTTTTCACGGGCCTACGGACTACGTGATCGCAAAAGGCAAAGAGATTCTGAAATCCGCAGACTATAATAGACAAAATCGGCCCTGGACTTTCAAATAACAAAATGTAGAACAGAAAACGTCAGGCGCATTATCTCGCTGTTGTTCGAATTTCCCGGCAAAATTTGCCCATTAACTCCATTGCCGCGCTGGTGTTCTCAGGCGAGCCATCCATCTTCGCATAGGCGTCAACCAATTCGAGAAGCGCCGGCGCCGGCTCAACCTGCCCGTACCGGTGCGCCACATTAACAATTGCCGCATCAAGACCGTACTCCATCGCCTTTGCAGCGTAAGCCCTGCAAATACCGATCTTCCGCCCCGGCAAATCTCGGACACAGTTGCTTACGCCGAGCACACAATGAACCCCCCGCATATCCTGATCAGTCCTTATCTTCCTTATTGTTTCAAATGTTCGGTAAGTGTAGCCTGGCACGCCCGGCTGCATAGGCATGTCGATCGCCAGCGGAAAAACCATTGGGTCGAAGAAAATCTCCTCGCTTTTGAAGCCGTATTGCCCAACCGCCACATGGAAAATCTGCTTTGCCAGCTCGTGCAACTCAGCGACCGAACTTGACACGCCCAGACCAGCGGAGGCTTTTTCGCTGAGCAAAAGCCCGACGAAGGCAAAATCAAAATCCTTCTTCAGCGGCAGGATTTTATCCGCCGTATAAATCTTCACCGAATTTACAAGTGGCGGCTTGACGGGCTGGGCAGTATTATGCCATTCTTTCAGGCCAGCTATCAGAACATCGTCGTTGCTGCTGTCGATGCAAACCGGCACGCCCCCGCCCCACTTTCGTACCGCCGGGACATACTCGCGCATCATATCAACAGCGACCTGGGGCTCGTCTTCGCCAAACGCGTCAAGATTAACCGCTATATAATTAGCGCCATCGCCGGCCTGCGATTCAACCAAGGCCCTGATATAGTCCAACTGTTCGCTGGGGGCGGAATACGCATCTGTGCCCAGCTTACTTAGCTGCTTCATTATCCTGCCCGTTTCGGGGATAGAGGCGTGGAGCGATTCGCCAATAGTGATCAGTTGTCGCTTCATAATGCTGATTGTACAGAGACCAAAGTTTTATAGCAACCGCTGACCAAGTCGGCAGCAAGATGTAGTCTGCTACCTGTGTGTTTCAACTTTCCGTGCCCTCCGCATCTGATAGCTGTAATGTGGATAACTTGTTGATAACTCAGGATTTATCGGCAAAATCTGCTCTTTCCTGTGCTGGATATGCTTTCGCAGAACTCCAGCGCGGTCTTTCACCCGCACGGACAGATCGTAACTGCTTTGCCAAAAAGCGGTTACATTAACCATACAGGACGCTGATAACGCTAAGGCGGAACTCCTCGTTCAAAAGACCTCGGATGCCAGAATCTGCCAAAACCTACAACACTTTATCGACAAATCAGGCCGTTGTGGATAATGTGTAGAAAACCTTACCTGAATGTACAGATAAACCAGATTTTGTCTGGCTCAAAGCGCCGTCTCGCAGCAGTCAATTTAGCGGCATTTTCTACACATTTTAGGCATTATCCGCCGGTTACTCGATGCTTCTGGCCTCTGAAATTAACTTGGGCGTAGGGTGTTTTCCTGGTAAAATGCCTGGTCAGCTCGGCAGCGACCGGGCCGGTTTAGCCCTGCGGACGACGGTATTTAGCCCCGCAATCCTTCGACCCGGCTCAGGACAGGTTTATTGCGGGGTTGGCCCGCAACGAGTGTGGATGCAAGACGAGGAACACACAAAGATGGTTGGAGTTGCTTGTAAGCCGAACACTCAAGAGAGATTGGAGCTGCTCAGTGCCGATGCCCAGTATGATTTGGCCTGCGCGTGCGGCTGTGGCAAAAGTGAACATCGCCGGCGAAGCGACCAGGGCAAATGGATATATCCGGTGACACTTCCAAATGGCGGCAGGAGCATACTGTTTAAGACATTGATTTCGAATGTCTGCACCAACGACTGCAAATACTGCCCGCTCCGAGAAGATATGGACATTCGTCGATGCAGCCTGGGGCCGGACGAGACGGCAAGAGTATTTCTCGATTATTATCACCAGAGAAAGGTTTTTGGGCTATTTTTGAGTTCGGGCGTTTTGGGCTCGCCTGATGTGACTATGGACAGGCTCAACGCAACTGCACATATCTTACGAAAAAAGTACCAGTTCAAAGGATATGTTCACCTGAAAATTATTCCAGGCGCTAGCGATGCGGCGATAGAACAGGCGCTTTCACTGGCAAGTGCCGTGTCACTGAATATCGAAACGCCGGGCGAAAAGTATCTGGCAAAGCTGTCCGGCAAGAAAAAATATATTCACGACATAATCGAGCCTATGAAGCTCATTAGCAGACTGACCGCCGCCGGGTCAAAATACCAGCGGACAAAGCAAACAACGCAATTCATCGTGGGGGCGGCCGGCGAATCGGATGCGGAAATCGTAAAGTATGTTTGGGCTTTGTACGACAGGCTGAAGATGCACCGGGTGTATTTCAGCGCCTATCAAAAGGGGCTTGGCAATGCATCTATAGCCGGTGAAAAGGCTGGCCCGGAGAAACCGGCAGATGTTTTTGTGCGCGAGCATCGGTTGTATCAGGTGGACTTTCTGTTTCGCAAATATGGCTTTGGGGAATCGGACATTATTCTGGATAATAATGGGAATCTGCCGTTGACTATTGATCCGAAAGAGGCATGGGCGCGGCGAAATCCGGATGTGTTTCCAATAGATATAAACCGGGCGTCGCGCTTTGAGCTTCTAAGGGTGCCGGGACTCGGCCCGGCGACCGTAAAACAGATTGTGCAACAGCGAAAAACCGCAAGGATACAACGAATCGAAGACGTAGGCAAAGCCGGACTTAGACTGGAAAAAGCGGCAAACTACCTGACTTTTTGAGATTCAACTTCTCTTGTCAAGAATCGGTATGAGCGATGTAGTAATCTTTCTTAGCGCTAATTTCTACGCCTGGTTTATCCTGCCAGCACTAATATTCCTGGCCAGGATTGCGGACGTCAGCATAGGCACGGTACGGCTGATATTCGTATCCAGAGGATTCAAATATCTGGCTCCTTTCGTGGGCTTTTTTGAGGTCCTTATCTGGCTTTTAGCCATTGGCCAGATTATGAAGAATCTGTCCAATCCTATCTGCTACATCGCCTACGCAGGCGGCTTCGCAATGGGCAACTTCGTGGGCATGTACATAGTTGAGAAGCTATCCTTGGGGCTGGTGCTGATAAGGGTTATCACCGAAAAAGATGCCGGGCCGCTGGTGGAGTGTCTCAGATCGGAAAATTATGGGGTCACCAGTATTGATGGGCACGGAGCCAGCGGCGAAGTGCGGGTGGTTTTCACGATCGTTCCGCACCGAGAAGTGCAAAGCGTGGTGGATTTGATTAAAAAATTCAATCCGCAGGCATTTTACTCGATAGAAGAAGTCCGCCACGTTGAAAAGGGAGTATTTCCTGTCAGAAAGAATTGGCTCAATCTAAGCTGGTTAGGGCTATTTCGAAAAGGCGAGTGAATCAACTTTTCTGGCTCTGATCTGGCGGTCAGGGGCTTTTGTGCCGGCCAAACACAGTACTGACGGAGCACCACCGCCAATTTGGGGAAATTTGTTGCAATTTGCGCTCTTGGTCGTTAGTATTCCACTGAAACCAGTTTGGCTGAAATCTGTGGCCAGGGCAAGGTTTTAGAAAATGGCTGAGCCAACCGGAAGTGGTGCTAAAGGCGGAAAAACCGCTGTCAGCAAAGAGATTCGGGACTTTGTAGATGGCCTGAGCGATGAGCACCGCATGCTGGTCGTCCTGAAGGCGCAATTATATGATGGCGCGTGGGAACCGATGCTGGATGACCTGCGAAATCGCTTAGCCGGTAAGCCATACATATTTAAGCTGGTAAACCGAATACAAGATGACATAAAACGAATCGAACAGATGCAGAAATTCGAGGCTGAGCACCACATTGATCTGGCTGACTATGTGGAGCTGCGGTGACCTTTTTGAGGGTATGAAAATGCTCAGAGCAGGGCGATGTAGACTATCCTTGACAATGGGGCTGTTGGTTTTGTCTGCGGCAGCCGAAAACTTGGCAGCAAACGATGATTCGCACTGGCTTGTTTCCCCGGAGATGCTCAAGCAAGCCAACCTGAAAGTAACGTGGCAAAATCAAGTGCCGCTTAAAAAGGGCGAGGCACTGGAGCGTCTGCTCCTTCGGGATAATTATATATACGCCCTCTCCGACAAGAATTTCCTGGCTTGTCTGGATAGACAAAAGGGTAGCATGATGTTTGCCCGGCCGATTGCGCCGCCTGGTTTTGTCGTGCTCGGCCTCGATCTGTATAAAGGTGACATTATATCCATAATCGGCCATAACGTCGTTGAGCTTGATTCCAGATTGGGCACTGAACGTCGGACCTGGCGGTCGGAACTTGCCGTAACGTGTCCGCCGGCTCGCAACAGCTCATTTTTCTACCTGGCGGGCACCGACCGGCGTTTGCACGCGCTGCACGCCGATAACAGGGTTCAGGTCTTCGCGGTTGCTGCCAAGAACGACTCGATGATTACTTCGATTATCGCAGATGATAAGTTTGTTGTCTTTGGGACCGATGCCGGTAACGTGATAGGCGTTGCGCCGGACAAGCCTTATCAACTGTGGCAATTCGATGCCGCAGATGCCATCGCAGGGACTCTGGTCAGGGACGCGACGTCGTTATTCTTTGCCAGCAAGGATACAAACCTTTACAGGCTCGACATTGTTGACACGCTTGTGACAAACCTCGCCTGGAAGCAGCAAATGCCGGGAATCCTCCAGAAAGAGCCGCGTGTTACTGCTGCGGCTGTCTATCAGTATGCTGGAGGTGAGGGCTTGGCGGCAGTGAACAAACAGAGCGGCAAATATATGTGGTCACTGAAAGAAGGCAGCGACTTACTGGCGGAGGCGGCAGGCAAGGCTTATGTTATCACAAACAAGAGAACCCTGGCGGTGATGGACAATGGCAACGCGAGGAAGTTGTGTGTGGTGAATTTCGCGGACGTCTCAAAACACGCGACTAACACGACTGATTCAAAGATTTATATTGCTGATAAACGTGGCCTGGTTGCCTGTTTGGAACCGGTTGAATAACGAGTAGTATTTAGCAAACAGTTTGGAGAAGGAGTTCAAATGGACGTCAAAATCAAAACGGCATTGATCAGTGTTTCGGACAAAAGTGGTGTCGTAGACTTCGCCAAGAAGCTGAGCGCTATGGGCGTAAAGATAATCAGCACCGGCGGCACCGCCAAGAAACTTGCCGAGGCGAGCGTCAACGTGGTCGGCATTGAGTCGGTCACGGGCTTTCCGGAAATGATGGATGGCCGGGTCAAAACGCTCCATCCCAAGATTCACGGAGCTCTGCTGGGCCTGCGGGACAAGCCTGAACACAAAGCGGCGATGCAGGCACACAATATTGAGCCGATCGACCTGGTCTGCGTGAATCTTTATCCGTTCGAGCAGACCATTGCCAAGCCGGACTGCACCTTGGAAGATGCGATTGAGAACATCGATATTGGCGGGCCGAGCATGCTTCGCTCGGCGGCCAAGAACCATAAGTTCGTTACTGTCGTGACACAAGTCAGCCAGTACGGCAAAGTCATTGAAGAAATGCGAAAGAACGGCGGCGCGGTGAGCGAACAATTGCGCAGCGATTTTGCACGGGCGGCCTTCGAGCTGACTGCTTCGTATGATGCCGCCATTGCAAAATATCTGGCCGGCCGGGCCGGCGTAGACTATCCGGAAAGGATCTCGATCGCGCTGACAAAAGCGGCAGCGCTGCGGTACGGTGAAAACCCCCACCAGACCGCGGCGTTCTATAAGCTGCCGCCGAGCGGCGAACCATCGGTCTGCAGCGCAACTTTGTTAGTGGGCGAGGTCGACATCAGCTTTAACAACATTCTGGATGCCAACGCGGCCTTTGAACTGGTCAAGGAATTTGAAGAGCCGGCGGCAGTGGTGGTCAAGCACCTTAATCCGTGCGGCTGTGCCGTCGATGAAGACATTCTGGTCGCATACCGTAAGGCCTACGAAGGCGATGTGACAAGCGCGTTCGGCGGCATTATTGCTCTCAATAGGAGCGTTGACGTAGAACTAGCCCGAACGATTATGGAGTCCTACAGTCGATTTGGCAAAGCGCTGGGGGCTGAGGGTTTCTTCGCCGAGGTGATCGTCGCCCCGCAATTCCAGCAGGAGGCGATTGAGATAATAAGGACGCTGAAAAGCTGGGGCAGCAGAGTTCGGCTGCTGCAGACCGGGCCCATCGACAGAAAAAAGATTGACCGCGGCGAATACGATGCTCGCTGCGTGATTGGTGGAATGCTCCTTCAGCAGAGGGATTTAGCTGGCTGGGAGCCCGACCAATTGACCTATCCGACCAGGGCCAGGCCGACCGCTGACCAGCTTGCGGATTTGCGGATGGCCTGGCTTACCGCCAAGCACACCAAGAGCAACACCATAGTGCTGGTCAAGAACAAAAAGATTATCGGCGTAGGAGCCGGACAAATGAACAGGGTCGAGTCCGGCCTGATCGCCTTTAGGCACGCCGGCAAAGAGGCTAAGGGCTGCGCTATGGCATCCGATGCGTTTTTCCCGTTCGCCGACAACGTGGAAAATGCCGCTGAGGCGGGCGTAGCTTGTATTGTTCAGCCTGGCGGCTCGAAGAAGGACGATGAGGTCATCGCCGCCGCCGACAAGCACGGCATCGCTATGGTCTTCACCGGCAAAAGACACTTCAAACATTAATAGCGTGTAGCGGGCAGCGTACAGCGGCAGACAGAATGTAGAATGCAGAATTGCGGAATTTAGGTACATGGGAATGTTTATAGGACTTCGCTCAATTAAATTTGGGCTTAATCTTGTGAGGCGGAGAAAGTGAAGAAGTTAACTCTATTCTTTTTGTCACTTATGTTTGCAATTTCGGGGTGTGTCACAAACAATGTGGTCAAGCTAACTTACCACCCCACCGGCAATCTTGGTTTCGACAATTCGTTAAGTAAAATGCCGGTGAAGTTACAACTATCCGATCAGAGAAAAGAAAAGATATTTATCCGCCATTTCTTTAACACGGCTATACCGGAATCTGGTGGAAATTATGGTGTTCATCATTGGGAGATGGAAAAACCGTCCTTGGAATTTGTGGAACAAGCCCTTAAAATGGCTATGGAGTCCTATGGTTATAGTTTCAATGAAAACCCTGCCGTAGAGCTTCATATTATACTAAGAGAATTTATTTATGCTGAAATTCCTCAGAAACCATGGAATTTCACAGGTTATATGGCGTGTGATGTGTTGGTCAAAAAATCTGCCCAAATACTTACAAAAAAACGTATATCAGAAAAAGTCGACCAGAAACTTGTTTTTCCCCGCGTTGACCAAGACCCACAATTTGTTTTGAATTTATGTCTTAATAACTTTGTGGAAAGAATTGCATCAGATTCATCGATCTTGGTGGGTATCAAAAAAGGCTATGGTGTAGATATAGTCCAAGAAGGAGTAAAAGACGGAACTACCGAAAAACCTGGAGAGGTTGCTGTGCCGAAGGCTAAGCGTGCAATAGTATCTCGCATAGGTACGGGATTTGTAGTGTCCAACGATGGCCACATAATTACTGCCTATCATATTGTAAAAGACACAACGGAAATAATGGTGAAATTTGAGAATGGCAATTGGCTTCTTGCGAAGTTGGAAAATTATTCATTCTCAAACGATGTTGCTGTGCTTAAAGTGAATCAGTCGACACGAGATTACCTTTCTTTTGTTAATTCTAAAGATGTCAAACAAGGTCAGAAGGTTTTTACGTTAGGTTATCCGGTTTTTGACGTTTTGGGGAATGAGCCAAAGTACGCCGAAGGCACGATAAGTAGCTTGAGCGGTATAATGGGTGAATATTCTCTCATGCAAATATCAGTGCCTGTCCAGCCTGGCAACTCAGGTGGGCCGCTCGTGGATGTGTCCGGTGGTGTTATCGGAATGGTAACTTCAACTATAGCAGTCGAAGCCTTTTTCAAAGAAACAGGTACACTGCCTCAGAATATCAATTGGGCGGTTAAGGCCGATTACATAATTCCATTGGTACCGCATCAGCGTTTAAGTGAAACAGAGATTGAGACTAAAAACACTATCAGCGACCCCGTTGCGCTTGTTAAGAAATCAGTGTGTTTAGTCAAAACAAAATAGAGCTCACGAAGATAGACCCAGCCCGCTGAAAAACGGTTGTTATCTCTTCGGTTTTAATTCAACTGTTTTGCGAACTTGGACGAAATAATCGTTTTTTCTCGAGATAACTCATTTTTTGTTGACTGGAACAAATTTTGTGCATACAATGTAAATACAGGCCTTCCAAAGAGGTGTTTTAATGAGTAGTAGAGTGAAAACCAGTATCGTAAAAATAGGCAATTCGCAGGGAATTCGTATCCCAAAGCTCCTAATTCGTCAACTCCAGCTAACAGGCGAAGTAGAATTGACGGTGAAACACAACCAATTGATGATCAAGCCAAGCCAACGTCCACGCCAGGGCTGGGATGGGCAGTTTAGACAGATGGCTGACAGACGAGACGACCGGCTGTTAGACAAAGATGCGGTAAGCCTAACCCAATGGGACCAGGATGAGTGGCAATGGAAGTAAAACGCTTTGATGTCTACCTGGTCAACCTGGATCCAACTGTAGGCAAAGAAATAAAGAAGACCCGTCCCTGCCTGGTAATATCGCCTGAGGAAATGAACAGGCACATTTCCACCATAATTGTCGCTCCGATGACGACCAAAGGCAGGCAGTATCCAACACGGGTGTCGTGCCACTTCCAAGCAAAGCATGGTCAGATAGTTCTTGACCAATTGCGGACAGTCGACAAAGCCACATTGGTTAAAAAGCTTGGACGAATAGGCTCAAAAGTACAACAAACAGTCATAGCAATTCTTGGCGAGATGTTCGCAGATTAACCCAGACTAAGATGATAAGCACGGCACACCTTCGCAATATGCACGACGAAATACGCTCACCGTGGTTTCAGGCCTGCGGCTTTGCGGAGCTTGGCGACCATGTCGGTTTTTTCCCAGGTGAAGTTGGGATGGTTTCGGCCAAAATGGCCGCCGTGCGAGGTGTCGGCGTAAATCGGACGGGCAAGTTTCAAATGCTCAATCATTCCCTTCGGCGTCAGCGGGAAAAGCTCCCTCACGATCTGGCTTAGCTTCTGCTCGCTGATTTTGCAGGTTCCTTCGGTGTTGACAAGCACCGATACAGGCTCGGCTACTCCTATGGCATAAGACAACTGGATTTCACAGGCATCAGCAAGGCCGGCGGCAACTACGTTTTTGGCTACGTATCTCGCCATATAGCTGGCGCTGCGATCAACTTTGGTTGGGTCTTTTCCACTGAAGCAGCCGCCGCCGTGCCGGCCCCAGCCGCCGTAAGTATCGACCATAATTTTTCGCCCGGTGACGCCGCAATCGCCCTTGGGGCCTCCTATTACAAATCGGCCAGTCGGATTGACGTGAAATACAATGTGTTTGTCTACGAGGCGCTTTGGAAGCACGGGCAAGACAATCTTCTCGATGACTTCTTTGCGCAACTGTCTGTGTGAGATTGTCGGCGCGTGCTGAGCAGCTACGACCACCGTGTGAATGCGTTTTGGCTTGCCATTCTGATATTCGACCGTCACCTGGCTTTTGCCGTCCGGCCGCAACCAGGGAAGTTTTCTACTTTTACGTGCCTTTTCAAGCTGAGTTGTTATCGCGTGAGCCAGTTGAATCGGCATAGGCATAAAAGGCGGCGTCTCTCTACGGGCGTAGCCGAACATAAGCCCCTGGTCGCCGGCGCCCTGCTCTTTGTGCAGGCCTCGGCCTTCAGTGACACCCTGCGAGATATCCGGACTTTGCTTTCCAAGCGAGACCATAACAGCGCAGCTTTCGCAGTCGAATCCCAGTGCCGGGTCGTCATAGCCGATCTTCCGTATCGTTTCGCGGACAACAGTGGGGACCTCCACAACGGCCCTTGAGGTAATTTCGCCCGCGACTATAACCAAGTTGTCCTTGACCATTGTTTCGCAGGCCACCCTGCTTGTCGGGTCCTGCGCGAGCATCGCATCAAGGATTGCATCCGATATATGGTCGGCGACCTTGTCGGGATGGCCCATTGTCACGGACTCGCTGGTAAAAAGATAGTTAGCACCGGTCATTTTTTTCCCCATTTGCGTTTCATCCTTTCAGACCAACACACGAACATGATAGGAGCTGTTTGCAGCGTAGTCAAGCTCAAAAGGCCCGGTGCAAACTGCCGGTCCTCGTAACTTAATTAATCAGGGTTTTCTTGCACTGTCGTTAAGCGTCCAGTCGTATTTCATATATTTGACCGAATAGTTCCCCACTTCAAGATAGGAAACGCTGCCCTGCGGAATATACCTGCCGATAAAATTCAAGACGGCGCCGGTTGCCGACTCCTGGTCTTTGAACTTTTTGTCGGTGCCATATTTTTCAAGAAATTCGCTGCCGTACCAAGTTGGCTTGGACTCAAATATGGCTGATAGATACACTGTCTGCCCGGCTCGGTCAATTTTGAAACCGTAGGTGCTGGACAGAAACTTCTTACACTGTTCGTCCAACTGTTTGTCGAGCTTGTAACCATAGTACGGCTCATTCCGCAAGACAGGACTCGAAAGACTTGCACGAGTCAAGGCCAGGAATACTCGCGGCTCTTTGAACTCTTTTCGGAAAAACTGCTGTTCAATCGCCGAGAGCGTAAACTCC
>Ga0315280_10007321_pt1 | contig 14876 bp, 16 predicted proteins | sample YL17G06_40_MG_FD_203697 | JGI IMG/M metagenome (GOLD analysis project Ga0315280, IMG submission 203697) | Sediment microbial communities from Yellowstone Lake, YNP, Wyoming, USA - YL17G06_40 | ecosystem: Environmental > Aquatic > Freshwater > Lake > Sediment | place: USA: Wyoming | collected...
GACTGATTGATGGGATGGTCCGCGCCCGATTTCGTGATGGGATGGATAAACCCTCCCTCATCGAGCCGGGAAAAATTTATGCCTACTCTTTGGATTTATGGAACACCTGCCAGACATTTAAAAAAGGACACAAGATTCGGATCCAGATTGCTTCGAGCGCTTTCCCCAAATATGACCGCAATCCCCAGACAGGCGAAGTCCTGGGCAAGACGATAAAACTTCAAACAGCCGAGCAGAAAATTTATCATGACAAAGCCCATCCCTCTCATGTGGTCTTGCCGATTGTCCCAAAAAAATAGTGGTTAATCCCCTCATTTCCCCCCTTTTCTAAAGGGGGGATTAAAGGGGAATTGTTAGATTTTCTGGTCGTTGATATCTTCTTCGTAGAGGGCATCAATCAGGTCTTTGTATCTCTCCTCGATGATATTCCTCTTGACCTTCAAAGTGGGAGTAATCTCTCCCTTTTCGATCTCAAAGTCTCTGTCAAGCAGGGCGATCTTCTTTATTCTTTCGTAAGCAGCCAGGCCGGGTGTATACCGGTCGACCTCTGCCTTCATGAAATTCTGGACGTTCGCATCCTGAACCAATTCTTTCAGTTCTTTGTAGCGAATGTCGTTGACCTTAGCGTATTCTTTCAGTTTCTCAAAATTGGGAACGACCAGCGCAGAAACAAATTTTCTCCTATCTCCAATGACGACCGCGTTTAAAATATAAGGATTAGTTTTCAGAAGGTTCTCGATGGGCTGAGGCGCGACATTCTTTCCGCCCGAGGTGATAATCAGGTCCTTTTTTCTGTCGGTGATCACGACAAAACCCTCCTCGTCGATATGCCCGATATCGCCTGTGCGGAACCAATCTCCTTCGAATGCTTCTTTGGTCTCTGCCTCCTTTTTATAATATCCCTTCATCACGTGCGGCCCCCGCGTTAAAATCTCTCCGTCCGGCGCAATCTTGACCTCAACTCCTGGGATGGGCCTCCCAACTGTTCCAAATTTGAGGTTATCAAAGGTGTTAATAGAGATTACAGGCGAAGTCTCTGTCAAGCCGTATCCCTCGAGCACTACAAGGCTCATGGCATAGAAAAACTCAGCAATATCTTTAGAGAGCGGAGCGCCGCCGGAGACAAAAAACCTGATCCTTCCTCCTGTTCGTTCGATGATTTTGGAAAAAACGAGCTGGTGGGCAAGATTTCTTTCAAACTGAAGAAACCCAGAAATGGGTTGTTTGGCGAGTTTCTTTGTCCCATATTTTTTCCCCACTTTAACGGCCCAGAAGAAAATTTTCTTTTTGAGCCCAGAGCTCGCCAGCACATTGTCCATCACCCTGGAATAAATCTTTTCTAAAACGCGGGGGACGTTGACCATGATGTGGGGCCTGATCTCGAGCAAATCTTGGGCCACAGTCTCCAGGCTTTCGGCAAAGCCGATGGTGCAGCCTCTATAGATATAAGTGAAAGTCGCCATCCGCTCCAGGACATGGGAGAGGGGCAAAAACGATAATACAGTATCCCTATAGGAAAACTCTATAACCGAGGAACAGCTCTTGACATTGCTCAAAAAGTTGCGGTGGGTGAGGATGACGCCCTTGGGAATTCCTGTTGTTCCTGAGGTGTAGATGATGGATGCCTCATCGTCAGGCTTAATTTCGAGGGCTAATTTTTCAAAGACCTCGGGCCGGGCCTCAGCGACTTTCTTGCCTCTTTCCAGGACCTGAGCAAAGGTCAACACCCCCTCCAGCGCCTCCCGGTTAAAGGTTATATAATGCTTGACCTTGCCGAGATCCTTCTTGACTGCTTCTATCTTCTGCCACTGGACGTCATCTGAAAAGACGAATATTTTTGCATCCGAGTCATCGGCAATGTATTTGACTTGTTCAGCCACTAAAGTTGTATAAATCGGGACTGTGATTCCGCCTAGACACAGATTGGCAAAGTCAGTTATCACCCATTCCGGCCTGTTTTCAGAAAGGATCACCAGCTTATCCCCTTTCTCTGCGCCCAAATCCTTAAGTCCGAGACAGAAGTGTTTGACCAAATCGCCAAATTCTGCTGTCGAGATCGGAACATATTTTCCTTCTTTTTTGTAGAGCATGAATTCATCTTTAGGATAGGATTTGACAGTGTTGACTAAAACTTGAGCAAGCGTTTCGGCCATTATTCCCTCCTCCGTTAAAGTTGTGCCCATTTTAGAATTGAAAAGATTTTGCTGTCAAGTTTTTTATAAGGTGGCTGACTTAGTGCGGAATCGCTGGGGACTTTTAGCTTATGACCTTTTCATTTACCTCTTATTCAATTCCGCTGATTTTGAGCTTAAGGAAAATTTTGCTACGAATGCATCCGAGTAACCACGACCAAAGGTTTTTTGAATGGCATTTTTTGTGGGAAAATCGGCGCTGTAGGTCGTACTGATGATATAAACCGCCCCGCTGCTGTCGACAGCTATACTAAATCCTCGTTCTTCGTTGGACCCACCCAGGTAAGTGGAATAGTCAAGGCTATTGCCGCTGGGGGATAGTTTCGTTACGATTGCATCATAATCACCACCTTTGGTTCCTTGATAAGGACTCTTTTTAGGAAAATTAGCGCTGTATGTATAACCGGTCATATAGGCTGCTCCGCTGTTGTCCACAGCTATTCCAACACCATAATCATTATATGATCCGCCCAGGTAGGTGGAATAGATAAGACTAGTGCCACTGGATGATAACTTCGTTACGATGACATCGTAGCCTCCATGGCTAGTTTTTTGAAAGGGGTTCTTAGTCGGGAAATCGTAGCTGTATGTGTAACCGACCATATAAGCTGCCCCGCTGTTATCGACAGCGACATTAATACCATAATCCCTACTACAGCCGCCGAGGTATGTGGAATAAACCAGTACTAATGGATCGATGATTAAATCATAATTCGGGTCATATTCTCTGACAACGAATCCATATTCATCCTTTCCCATTGCTTTAAACCTAACCCTCACTTCCGCCCTTTTGCCGTCAATTATCTGATAGCTTAGCGGCTTACGATGCCTGAGTTCTCCAAATTTGCCTTCCACAAGGAGGTTCCCTTCCCTATCTATCCTGGTTGTTTTCACATCTTTGTAGGCAAAGCGAATATTCTCAGGTCTCCCGCCTGGCCTCACCACCCAGTCATACTCAATTTCTTTCTCAACTCCATAGATTTTGAGGTCAATATTTTTGTAGATATTTCGGTATACCACTGCGCTAAATGTCGAAATGTCTGCTTGCCATTGAGATGGATCATTGCCTATAAAATAATTCACGCGGTGTTCAATCGGATCGCAAGCCATAAGCTCAGCGTTCTTGTTGACATCCAGGAATTGTAATCTTGACACATCCCTTTCAGGTTCAAACTCTGATTCTTCAAGATGATTTTTTAGTGTCCCAGATACTGAATTCTGAATTGCCTCTTTTTTCATGGCATCAAACACTAGTCCCTCTTTTGTCAGCCATAGTGCAGATCCCGATGTCTTTGTATAAAAAAGCACTTCCTTGTCCGCCTGCCCTTGGTTTGGGATAAAATAAAGTGGAATCTTCCCAAAATCAGTCTCTCTTTTCAAAACGTCGGACGATCGCCATTCGTTTTTGAAAATTTTCAAATCAAAATTATCACCGCCCTTCGTCAATTCTCCCGAGATAGAAAAAACCAGTAATCCGCTAGACAGAAACCCTAAAATCAAGAACAATCTTTTCATTCGTCCTTCCCTTTACATTGAAATTTCATTCAATTTATTGGCTATAGCCTGAATCTGTTATTCAAAAATAGACATAATGATGATTAATGTCAAGATGAAAAAAATTCCCCAAGCCCTGACCGCCGCGCTTATGCCTCGGGTATTGGTTGATTTCCGTCTTCTTCCCATACCCCTTTTAGTTCCTGAGGCGACTGCCAAGCCTGTGATATCGGCTGTCCACTGAGGCCCAGAAATGACTCTTTCATCCGGATTGAATTCTCCCATGAGCGTTATTGAAATAACGTTAAACTTATCCTCAATCCAGGGCGTGGCAAAATGAAATTCGCTCAATTGAAGATTCCCGTCGACTGAAACTCTGTCTCGAAGTGAAAAAGTACCGGAAGAAGTCAATTTGCTTTCGCAACGAATGTTTCGATTATTCTGATTGGCTTCAATTGACTGACATTCTAATCCAAACTCATAGGTCCCTGCTTGATGTGATTTTGATAAATCGAGATCGGCTTTCAGCAGGCTGATCTTCTGTGAGGGTAGAATGATGGCCAGCGAAATATCCTTCAACTTGATTTTCTTGACGTAGCCCAACGCATTGTCCAATCCCGAAAGCGCCGCCCGCAAATCTATCTTCCCAGCAACCTCTTGATTTATCCGGACATCTGCGCCTTCGATCTCAATGGATTCAAAAATCGGCTTCCTCTTTTTCAGAAGCTGCCTGAACTCGCCTCTGGCTCTGAGCTTTTTTATAGAGATCTCGATTTGTCTTCCCGGAGCGCTCTGAGACACCCCCACCGAGGAGAGATAAACATCCAAAGGAAAAAAGCCATTGCCCAGTTTTCTGATCTCGATCTTGAATCCACTTTTATTGGCCGCAAATTTTTGAAGGATGTTTTTGGTGAGTGATTTGTTGTAATAGAAAAGTAACGAAGCGATCTAAATTTAACTGGATTTCCCCTTCTCTCCCCTTTGACATAGGGAGTATAGAAGGAACTGAAAGGGTGTCACTTTGGAGAGGTTTCCAAATATTCAGCGAATTCCAATATCCTTAACCTGTTGTCTGAAAAAGCTTTTTAAGTCTTCCCAGGAGAATTCGGCAAGCATCAGCAAATCGGGATCTTTTTCTGCATCTTCAAAATAGACCAGGCTTTTGAGAATGTGATAAAGATTAAAGTTTTCAACTCCGTATTTAGAATCAAAATAATCCAAAAACTCTTTAAGGCTCAGGTTTTTGTTATTTAAGATAAAGAAAAGATCTACAAAATCTCTTTTCTTGCCGCGTGAGGAAATGGTATCAATTTTCATACACCCGATGTCTTCAAGAGAAGCAATATTCAGTTTCAAATATGTTTCCAGATTCCGGATCAGAGGATAGTCGTAATGAAAAAAGCTGACTTTGGTTGTGTTGAATCTGCCGACCAATGTTTGTGTATCAGTATAATCAATAACAAAGTTTCCGTGACTTTTGAGAGATTCCTGGAGTTCAAAATGGACAAATTGGATTTTGGAGAAAAAATCAAGGTCCTTGGAAATTCTGTGCCCGAGGTGAAGAGCACAGCCTGTGCCCCCGGCGAGATAGAACTGCTCGACCAAAGGGATGGCGGAAAGGGTTTTTAGGTTCTTTTTAGATTGTTCTGTTAATACAGAATTAAACATTCCTCTGATTGTTAAGCAAAATCTCCCAAAAATTTTTGCTCTTCTTGGATATACTCCGGCTTTCTTGGAGCGTTTTTTTGATATCGGCCAATGAATAGGTCGAGAAAAGCCAATCCACAGCAGTTTTATCGCCCAATTCAAGGATTCTCTCGATAATATAGCTCTTGTGTAATTGAATATCGATTTTTTCTATGTCGGCTTCCCAGAAAAAAGGAAAAATATTTTTTAAAACCCTATCCATTTTTTAAATTATAACACAATTTGCTGGATGTCGCACTTCCTATTAGCCGCTAATTTTAATCTCAGGCTGGCTTAAAGAGCAGCCAGGCATTTCTTGGCGTCCTCGACTTCGGGAAGGCCGGGATCGGCGTTTTTCCAGACGTCGAGGAATTTCTGGTACTTTTCGGCAGCGCCGGCTGAGTGGGCATTCATGCGTCGGGTTTTACTTGGTCCCCTAATAATTTTTGATAAATCATAACATGATGGGATGTCAAGTTGAGCTAAAAATAGCGGAAGCGGGCTCAAAAGCCGCAGCGACGCTCAAAAGCACCGGAAATCGCCCAGACCTCTCCTCCCGGGGCAAAAAGAAGATCATGAAAAATATTCGGCCGAGGTCTCGGCGGCCATCAGGACTTCTTGATAAGCAACCTGGACGGGGGGACGCTTTTTGGTGATGAAGTTTAACTTCTAAGCAGTTTCAGATCTATATCCCCTTTTTTATTATTACCCCTTGATACCGCACAATCTCAATCTTCCCCGAACTCTGGAGCTCTTTGAGCACGAACCAGGCCTGCGGCCCCAGCCATCCTCGCCCAAATCCTCCATCACCCGACGACGATCAACATCAAGGGTAAAGTCGGGGAAGGGGGCTCAGCGGGGAGACCGAAGTGGAAGCGACATGAACACACAGGAGGGGGTAAATTTTCAATAACTGGAGGATGGCTTATTATAGGTGGCCATTGAAAATATTTTAAATGATCTTGGTTTCTAGCTCTTTAAGCATGGCATTAAAGACTCATATTCGCACCCAAGCCCCTTTCTGTTCAGCTTGAAAGCCTCTCCTCGCCATCAGTAATGACTTTTGATGATGGGAGAACGAGGCAAGCAAGCTAAGGAGGCATCCTTAGCTATTGCGGCCGAAAACGAAATAACCCAGATAGAGAGATGTTTATTCTCTGCATTTAATATCGTAGGGAAGTTGTGTTATAGTTCGAGCGGCGAACAAGAAATAGAGCAGGGGAACAATGAAAAAATCGAAGAGCCTCGTTGAACAGCGGCTTACAGGGCTCTTAGACTGAACCGGTTTTCAGTACTTCTCTCCTCTTGGCCCTTCGTCCCATAAGTGATCCAATGAAAGAGGCTGTCAGGGATAAGACGAGGATCCCTGCAGAAGAGATCTACAAAGCGGATTTCCAGAAATTGGGCTCGACAACCGCCGACACGATAAGAGCAAAATTGGTGATGATGGCAACATACCATATACCCGAAGGGTTCTTTTTACATATAAAGTAACATGCCGCAATGTTGATGACAGCATAAGCGACCATTCCGAGAACATCATTAGTTGGTTCACCAAGAATCAGCCCAGCCATCAGGCACCGATCCCTGTTGCTAATGCAGCTAGGGCAGAGGAAGTATGTTGTTGAATGTTTGTCTTTTTCGTTGTTTCCATGCCCAGCGTCGCTCCGCTCCGACAGGCGGCCGCTTTCGTTCGGATTCGGTGGCCGGAATCATCGGATTACGCCCCCTGTTTTTGGGGTCCATTTCAGTATTCAGATTATTTAATCACTCTTTTTAAAAAATACCCTTCTTTGTCAATCACTTCTCTTAGGAGGTAGAGGTCATGCTTGGTTGGTTCGGCCATGACTTTGACTTCAAGAGGAATAATCAGTTCGAAATCCACCAACGCCTGAATATCTGAGGGTTTCGTGTCTTTTCTTACCTCGAGAAGTATCATTCGTTTTGTTTTTGCATCAAAACCGAAGAGGGCTCGATTGGTAATCACTCGGTAGGGTCCCGCACCCATGACTCCTGCTTTTTCTCGATAATCAGCCGAACCATCGCCAAAACCAATGCTGGTCACGAAATCTATTTTTTCTACAAATCTTCTTTTTTCCAAAGCCATAATGATAATGGTTTTCTCGCAATTGGCGGCCATGGCGCCAGCGCCGCCGCTACCTGGGAATCTGACATTTGGTTGGTGATAATAATCTCCCTGAATAGTGGAGCAAACGTTGCCATACATATCTATTTGGGCGCCACCAATGAAGGCGTAGTCAGTAAAACCTCTTTGGGTTAGTTCAAAAACAGAACAAAGGCCTTTTAGGTAACAAGATTTGTGGGCCGCCCTGGTATCACCAACGGACAAAGGCACACCCATCTCTAAAATCGGCGCTAACGAGCCGGCCTCGTAAATCATATAAAGATTGGGGGCATGAGTCAGTTGGGCGTGGGTGGCGGCAATAATCGGCAAACCAGTTCCCACAAAGACAATTTTTCCGTCTTCTAAAATTCTGGAGCCGGTGTAGGCAATCATTTCAAAATCAGTATATTCAGACATTTTTGATTCTCCTTGGGGTATTAAACGATAATCGGTTGACCGCCGTCCAACTCTCTTAATTGGTTCAACCTCTGATATCCTATCTTCTCGAGAAAATCATCAAATGTTTGGCAACCAAAAATATATTCATCGAAATATTTTTTCAGCGGTTCTTTATTGCCGGTCCTTCGGAATTCTTCGCAAATGCTTCGAAATTTCTGGAGATGCTCCATATCAAACCAATAATGACCGTAACAGGCGCCGGGATAACTTCCGTAGGATTGTTCAATGACAGCATCGATAGCCATATAGGGAATTTCGGTGAGGTTGGGGTAAGTCCTGATTGTTTCCGTTGAAATAATTTTTTCGGTACTCATAATCGTGTAACTGGAAGCTAAGGCGATTTCTGGACAGGTACAGAGGGCACCAAATATTCGGGCGTTACCGTAAATATCAGCCGCAGTCACATGAATTATTCCAACATCAGGATGGCAAGCCGGTAAAACATAAATATTTTTGCCAGTAAAGGGACACTGAATCATTTTGCCCCGATTGACCAATTCCATATCAGTGCCACCGTGGTCTCGGACCGGAATAAAAGGAATACCCATCGCCCCGGCTTTAAAACGCGCTGACATTCCGTAATTGGTGTAATCATCCAATTCAATCAGGCCTCGAGAAGTTAAATAGCGCAGTAAGGGAGCAATCCCGATGATTTCGTAACCCCACCAGGCTATTTCTGCCCGCTTTATCGAAATCCGGTCAGGCTCTAAAATCATGGCACCCGCCAGCCATTCGGCACAAATAGAATTTGAATGGAAGGAAAGCGTCAAGTCTCTGGCCCCCTGCCTAATGATTTCATGGATGACAGCAGCCGGAACCCGGGTATTAACGAAACCACCGATGCCGAGATTAATACCGTCCTTAATGTGTTCTTGGACAGCCTCTTTTAAAGTCATTCGCTTATCGTAGAGCCCGTGTGGTTTGTTAACAGCAATCTTCCTGGCTTTATTGGGTGTCGGCCCCCACCACTCAAATGGTTTTTCTTCATACTTTAACTTGGAAATCTCCTTAATTTTCGAACTCGCTTTACTCTTTACTAAAGACATTTGAGGGTCTCCCCATTCTTTGGACAGTTGAGGGAGGGTTCTGAAGGTGCAATTAAGGTCCGCCGTCCGTAACCATTTTATCCATTTTGACGCCCAAAAGCCAATATTTGTGGGGAACCCGAAAAAACGGCCATACCACTTGACCTAGGAACGACGATCTCGAACCGTTCCATACTAACCCCCTTGGCAAAAAGTCAGGTTTTATGCAGCTTCTCCCAGTAGAACGAGACCTTCAAAGAAACGGTCATCGCCGTGAACATCCTCGACCGGATCCTCTATCACTCCACCACGATCAACATCAATGGCAAGTCGGAGAGGGGGGAAGGAAAAAAGGCGGAGGGCGGAAAGAGGGCAGGAGGAGGGGGAAGTGGGAGAGGGCGATAAGAATATTGAAATATAATCGCGGGGTGTTCTGAAGCTTGGGGGATACGGAAGGTGCGGTGGAGATGAAGGGGTCACGAATCCTGGCTAAAGAGGGCGTCATTATCGTAAATGTCGAAAAAATATCTTCGATGATTATCGTTCAAACAGAAATGATGATAGAATGGAAAACTCGGAGGCAATAATGATAAAAAATATTATGGAAAAAGAGAATCCTAAAGGCGAAAAGATCAAACAGGAAATTAAAGAAATCAGAAAAGGACTGAAGAGGCTAAAGAAAAGCAAAAAGCGAATGCAATTGCTGTGGTATAGAACAAAGAAAGAACACGTCGCTTTAATAAAAGATCTTGATCAAAGACTGAAGTCCCTTAAGAAGAACATAGCCAAGAAGAAGACGACTCCAGCGAAAAGGGCGGTTGGAAGAGCTATAGGAAAAAAGACTCGCGCAAAAAAGTCAATTATGGAACCAATGAGAAAGAAGGCGCCAGAAAGAAAGCAAATCAAGAAAAAAATCATTAAGAAAACGCGGAAGAATATTCCGCCGGCGAAAAAGAAATAGATTTATATTTTCGACGCCACCCTAGCCGTTTTTGGCTTCTGATTGCCGGCTAAATAAGCTGGATCATCGACCACCTCAAGCTCGTGTTTGTAGCTGAGAAGCCGCCGCCGTCGTGCGTCATCGAGCAGGTCGCGCTCATGGCAGCCGAGGAGAACGTGGACTATTTTTGATCATCTCGGTATTATCGGAAGCCGGAGTCTATCGTCTTTCAGCCGGTGCGGCGGGGTTTCTTGTCCGGATTTGATCATCGGCAAGCTTTTCGTGGTCATTGACAGCGCCACTCAGCCGAAGATATAATTTCGGTATGGTTAGAAGGGCAGATTCATCGCCAAAAGCGGGAATTCGCCGCGTCGCGGAAAAAGGAAAATCCTATAATCCCATATCAGAAGCTGCAGGAGACGCATCCCAGGCGGGTTGCGCGCCAAAACCGCAGCTTGTTTTTCCTATGCGCTCGGCGACGACATCAAGTGACAAGAAAGGGTTTGCCATGATGCGACATTGCAGGAGTTTCTTCATTGTGTTGGCGGGCGGCGCGGTGTTGGCAGGGGCAATGCCAAAGGGAATAGCCGGTGTTGCCGGCGAGACGGTGGTAGTGACAGTGGGTCAGGAAAGCGGTGACGTGCACGGCACGGACAGTCCGGCGATTCAGAAGGCCCTGGACCTGGCGCTGGAGAAGGCGCCCAAGGGCGGCGGACAGGTGATCGTCAAGGCGGGCACCTATACGATCTACGGCTCCCTGTACATCCGCGGGCCGGTGACCCTGAAAGGCGAAGGCGCCAAGACGATCCTCAAGAAGGCGCCGCAGTACATCACGGCCCTGGCCAAGCCCCTCGCCGCCGACGCGGTGGAACTGGAGGTCAAGGACATCGGGCCGATCAAGCCCGGCTGGGGCTTCAGCCTGAATCCCGCCGAGAGCGCCTGGGCGACCAGCATCCGCTACGCCGTCGAGGTCAACAGCAACCGCATCAAGATGGACCGCCCACGAAACCGCGAACTCAAGTTTCCCCAGGGCCCCCTGCCCGCTGGGGCCAAGGTGCAAACCAGCTATCCCCTCATCCAGATTCTCGGGGTCGAGGGCACGGTCGTCGAGGACCTGGTCCTGGACGGCAACCTGGCGGAGAACAAAGATATGCAGGTCGTACACGCTAGCCGCAACGGCTGCATCTACATGTGCGCCGCGGCCGCGGCCCCGGGCCAGGAAGGCGGCCCCGGAAAGCACGTCGTACGCCGATGCGTCCTCCGCGACTTCGCCGGCGACGGCATATCCTGGCAGGGCTCCGCCGACGTCACGGTCGAAGACGTCGAGTGCACCGGTATGGAAGACAGCGGGCTGCACCCCGGCACCAACGCCGTCCGGCCGATCGTCCGCAACTGCCGGTTGCACCACAATGGCGGCAGCGGCATCTACGTCTGCTGGAATGTCAAGAACGGGCGGTTTGAGCAGAACGTGCTCGAAGACAACGGTTGGGCCGGCATCTCCACGGGGCACGGCGACTCGGACTGCCTGTTCGCGGGCAACCAGGTTCGCCGCAACCGGGGGCCGGGGGTCTTGCTGCGCGGCGATCTGGTCCCGCCCGACCGCTGCACGTTCGAGAAGAACGTCGTGGAGGACAACGCAGGCGGGTTCTATATCACACCCGGCATCGCCGGTACGGTCCTGACTGAGAACGTGATCCGCGACACGCGGAAGGAAGAGGCCCAACGCACGCAGAAGGTCGCCATTTTCAGCTTCTCACCCGTGGCGATGAAGGACAATAAGGTCGAGGGGGAGCTGCGGGTCCCGCCATCAAAAGATGGTTCGGCGGCAAAGTGAGAGCACGGCAGTAACGCTGCGCCTTCGCGAACACAACCTTCAATCGCGTGTTGTCTCCTCAACAAGTTCATTCAGGCTACGGGCTCCAGACGGAAGACTGCTGCCGCATGCGGCCCGACATCGCAGCCAAGCTGCCCGACGGCAGGCTGCTGTATCGCCTCAAGCGCCGCTGGCGCGACGGAACCACTCACATGATTTTCGAGCCCCTCGAACTGGTTTCCGAATATCCCGGGCAAGTCGTCGAGGGGAATGAGGAGAGCGGCGCAGGCGGCTGGTTATAGATTTATAGACGCGATTTAAGAACATCTTTGGCAAGTCGAGGAGGGGGGATTGCTTTATCTCAATTTCCTTTTAAATTCCGCCAATTCAGAGATCAGACACTTTCTCTATAAAAGAAGGCATAAGCAGTGGATCGCGGCTTGCGGCGAAGAGATGGGTTTCACATTGACAATCTGAACAACCGAATCTGGGAATTGTCCAATCAGCGAAATTCTTCAGCCTTGACGCGATTTCGCATTCGAGATCTCGGCTGGTATGCATGGGTATATCTTTATAGAAAGTCGCATGAGCTCTTAGATAGTCGATATGCCAGAAGGATTTCTTCCTTTTCCTTTTGTGGCGCTCGATCCTTTTTGAGAGTCCTCTCTTGGCTGATCCGATATAGAGGTAATAGCCTCTTTTAAATCGAAGAGAACCGAGCTTCCCGATCGAAATATAGCGGTCTTCTTCAAGCCTCAGAATGATTATATATGCTCCCCGGTCTTGGATCTCGATTTCTGACATAATCCCTATTGTCTTGACAATTTAGGGGCCTTCTGAAGGTGGATTCCTAGCCAGCTATCCCGGTTCATTTTAGCCATTCCTGTGCCCAAAAGCCATTTTTTACTTGTATTGCGATAAATCGGTTTCACTAGAAGCCCAAGGAGCAGAGATATAGAGCAAGTTCATGTCAAACCCTTGGCTAAAGCTTCGGCCCTGATTTTTGCAAGAAAAAGCAAGGGCAAGTCGGAGCGGCGGAGGAAAAGGGAGGGCGAAATTTTATTAGCTTTCCTTACAGGCCGTTAGCTTATTTCATATTCACAGCCCTATCTATTTCGTACATAATAACCATAGTTTGAAAAACGAGCCGCCTTGAATCTTCCCATATTAATACCTGACCTTCTTTTTGAGCGTTGTGTTCCTGCCTTTGAATAAGATTCTTTATGGACTCCCAATATTCAGTTAAAGCCTTTAGAAAATCTTTTTCTGTTTGACCTAATTCTTTTGATTTAATCTCAAAAACTGCTTTCAGCCGGGCTATAGTTTTTGATTTGTCTGGAATATTTGGCGGTCGAAATCGATTTATAAGTGTATCTGTAAATTCTTGAACGGCTTCACGACAAAGATGCCCGATAGTTGTACTTTGCTGCTGTGAATCTGTTTTCCATAGCAAATCTTCAGCCGCAGACAGCTTTTCAAAGGCTTTGGCATATTGATTTTGAAAATCATGAAGATTAAGATAATTTCGAATAGAGGATTCAATTCTTTCAACAGGCTCTCCTAGCCTTTTCTTCAGATGTTCGTAATATTTAAAGCCCAAAGGGGTTATATCAAAATTTGGGGTTCCTCCTGAACCATACCCTAATGCAAGCAATCTTGCGGCTGCCAAAATTTCTATATCCCCAAAATAAATTTTACTTTTATCATCTCGTATGCCTGAGTAAAGAAGATAATCGCCAGCAGATGATCGAGCAACAAGAAACTTTTCCCGTTTACTTATCGGCACATTTCGAGCGGCCTCAACAAGCTTGATAAGTAATTCTTCCTGAACCGGCTCAAGTGTTATGTGTTGAAACATATTTTTCTTAATATTTGAATTATTACTGAACAAAATTTTTGCAAAATATCGAAATTTGTTTAATTTTAAATCTTTAATCAGAAAATAACAAGGGAGTGTTCAGTTTAAAACCCTTCTGGGACAGCCAAAAAACGGCAGACTTCTGGCTCCGATCTTTATTAGAACTTAACCTCACAAATATTCCATGCTTTCCTTAGCCGCCATGAGAGCGACCTGCTTGAGGGCAGAGGCCAATGGGGGCTTTTCATCCACAAACGTTAGCTTCAGGGGGTCGATGACACTAGAATAATTATCTTAAAGTCAATCCTTCCCCATATTTTCCTTCCATAACCTTTATCTCTTTTTTCTCAATATAAAAGTCTATTAAATTACATTAATCGGTTCTCTTCCATTTTGTGTGGGTAAGGAGAGAGAGGAAATCAGGAAACGGTCTCGCTCCCGTTCAGGTTTTTAACGCCGTTCCCTCACCGTCCTTCTCGGCGCCTGCGGAACTCGCTTGTCCGATCACTGGCCCACCAACGGCGTCCCAGACCTCCTGTTGGCATCTCCCTTTGAGCAGTTTAGGCTCAGACAGCCTCGGCGCCAGGAGGTTCCCTCGAAGGACGGTTCGGGAAGGCTAAACCTTCAATGGTCGCTACGACTGTTTCCTGATCTCTTAGATGTAGCCCACACGAAATGGAAGAGATCCCATTAATCTAACAATAAATCCGTGGGTGCTTTATTTTTGGTAATTCCGCCTAATTTGCTGGTCTCGGCCGATCTCGCAAGTCGAGCTGAGAAAAACGGGAAGCGGGCCAAGAGGGCGCAGGGAAGCTTAAAAACGCCGGAAATCGCATAGAGGTCTCCCCCTGAGGAAGAAGACAGTCATGAAAAATATTCACCGCCGGCCTCGGCGGCCATTCCCGTATACATGTAGCCGGCGCGGACTGCATGCCCCACAGCCTCCTCCTGCTCAATGACCGGCTTGTGGTCCTGGGAATACTCGCCGTAGAGCTTGCGGCCTTGCTCCTTGCCCCTCATATCGAGAAAGAACTTGGCCAGGTCGAGGTATTTCTTCTTGCCCGTGAGCCGGTAGAGCTTGACCAATCCGATCTCAATCTCCTGGTGACCGGGCGGGTTCGTCCGCTTTCCAGGACAAAACTCAGCCGCGATGAGGTCGGCGCTTTTGAGCGTCCCTGCGGCTTCTTAGCCCTTCCCAGGCAATTTTTAGCTCAACTTGACATCCCATCATGTTAGGATTTATCATCCATGATCAGGGGACGAGGTAAAACCCGACGCATGAAT
>Ga0315280_10007322_pt1 | contig 14875 bp, 14 predicted proteins | sample YL17G06_40_MG_FD_203697 | JGI IMG/M metagenome (GOLD analysis project Ga0315280, IMG submission 203697) | Sediment microbial communities from Yellowstone Lake, YNP, Wyoming, USA - YL17G06_40 | ecosystem: Environmental > Aquatic > Freshwater > Lake > Sediment | place: USA: Wyoming | collected...
TCAACTACCCCGACGTCGTGAAGATGATGAGCGCCGATCTCGACTGGACGAGTGATCTCGGCGAGGCGGTCGTCGCCGACCAGGCCGAGGTGCTCGAAGCAGTCCAGAGCTTTCGCCGCAAAGCGCAGGCGGCGGGCAATCTCAAGTCCGACGACAAGCAGGTGGTGAAGACCGAGAAGGAGATCATCATCATCGAGCCGGCCGATCCGCAGGTGATCTACGTCCCTCAATACAACCCGAGCACCGTCGTCGTCTACGGGTCGCCGTACCCCTACGGCTACTACCCGACGCCTTATCCGTCGTACTACTACCCCTATGCGCCGGGTGCAGCGCTCGCCGCCGGCGTGATCTGGGGCGTCGCGATCGGCGCAATCTGGAGCGGTGGCCGCTACGGCGCGAATTACGGCGGGGGCAGCATCAACATCAACCGCAACACCAACATCAACACGGGCAACATCAACACGGGCAATATCGGCGGCGGCGGCCAGAGACCGGGGGGCGGCGGCGCCGAATGGAAATCCAACAAGTCGCCCGGTCAGGTCAGCAGCTCGGTTGGCAAGAATGCCCCGAGCGCGCGCGCTGGTGATTCGCGCGCCGGCGCCGCAGGCGGTGGCGCTCGTGCTTCGACGGGTGCGGCGGGCGGTGGTGCTCGGCCCTCGACGGGCGCGGCGGGAGGTGGCGCTCGGCCTTCGACGGGCGCGGCAGGCGGTGGCGCCAGCGCCAACCGGTCCGGCGGTTCGGGTGGCAGCGCCTTCAGCAGTTCCGGCTCCTCGGGGCGTCAGGCTTCTGCGAACAGCTCACGCGGCGCCTCGAGCAGCCGCGCGGCGAGCGGCGGCGGCGGTGGACGGGGCGGCGGTGGCGGCGGTGGCGGCGGCGGTCGCCGGCGCTAACGGAAGGACCCATGCCATGCGCCAATCTCACTCCATTCAACTCGAGTCAAGCAACGTGAACATGCTCCGCCCCTGGTCATTCCTGCGCCGCCTTGGGCTGGCGCTTGCGCTGGCCATTCCGCTGGCTTCGGCATCCGCGCCGCAAGAAACGTTTGCGACGCCGGAAGCTGCGGTCGAGGCATTGATGGCCGCGCTCAAGGCCGACGGCGATGCGCCCTTGATCGCAATCTTCGGCGAAGAGTACAAGGACCTTGTGATCTCGTCCGATCGCGCCGAGTCCAGCGCCAACCGGGCGAAGATCCTTGCCATGATGCAAACGCTGCGCGTGCTGCGCGAGCCGACCCCGCTTCGGCGTGTGCTGCTGATCGGCGACAGGGCCTGGCCTTTGCCCATCCCCATCGTGCGCGAGGGCAACCGCTGGCGGTTCGCCACCGAGGAAGGCGAAGACGAACTCATCAACCGTCGCATCGGCGAAAACGAGAACAACGCGATCTACGTGCTGCGCGCCTACATCGACGCGCAGCGCGCGTATGCCTCGCGTGACCGCAACGGCGACGGCGTGCGCCAGTACGCGCAGAAGCTGGCCAGTGCGCCAGGCAAGCAAGACGGGCTGTATTGGCCCGCCGACGCCGCCAAAGGCGAAGAGCAGAGCCCGTTCGGCCCGTTGATCGCCGAAAGCGGTATCGTTCCGAAGGGCCGGGGCGAGGCCTACCGCGGCTATCACTTCAAGATCCTCACGCGCCAAGGCGCGACTGCACCGGGCGGCGCGTACAGCTACATCATCAACGGCCGCATGATCGCGGGCTTCGCGGCTGTCGCCTACCCCGCCGAGTACGGCACGAGCGGTGTCATGACATTCATCGTCAGCAACCACGGCAAGGTCTACGAGAAGAACCTCGGCCGGGGCAGTACCGGCATCGGTGCCTCGATCACGGTTTTCGATCCCGGCGCAGGATGGAAAGAGGTTGCGCCCTGAGGCAGTGGTCCGTGCGCGTCAAGTCGGCCGTTGCCGGCCGCTTTCGGGCGCCGGCTGCCGTGCAGTTACCGGGCCGCAGGAGATCATCATGAATACCCGACTCGCGCAACCGTTGTGGCTGTTGGCCGCCGCGGCCTCGGTTCTGGCCCTGGCCGGCTGCACCTCGGCGCCCTCCGTGCGTGCGGACTTCGACCGCGCGGCCGACTTCACGAGCTACAAGACATTCGGCTTCGCGAGCCCGCTCGACACTGACCGCCGAGGCTACCAGAGCGTGCTGTCGCAGCACCTGAAAGCGGCGACGCAACGCGAGATGGAGGCGCGCGGCATGCGGCTGGACAGCGCCGCGCCGCAATTGCTCGTCAACTTCAGCGCCAACCTCAGCGAAAAGCTGCGCGTCACGAGCGTTCCGACGACGAGCGCGTTCATCGGCGGCGGCCGTGGCTACTACGGCTACCGTGGCGGCATGTACTCGGCATGGCCGGCGTACACCGACCAGACGACTGTCACGCAATACACGGAAGGCACGCTCAACATCGACGTCGTCGATCTCGCACGCAAGCAACTGGTGTGGGAAAGCGTGCTCACCGAAGTCATCACGGAGAAAACGCTCGACAACGTGCAGGCCGCGGTCGACACCGCCGTGGCGGCGGCCTTCGCGAAGTACCCGATTGCGGCCCAGTCCAAGGCCAAGTGAGCCCAGGACTCGCCGGCGCCTGACCGCCAGATTCGGTCTTGCGATCGCGTCGCAAACCGGAAGCACGGCAGCGGCCAGCAGCGGCGTGGTGCGATAGCCGCAGAGCCTGAATTCGGCGGGGTTCTGGTCGCTGCAACTCGGGCAGTTGATCCTGGCGCTGGCCTGGCTGCAGGCAGCTCTGCTTCAGTTCGCGACCAGGCTCGACACCACCGCCTGCATCGCCTCTTTCAGCTTCGAGCGCGCCAGGTCCTCGCACTGCTGTTCGCTGGCACTGGGCAGCGCGTCGAACGCCGTGGCCATCTTCGCGGGTTTGAAGTCCAGACCCTTGCCGCGCACCGGCAACATCATCGCGTGAGCCGTGATGATGCAGGTCCTGGCCGCATTGAAGCCGCCCTGGACTTCGCTCGCGAAACCCCATTTCGTGGGCGGATAGAGCTTGGCCAGGCGCGCCGCAGGCAACACCTCTTTCCACATCGCCTTGGCGGTCGCGCTGTCCATCAGGGGCGCGCTGGAGTGGTCAATGGTGATGAACTGCGGCGCTGCCGAATGGGCGGCGAACGACGCCGACAGCACGGCCGCGAACAAGCCGATGATTCGAACCTTCATGATGAGCCTCGGGAAGTTGTCGGTCAGGTTTGGGCGGACGAGCCTCAGGCCGCGGAGCCCGCCCGGTGGCCGCGATTGTCGCCGCACAAGCGTCTGCATCTGCCCGGTCCCCTGGCCGAGGCGCGCCGGCTGGTGCGCGATTTCGTTGCGTTGCATTGCCAGCGAGTCGGGCCGTGCATCGAATTCAGTTGCAGCGCGTAGCGTTCGGTGGCGGCGAGCCAATCGCGCAAATGCTTCCAGACTCGTTGCGCGCGCGGCGCGGCGAGCGAAGCGAGGTGGGCGTCGATCGCCAGGCACTGGCGCATCGTGTCGCGCTGCACCACGCCGTTCGCCCCCCCCCCCGCACGCGGCGCTGCGAGGGCGAATGGCATGTCGCTGTTGCTCATCGAAAGGGGCACGTCCGGCTTCACTCAAACGCCGCTGCAAGAGATGGGCTGGCAGGACAGCAGGGGGCCCTCAGGCGCCGCTCGCTTCACAAAATTCGCCGCTGAAAAGCCGACCCCCAAGTTGAGCGTCCGGCGCGCCGCCTGCTACGACATGCGGCCCCTGGCAGGTTGTTGACGTTCGCAGCGGGCTGTGTGCATGCGTGCAGCAGGGGCAGGTGGCCCGGGGCACGTTCTCCGGCCCACGCTCGCGGGGCACCGTCTTCGGTTCGCAGGCGTCGCGCCATCAACAGCGTCTGTTCGTGCGATGGTCGCGGCCACCGCGAATGGTGCCTGCGCCCGTGCCCCAAGCCACCTGCCCGGGCACCGGGGTGGCATGCGAAGGCGTGGCACGCCACCCCGGATGCATCAGGGCGGTGGTGGTGCCCCCGGGCGCAGGCCCGATTCGCGGTTGCCCCCCATGGTTGCAGGGCACGGCGGTGTTGACGCGGCTGCGGATTGCAGTCTGCGACGGCCGCCCGCGAGCGTGGGCCGGAGAACGGGGGCGCCGCCGCCGCCCTGCCGCCACGACGACGGCATGCTGACCGAGCGCGGAGAGACGGCTGAAGGGTCGGTTGCGTGCACTCGAACTGATGCTCGGGTGCCTCGAAAGCAGCGGTAGCGCGCGACGCTGCGCGCGCCGGGTGAAAGCCGGCCTAAAGCGCTGCGATGCGGGCGAGCGCGCTGCGCGCCTGCTGTTCGGTGTTCAGCGACAGCTCGAGCGGTGAGCGGCACAGGCCGGCCTGTTCGTAGCGTTCGTTCTCGTAGAGTTGCGCGGCCGCCGGAAACGATTTCAACACGGCATCGAGCTCGGGGCCGGGTTCGACGTTGGCGAACTCTTCGGCCAGGTGCCGGACGACCGAACGATACTGGTCCGCGCTGAGTGCTGCGCTACTGTTTTCGAGGTGCTCGAGCAACTGCGCGAGCGTCACGACCACGCGAAACCGCTCGGGAAGTTCGATTTGCCTTGGAGCATTCATGATGCGTTCTACTCGGGCAGCTCGGAGGTCCGCCCCTGCAGCCTGACTTGGGTCCGGCCAGCCCGGTTTCAAGGGCAGCCCGGCAGCCTTGCGTGCAAGCCTTCACGCTGCGCCCCTCGGAGCCGTTGCGGCTTTCTGCCGCCCAGGCTCGTGGCGCTGCGCCCGGCGGGCTGCGCCTACACTGAGCGCCTGATCAGCGTCTTCGAAAGCAAGTTCCATGGGCCAGCGCAAGGTTGCGATCGTCACCGGCTCGGCCACCGGCGTCGGCGCCGCCACCGCGCTGGCGCTGGCCGGGCGCGGCTATGACGTGCTGATCAACTATTCGCGCAGCGAGGCCGATGCGAACGCGTCGCTGGCGGCTTGTCAGGCGGCAGGAGCGGCCGCCTTGCTGATGCGCGCCGACGTCGCCGAAGACGCCGACTGCAAGGCCATGGTGCGCTGCGTCATCGAACGCTGGGGGCGCCTCGATGCGCTGGTCAACAACGCCGGCATCACGAGTTTTGCCGGCGCGGGCAACTGGGATGCGATCGACGCGGCGACGTTCCAGCGCATCGTCGGCGTCAATGCGCTCGGCACGTTGCAGATGATCCGCGCCTGCGCCGAGCCGCTGAAGGCCGCCGCCGGCTCGATCGTCAACGTCTCGTCGATCGCCGGGGCCTTGGGCATCGGCTCTTCGGTCGCCTACATCGCGTCCAAGGGCGCAGTGAATTCGATGACGCTGTACTTCGCGCGCGCGCTTGCGCCGCAGGTGCGCGTCAACGCCGTGTGCCCGGGCCTGATCACGACGCGCTGGTTCGTCGACGGCATGGGCCAGGAAGCTTATGAACGGATCAGGGCGAACTACGAGAGCAACGCCCCGCTCGCGCGCCCGTGCACGGCGCAGGACGTGGCCGAGGCCGTGCTTTGGCTGACCGAAGGCGCGCGCACCGTCACCGGCGAGTTGCTGCTGCTCGACAGCGGCATGCACCTGGGCCCGGCGCAGACGGCGCGCATCCCGGCCAAGCCTTGACGGTCCGGGCTCGGTGCCGCGCACACGCATCGGGCCTCGTAACATCCGCACGCCGGGCGCGAAGGCGCTCCCTTCGGGTTCGCCACCGCCTTCTTACCGAGGATTGCCATGGAATTCAACAGTCGCTACCGCACCGAACAGGGCACTCCCAAAGTCGGTGTCATGGTGCGTGACCTGACCCTTGGCGCGGTTGCGCTGGCGTTGCTGTTCGGATTTTGGCCGATACGTACGGTGCCCACCGGAACGCGCGGTGTCATCACCGTGGGCGGCGCGATCAAGGGCATCGAGAACGAAGGCTTCCTGATCCTGCTGCCGTGGCAGGCGCTGGCGATCTTCAACACCCGCGCCGAAGAAGCGACTGTCGACAAGTCGGAAGGCAGCACCAGCGACACCCAACCCGTCACCGTGAACATGACGGTGCGCTACTCGATCGCCACGGATCGCGTCGCCGAAGTGTTCGAGAAGTACAGCCACGACGGCAATCTGCAAAGCTATATCCAGACCGCGACGCAGGAGGTGTTCAAGGCGGTGACGGCGCGGTTCACGGCGCCCGACCTGATCGCCAAGCGCGCGCAGGTGTCGTCCGAGATCTACAAGGCCTTGAGCGACAAGGTCGCCATCTACGGCGCACGGATCATCAACATCGACATGCGCAACTTCGCGTTCTCGCCGGATTACATGGGCGCGATCAATCAGAAAGTGACGCAGGAGCAATTGAGGCTCGTCGCCGAAAACAAACTCAAGACGGTCGAGGCCGAGCAGAAGCAGAAGGTGGCGGTGGCCGAAGCCGAAGCCACGGCCCTGAGGGCCAAGGCCGACGGCGAAGCCTACGCCAACCTCAAGGTCGCCACCGCGCAGGCCGAGGCGCTGAAGATCCAAAACGCTGCGCTCGCGCAGAACCGTGACGTCCTTGAGCTGCGCCGCATCGAGGTCGAGCGCGTCAAGGCCGAGCGCTGGAACGGCGCACTGCCGACGTCGATCTACGCCGGCGCGCCGATTCCGTTCTTCACGCCGCCGGGTGTTGCGCCCAAGTGATTGCGATCAAGCAGGGTGAATGTGGCTTGCAACGGCCACATGCTGCGGAGCCTGGCCACGGTGAACCGCGAATCACACAGAGAATCGAGGCATGGCCCGTGCACCCCCACCCCGCAGCGGCGTGCCAATGGGCCCGCCCTCCCGCGAAGCGGCGGTGCAAGTCTGGCTCGCGGCGCTGCGGCGGCATGCCGGGGCCGAAGAGTTGCGCGCGCTGCCCACGCTGCCCGACGCGGACGCTGCACGCGTGATCGCGCTGTTGCGCGCCGAGGCGCAGGCGCCACCGCCGGCGCCAAAGCCGGCGCCAAAGCCAAAGACAAAGCCACGACCAACGCCAACGCCAACGCAATTGCCCCTCGAAGCAGGGCCGGCAAGCGCAATCAATGATCCGCAGGCGCCGCCAGCAGTCGAGCCCGACCCGAGCGCAGCATCTTCCACGACCCCTGCCGCAACGCCCATCACGGGCGGCGCGCAGGCCCTCACGCCGGGCCAGTTCCGCGCCCGCCTGAACCTGCAGACGCTGACGCGCGGCGACGGCTTTCTCGGCCTGCGCGCGCGAGACGGCTTCGGCCCGCGCAGCGCGCAACTCACCGTGGCGCGCATCACCTGGACCTACGCCACGGACAAGGGCCTGCACTGGGAAACCCCGGCGCCGACGCGCTTGCTCAACACAAGACCCAAGCCCACTGTGCTGTTGCGCGGCGCCTGGAACGAACGCGTGCTGATGCAACGCAACCTCGCGGCCGAAGCCGACGCTTCCGATGCACTCTGGGCCAGCGGCCTGCGGCCACTTGCGTCACAGGCGCTGCAATGGCGCACGAAGGAGGCGGCGCAGGGCCATGAGGATCTGTGGTCGCTGCCGAACGAAGTGGACTTCGGCGACTTCTGGGCCGAGCAGGTGCCCAAGCTCCAGGCGCAGGCCTGGGCCATCGTCGTGCAGCCGGGCTTTGCGCACCAGAGCCTGGCAGTGGATCGCTGGCGCATCGTCGTCAATCCCGCCAGCGGCGTTGAAGAAGGCCGGGAACTGGTCGAGCCGCTTGGCCCACGCGTCCAGGCCCTGAGCGCGCTGCGCCAGCCGCCGCGCGAAGGCTCGTTCATGCTGAGCCTGGGCGTCGACGTCGACGGCGAAACGCTCGACCTCGCGCCGCTGCTCGCCGACTTGCTGAAGCGCGACGCGCGCTGGCTGAGCGCGCGTGAGCTTGCACAAATCCCCGACGCCGCCGTCATCGTGCTGCGCGCGCCCGGCGGCCGGCGCATCGAGGCGCCGGCTGCGCCGCTGAAGGCCATCGTCAGCGCGATGCTGGACCTTCTCACCGACCCGCGTCGCAAGCCCGACCAGTGGCTCCGCCTGTCGAACTGGGAAGCGCAGCGGCTCGAGGCGATGCGCCTGGCGCTGCTCGATACGCAGCAGCGCCGCGCCGAGCGCGTCGGCGTCGAAGGCGCCTGGCAATTGCAGGGTGAGGCGGGCCTGAGTGCGCTCGCGCAGCGCCTGCGCCTGGCCGGCGCGCCGATGCCCCTGGCGCCGCAGCGCATGCTCGAGATCGGCCTGAACCTGACGCTGCGCACCTACCAACTGCACGGCGTGGCCTGGCTGCAGTACCTGCGCGAACAGCACCTCGCCGGCATCCTTGCCGACGACATGGGCCTGGGCAAGACGGCCCAGGTGCTGGCGCACCTGCTGCTCGAAAAACACGCAGGCCGGCTCGACGCGCCGGCGCTGATCGTGCTGCCTACCTCGCTCATCGCCAACTGGCAGGCCGAAGCGGCGCGCTGCGCACCGTCACTCCGCGTGCTCACGCTGCAGGGCGCCGGCCGCGCGCGCGACTTTGCACGCATCGCCGCACACGACGTCGTGTTCACCACCTACCCGCTGCTGTGGCGCGACGTCGCAGCGCTGCAGGCGCAGGCCTGGCACCTGCTGATCCTGGACGAAGCGCAGATGGTGAAAAACGCCGCGAGCCGGGCCGCGACCGCGTTGCGCCAGCTCAAGGCGCGGCACCGTCTGTGCGTGACCGGCACGCCACTGGAGAACCACCTCGGCGAGCTGTGGGCGCACTTCGACTTCCTGATGCCCGGTTTCCTGGGCGACGCGCGCAGCTTCGCGCGCGTCTGGCGCAAGCCGATCGAGACCAACGGCGAGACGCTGCGCGCGCAACTGCTCGCGCAGCGCGTGCGGCCGTTCATCCTGCGCCGGCGCAAGCTCGAGGTCGCCGCCGAGTTGCCGCCCAAGACCGAGGTCGTGCGCCGCGTGCAGCTCCAGGGCCAGCAGCGCGCGCTGTACGAGAGCGTGCGCGTGGCGGCCGACGAACAGGTGCGCCGTGTGCTGAAGCGCCAGAGTTTTGCGGGTGCGCAGATCAGCATCCTCGACGCCTTGCTGAAACTGCGCCAGGTGTGTTGCGACCCGCGCCTGGTGAAGGGCAGCAAGGCGCCGGCGACGATGGAGCGCGCCAAGATGGAATGGCTGCGCGACAACCTGCCCGAACTGGTGGACGAAGGCCGGCGCCTGCTGGTGTTTTCGCAGTTCACCGAGATGCTGGGTCTGGTGGAAATCGAGCTCGCCGATCTGCAGCTGCCGTTCCTGGTGCTCACCGGCGAAACCCCGGTGCGCGAGCGCGGCGCGGTGGTGCGGCAGTTCCAGGCCAAGGCGGTGCCAATCCTGCTGCTCAGCCTGAAGGCCGGCGGCGTGGGCCTGAACCTCACTGCCGCCGACACCGTGATCCACCTCGACCCGTGGTGGAACCCTGCGGTTGAACAACAGGCGACGGCGCGCGCCCACCGCATCGGCCAGGACCAGCCGGTGTTCGTCTACAAGTTGGTGGTGGCCGGCAGCATCGAAGAACGCATGCTCGCGTTGCAGCAACGCAAGACCGCGCTGACCGAGGGTGTGCTCGGCACCGATGGCGCCGCGGCGCCGAAATTCAGCGCCGAAGATTTGCAAGGTTTGCTGGCGCCTCTGGTGTGAGGCAGCTTCGACAGCGAAGGGAACCCCGAAGAATTCGCCGCCTACCCGCGGCGTGAGCCGAAAGACGCCTACGCGGCGTCGCGAGCCAGCTCGGAATCGGTGGGCTTGTTGCGCCGGTCCGTCCCCACCACGGGAAGTGGGTTGGTTCGGCGGTCGGCGCTGTCGATCAGCGTGAGGTGGTGCTGCGGCGTGGCCCAGCTCGGTTTGCGCGCGACCAGGATGACGGCGTCGACGACCGACGCGAGCAACAGCAGGCCAACACCACTCAGCATCAGAAGGTACACAACACTTAACAAGATGATCCCCCGTTTGGTTGACGTTGGCCGATTTCAGCCCGCGCGCAGGCCTCACACCGAGATCCGCAGGCCTTCATCGGAAGCGCGGCGCGTGACTTGAGGCAAATAGCGCAACCTCGGGGCCTGCTGGTGTGAGATCGTGCTGCTTGCGTTCGTGCGATGCTCGATCTGCACGCGGTTTTGCGCCGCCGCGCCGATGCGGTTCGATTGCGCGGCGGCGAGCGGGGCGCTGCCGCGCCCTGTCGCGCCCTGTCGCGGCCTGTTGCGGGCTATCGCGGAGGCGGCTTCGGCGCGGGCAGGGGCAGCGTCAAGCTGCGCAGCGCCTGCGCCAACTCGGCGCCGGCCCAGATTGCGATGCGATGTTCGGCGGCGAACGGCCGCGCGTTGTCGGTGAGTTCGCCCAGGCCGATGTGCAGCGCATCGGGCACGCCGGCAGCCTCACGCGCGGTCTGCAGCGCGCGCAGCGCCGCGAGGCCGGTGCGAGCCGACTTCCAGCGCCTTGCGCTGACGAACATGCGCCGGCCCTGGCGCTCGATGTCGAAGTCCACGGCATCGTCCTTGCCGCGCTGCACCGAGTAGCCATCGCGCGCAAAGGCCAGCTCGAGAAGCTTTGCGAAGTCCGGCCAACTCATCGCGCTCACCGCTTGCTGCGTTGCCAGCACCTTCGCCGCGCTCGGCAGCCGCGCCTGGCGCCTGGCCGCGATGGCGGCGATCACGGCGAACGGTAGCGCCGAGAGCGCGCCCACCGCGCGATAGGCCTGCGGCAGCAGGGCTGCCGCCACCAGTGCCAGAGCGCCGGCAATGGCCACGCTGACCCACCACGGTGAGCGCAACAGCACCGCGAACAGCGAATTCTTGGCCATCGGGAATTTCAAAATGCACTGCTCCGCTGCGCGTGGGTTTCGCGACACAGCAGTCTACGGCCGGGCGGCCCTGGGTCGACGGCACGTAGCGGCCACTGCAAAACTCGGAAGTCGAGCGCGCACTCGATGTCATTTCGTGAAATAGTATGGTGCTGGAATCGAAGTGGCCAGAGCGGCTTGATTCATCCGCCGCACCCGGGCGCAGGCCTTACCCAACGATGCGCCTCCAAGACATTGCCGAGTTGCTGCTGCTGAGCCTGCTCTGGGGCACGGCCTACATGTTCGTGCGCGCCGCGGTGCCCGATTTCGGCCCCGCACCATTGGTCGCGGTGCGCCTGGCAATGGCGGCGTTGTTGCTGTTTCCCTTGCTGCTGCTGCGCGGTGGCCTGCCCACGCTGCGCGCGCACCCGTTCCAACTGCTGGTCCTGGGTGTGCCGTTCACCGCGCTGCCCTTCCTGTTGCTTGCCTATGCGTCGCTGCACATCACAGCCGGCCTGGTGGCAGTGCTGAACGCCACGGCGCCGCTGTTCGCCGCGTTGCTCGCGCACTTCTTTCTCAAAGAGCGGCTCGGCGCCTGGCGAGGCGCCGGCCTGGTGATCGGCTTTGCCGGCGTGGCGCTGCTGGTGTCGGGCAGCGTTTCGTTCAAGTCGGGCAGCGGTGCGCTCGCCGTGGTCGCCGTGCTCTGCACCTCGGTGCTGTGGGCAGTGGGTGCGCTCTACACCCGCCGCCACTTGGCCAGTGCCGACGCTTTGGTCATCACCGTCGGCAGTCTGATGGCGGCGAGCCTGTGCCTGGCCCCGTTCGCGTGGGCCGACTGGCCGAGCCGCGACCCCGGGGCACGCGCCTGGATCGAATTGGCCCTGCTCGGCGTGGCCAGTTCAGGGCTGGGCTTCCTGCTCTACTTTCGGCTGTTGCGTCGCATCGGTCCGGTGCGAGCCATGGCGGTGACGTTCCTGAACCCGATCGTGGCCCTGGCCTCGGGCCTGTTCTACCTCGGCGAAGTGGTGACGCTGCAGATGCTCTGCGGAGGCGCGGTGGTGTTGCTGGGCACGGCACTCAGCCTGGGGTTGATCGGTGCCCCGGCAAGTCCCGAGGCGTCGACCGGATGAAGCCGGCAGCCTGTGCGGCATAAGCCGGCGGCGCTGAATCGACCCGGCGCCGGCGAGCACCCCGCGCGCGCATTCCAGGCCTTGCGCCGTCGAACGGCGGCGCAAGGCCTGGGCACCAGACGTCAAGGCAGCAGTTGCCTGGCGAAGGTCTCAGCGTCGATGTTCGCGCCGCACACGACGAGGCCGACGCACTGGCCCTCGAGCTGCTTCTGCAGCGGGTGCATCAATGCCGCGAGTGCGGCCGCGCCGGCAGGCTCGACCGCGAGCTTGGCGCTGCGGAACAAGAGTCGCATCGCTTCGCGGATTTGCGCGTCGCTGACGAGCACGACCTCATCCACGAAGCGCCGGTTCAATTCGAACGAATAGGGCTCGCAGCGCGGTGAGCCGAGTGAATCGGCAATCGTGCGCACGCTGTCGATCGACTGCGGCGAGCCGGCTTTCAGGCTGCGGCTCAACGTATCTGCGCCTTCGGGTTCGACGACATAGACCGCGGTCTGGGTGTGCATCTGTTTCACCGCGCAGGCGACGCCGCCGCTCAAACCGCCGCCGCCCGCGGCGATGATCACCGCGTCGAGCTGCGCGCCCGCGGCTTGCACCTGTTCCATGAATTCCAGGCCGACCGACGCCGTGCCCAGGGCCGTCTTCGGCCCTTCGAAGGGGTGCACGAAGAACCGGCCTTCGTCAGCCTCGATTTCCCTCACGCGCTCGAACGCGCGATGCACATCCGTGACAAGCTCGATCGTCGCGCCGAACTCGCGGCAGAGCTGAATCCGGTACGGATTGGCGTTGCGCGGCATCACCACCTTCGCCGTGGTGCCGAGTTTTTGTGCGCAATAGGCGAGCGAGATCGCGTGGTTGCCGGCCGAGACGCCGGTCACGCCACGTGCGAGTTGCTGCGCATCCAGATCCTGCATCACCGACAGCGCGCCGCGCGGCTTGAAACTGCCGGTGCGCTGGAACAACTCTTCCTTCAACCAGACCCGGGTCGAGCCGCCGACGGCCGCGTCGAGAGCGTCGTCAACCATGCAACGCACGGGTGTGGTCACGATGTGCTGCGCGATGCGTGCCCGGTTCGCGCGGATCGCAGCCAGGCTCGGGGCGTCGATCGCAGTGTTTGTCATGGCGCTGCCGGCGGCTCAGACGACCTTGCCGAGCTGGTGATATCGCGACGCATGAAACAGCAGCGGCGGCAGCGTCGATTCGATCACGCTCGAGACTTTGCCGACGAACAGCAGGTGATCGCCGATGACATGCTGGGCCACGCTGTCGCACTCGAACACCGCCGCACAGTCGGCGAGCACCGGCGCGCCGTTGCGCCCATCGCTCCACGAACCTTCACCGAACTTGTGGCTCACGCGCGAGGCGAAGTGGCGCGACAGCGCGACCTGCGCCTGCGTCAACACATTGACGTTGAAAACCTTCGCGGTGGCGAACACGGTTGTGTTCGGGCTCGCACTGCGCAGCGACCACAGCACCAGCGGCGGTTCGAGCGAAACGCCGCCGAACGAGTTCACGGTCAGGCCGGAGGGGGCGCCGTGCGCGTCGCGGCAGGTGACGATGGTCACGCCTGTCGCAAAGCGCCCCAATGCGTGGCGAAGTTGCTGCGGGGCCGGAGCCGCGTGCTGTTGATCCTGCATGAAGATTCGGATTATCGTGTGCGCCGTGCGGGCGCCGCCCTTGCCCGCCCGCATTGACAAGGTTCCGAGCCGGCCCCAGGATCGCACCGCCATGCCCGAATTCAAGACTCTGCTCGCGCGCAAGGATGCAACCCATCCGCGCATTGCCCGCATCACGCTGAACCGCCCCGAGCGCCTGAACGCGATCGCGCACGACATGCCGCGCGAAATCCGTGAAGCCGTGGCCTGGGCCGAGGCCGACACCGAAGTTCACGTGATCGTGCTCGACGGTGCCGGCCGCGCATTCTGTGCCGGCTACGACCTGGTCGAATTCGGTGCCGGGCGCGCCGAACACCCTTGCCAGCAGGAGGCGCTGCCGTACGACGCCATGACCGACTATGCGGCGATGAAGGGCTACACCGAAGACTTCATGAGCCTGTGGCGCTGCCGCAAGCCCAGCATTGCCCAGGTGCACGGTTATGCAGTGGCCGGAGGCAGCGACATTGCGCTGTGTTGCGACCTGCTCGTGATGGCCCAGGACGCGCGCATCGGCTACATGCCGACTCGCGTCTGGGGCTGCCCGACGACGGCGATGTGGACCTATCGCATCGGCCCGGCGCGCGCCAAGCAGCTGATGTTCACCGGCGATACGCTCGACGGCACCACCGCTGCGCAATGGGGCCTGGCGAATTTGGCGGTTCCGGCGCCGGACCTGGAAGCGGCGACCCTGAAGCTCGCCTTGCGCATCGCCGGCGTCCCGAACTCGCACCTGGCGATGCACAAGATGGTCGTGAACCAGGCCATGCTCAGCATGGGTCTTGAGCAGACCCAGATGTTCGCCACCTTGTTCGACGGCGTGACGCGCCACAACCCGGAAGGCCTGTGGTTCCGCCGCCATGCGCAGGTGCACGGCTTCAAGTCAGCAGTGCAATGGCGCGACAGTGGGCGCGCGATTCCCGAGGGCGACGAGGCACGCGACCTGATCGCCGAACTCGAGGCTGAGCTCGCGCGTCGATCGCCGGAAGGCGATTGACGCGAACTCGCATTCCATTGAATGCGATTCGGCGGATGCATTTGACCCACAGTCGTCCCTGCGCACCCGGTCAGCATGCCGACGTCGTGGCGGCAGGGCGGCGGCGGTGCCCCCGTTCTCCGGCCCACGCTCGCGGGCGGCCGGCGCAGACTGCAATCCGCAGCCGCGTCAACACCGCTGTGCCCTGCAACCTTGGGGGGCGACCGCGAATGGTGCCTGCGCCCGGTGGCACCACCACCGCCCTGTGCATCCGGGGTGGCGTGCCACGCCTTTGCATGCCACCCGGGTGCCGGGGCAGGTGGCTTGGGGCACGGGCGCAGGCACCATTCGCGGTGGCTGCGACCGTCGCACGAACAGACGCTGTTGATGGCGCGACGCCTGCGAACC
>Ga0315280_10007323_pt1 | contig 14873 bp, 15 predicted proteins | sample YL17G06_40_MG_FD_203697 | JGI IMG/M metagenome (GOLD analysis project Ga0315280, IMG submission 203697) | Sediment microbial communities from Yellowstone Lake, YNP, Wyoming, USA - YL17G06_40 | ecosystem: Environmental > Aquatic > Freshwater > Lake > Sediment | place: USA: Wyoming | collected...
GTGCCCTTTCCGTTGGATACTCTTAGAGGGGATCTCTCTCGTCCTATAACCAGTTTTTCAGAAACTTCGTTTTGAACAGCTCTTCTCGCTAAGTATGGAAATAGGAACTCGTCACCATTTGACGTATAGATTATGTCTGGATCTAGTTGCTGAATCAATTCGACAAGCGTCATTAATTTATCGAGTTCATCCCCTGAATCGATTCGAATCGACTCGCTATCCAAGCCAATATTTATCTCTCTGATCTCGTCAGTGAACTTTGGAGTTCTCTCACTCGCAACTTTCACTTCTAACGTTAGCTCTTTCAACGGCGGCATCTCGTATTCCAGTTCCTCTTGGCTATCGAGTAAACACCATTCTAATCCATTAGATCTCTGAGTTGCATGAACAAAGGCGAAGGGGAAGATGTCCTTCTCATATAGGTACATTTGGCTTGGCTTTACATCCACATTATATAGCCTGAATCTCCCGTATCCACCGTAGACTAATATCTTCTCAGCGAGTTCCTGCGCCTCTCTTGAATTTGAAACTGGAATCCTCAGAACTGTAGCCTTATCAGAGTCTTCGGGCCTCGCGTATTTCTCCTCTAGAGCAACTCCATCGGTAGCAACCTGTTTCGCCAGATCGATAAGGTCAATATGATTGCCGGAGACGTAGATGCTGTACTGCCACCTATCGACCAAGCGGATAGTGTTGCCTTTCTCTGTCTTAATCCAAATTACCATCTCATTCTCTTTCGGGTAAAGATCTAGAATCCAGCCTTTAACGCTTTGAACGCATTCCTTCGAGGACCCTGTTGATTTCGGCAATATTCAAGCTCCCTTAAAATTCTAATGAGGAAATGTTCCCTCGGTCATCAGGAGAGAAGAGTTGCTGCTCTTGTCACTGGAATGCATCTTTTACATTTGTTGAGCAGAATAGCCGGTGGATTAGCAAGATGCTTCTCTAGAATTACTATCAAGTCGCCGTGATCTTCAAGCTTAGCTATAATATTGCTATGGTATGCGATCTGTTTGAAGAATGAATTTTTGTGGATATAGTTGTAGTCTAGGCTAGTTCCGATAGCCACTATTTTCTTTTCCCTAATCGTATTGACAAGCGAATTCAATGCAACTTTAAAGAAGATTGACGACTGTTTCGTGGCTATATCGGGATCAGAGTATGGTTCGAGAATATTGGAGATAACGGCTAGCTTGATGTTCAATCTGTCTATCCATGGCTTAAGATTGTTCGCGATTAGAGAGGTGAGTTGGTGACATGTGAACGCTCGAGAGACGAGAATATTCTCAAGAACTTTATCGCTGTCAAGGGAGAGTTGCTCAGCGTATTCAGCTATTAAGCATGGATCGAATGTATTGCCGCCATCTATGAATATAGCCTTAGACTCGAGTCCACCTTCTGCTAGCGCCAATTGAGCCCGAACGCACAGCCGTTCGGATAGAGCAAGACAACTCGGAGCGCCATGCAAGAATACAAAATGCCCGAGGTTTAACCTCCCAAAGAGAGAGCCGAACACCTCGTCTCCAAAAGATACCCCTTCAAGGCGGCTGAGTAAGTCAGCTCTCGAATAATTTAATGGAAGTGAACTTGTTTGCATATGTTACGGATTGGTAAGTTAAACTAAAGAGAAAGAGAGATACCCAAAACTACTTTCTCTGCATTTTTTAGAACGTCAAGCAGTGGTTTGACAATTTAGGTCTCTCTCTTGAATACCACAGCTCCGTAGGCAGAGACGTGATTGAAGCCATCCATTGGTTTAGCAAAGGCGTTCGTTGCGGCATCAATGGGGAGGTTCATATAATTGTATACTAAACGTATACAATGCGGCTCAACATAGGACGTGACGCTCATTGAGTCTATCTCCACAATTCCCGAAAGCTGACGATAGGGTAGTGGAAGTGCTATCCGATGGAGCTTGGCATTCCGTTAGGGATGTTGCGAGGGTTGGGAAGATGTCACCACGTTCGGCTAGCATGCACCTCCAGTCACTCTTAACTAGAGGGAAGGTTCTATGGAAAGGCATTGGTGCACGCGAGCACAGGTACCGCCTTATGGATGACTCGCTAAGAATCAAAGTGAAGGAACGAAAACCTCATCTTGAAGATCGAATCGTTGACCGACTTCGCCAAAGCATTGGAGATCGGTTTTATTTTGATGGAGTTTTCGCTAGGCGTGTACTGGATTTGCTTGACTGGTATGCCTCAATCAATCTATACGAGATACATGTATCCAGAAAACTTGTGGAGAAAGCTTCAGAGGCACTGAACGCGCTGAATGACGAGGTCATAGTAGCGCCGCAAAGTTTGAACTGGAAGCTGGCCAATCGCGCAATGCAGATTGCCGCGCTAGTCAAAATCATACCGCAATACAATCCACATGAGATGAAGAAACACGGTAATATGAACGTCATCAAAGTGGAAAGACTACTGGCTAACCTCAAACAGCAGTCCGAAAGAGACTACAAGCGTGTTCTCGAAATGGCAGTTGAGAGCGGTCTAATCAGCTCGGAGAGAACTGAGTTTGCCAGAAACTCTTTGGAAGAACTCTCGTGAACTGGAACGAATTGTCGCTCAAATAGTTCATCTTTTCTATTGTTGCCTAGTTGCTCTGAGACCAAACAATTCTTGACACAATTGGCCCTTCGATATAGAAATTGTTTTATTTTATACTCAAATTGTATGATAATAACCTTAATACAACTGCAGATTCTATACTACACCAGAGAGGTAGTTTGCAATGCCATTTATTGGCCCTTGGGAGATAGCTCTAATCCTCGTGATCGTTCTAATAATCTTCGGCCCAAAGAAGTTGCCTGAACTCGCACGTTCCATTGGAGACGCCTTGAGACAGTATAGAAAAGCGCAGGAAGGCGTCCTCGAAGAACCTACGAAGCCGCAGACAGGGAAGAGTGAGAAGGAGCTACTAATAGAGACGGCGAAGAAGCTCGGAATCAAGACTGAAGGAAAAACGATGGAAGAGATCTCCAACGAGATCGCCAAGATGGCTGCTGCTCCGGAAAAGAAGGAACCGCAATAGCCACGTAACTGCCTGCCCCAATACCGTCTCCTTTCCTAGTTTTCTTAGAGTCGACATCGTTGAGAATGATTCTTAAGACATACTAGGGAATGGGATTGTAGAGCCGGCATGGGAAACAACCTATGCATCTTTCAAAGACGAAGCAGAAGAGCGTAATTGTACTAGCTGGTGGAAGAGGATCTAGAATCGGAATCAATAAAGCACTCACACCGCTTTCTGGAACGCCAATGATACTTTACGTTGTGGCACGAAGTCTGCAGGTTACTGAAAAAGTGGCAGTTGTTATTGGCCGAGACGACGCAGTAGCTGCGTTCAGAAAAGTTCTTCCTAAAAATGTCACGGTCTTAAGAGATTGTGTTTCGAGGCGAAGCCCCTTAGTTGGTATGCTGACTGGCTTGGAAAGTGTGCTTGGAACAGTTGAGTATTCAGCTGTCGTTCCATGCGACTCCCCGTTTATTAGACCCAAGATGCTTCAACACTTGTTCCAAGTCGCAGAGGGACACGATGCTGCAATTCCAATGTGGCCTAACGGCTACATAGAACCCTTGCACTCCGTTTATGAAGTGCAGAATACCGTTCGAGCGATAGAAAGAGCCTTGAGGACTGAGCGAAGCAGCAATAGAGACATGATCAAAAACTTGAAGAATGTCAAATATGTTCCAGTCGACGAGCTTAGAAGTCATGATCCTGAGCTCAGAACTTTCTTCAATGTGAATCGACCTGAAGATTTGCGTGAAGCCTTGAAAATCCTAGATCTTGAAGGAGTAGATTCCAGCGTCTAGCCCGATGTTCATGGCTGCGTTGATGCCGGCGTTATGCCAGAGTTCGCAGCGACAGTCGTCGAATGAACTCTGAGCGAAGCGCATCGCATCCTCAGAGACCCCCCTCCTCTGTTTTGATGTAAACTGACGCATAGGTTCCGATTCCTTCCGGGAATATTGTTGATCGCTAGTTTGAACGTTCTGCCTTGAACTTCTCGAGCGCAGCAACTACTCCATCAATGATCGCTTGAGGTCTAGGCGGGCATCCTGGAACGTACACGTCCACGGGGATAACACGGTCCACGGGTCCTACTATGTTGTAGCTTCCCTCGTAGCACCCGGTAGATGTGGCGCAAGTGCCTACAACCACGACAACATTAGGTTTAGGCACTTGTTCATAGACTCTTTTCAATCTAGGTAAGACTTGTCTTGTCACGGGACCCGTTACCAGAAGCACATCTGCGTGGCGAGGACTGCCTTGGAGTAGGATTCCAAATCTCTCAACGTCGAATCTAGGCGTCAGAACATCAACTATCTCAATGTCACAATTGTTGCATGAACCTGTATTCAAGTGGAAAGCCCAAGGCGACTTTCTCCTCGACCAGTCGAAGATCTTCAATCGTCTAGATCCTCCCTGCGAGCAGCAGCTCTGCCTGCAATGTCTTTCTGCAGTCCCGACATAGTGACGACACGTACGCATCGTAGTCTTCCGGCAGGATCAAGTCTTTGACCTGGAGGCGCACCTTGTCTATCTGCTTGGTGGTCGCTATCGGTTTGCCGCATCGCGAGCATCGATTGATCTCTAGTTGAACACTGGATTTGATGTCTTCCTTCCGCCCAGTAACTAGGCTGTAAGTCGTCGTAAGAGTTATTGCTCTCTCCGGGCAGACCTCTTCACATCGCCCGCAGTAGATACATTTCCCATACCATACTTCGATCGTCAGCCTGTTTCCCTCGGAGATACTCTTAAGGGCGGAGGCTGGACAGTTTTGGACACACGCAGCACATCCAGTGCATTTTTCGATATCATATTCAAGTTTCCCTCGGAAGCCTTCAGGGGCTGGCGAAGCAGTCTTGGGGTATTTGAGCGTGTAAGCCCTGCTGGCCAGAGATCTGAGCACTTCCGCAATTATTCTAAGCTTGACCGTCTTCAAATGCGACCGTACCCTCAACTATGTTTGCTTCCATTTTTCCAGCGTTGAGCCAGCGATTCGAAGTCGACGGATGATTTCCTGCTCGTCTTGACATCTACTAATGCTATGCGTTCGGTACAGCAGAAGCAGGGATCTACCGCTGCTATGATGAGAGAAGCGTCAGCTAGAGAAGCTCCTTTGATTTGTGGTACTATTGATGGGACGTTCATGTATGAGGGGGCTCTAATCTTCACCCTTTCTGGAATATCAGTCCCGTTAGATCTGACGTAATGAATGTCCTCTCCTCTAGGAGCTTCGACCTTTCCAATGCCGTCTCCTGGCACTATCTCTTTCGGTTCGAATCTTATCGGGCCTTCGGGGATTGCGTCTAATGCTCTCTTCACGATCTCTATAGATTCCAACGCTTCCAGAAGTCGAACGAGCATCCTCGAGAGAACATCCCCCTCAGTATGAACCTTGACGTCGACGCCGACTTCTTTGTAGGCTGCGTAAGGTTCATCCTTCCTAACGTCTATAGCAAGCCCTGACGCTCTGGCTACGGGCCCGACCACGCCGAGTTTTCTGGCTTGATCTTTCGAGAGAACGCCGATATTTTCTATCCTAGCTCTGACCACAGGGTCCTCGGTCACTGCTTTCTCCAGCCGTAGAAGAGATGGCTTAATCTGACTTAACGTCTCCAAGATGAGCGTCTTATGCTTCGTCGGATCTATGTCTCTCCGCACACCTCCGATACAGTTCATCGCGTAGTTCTGCCTGTTTCCAGTCAGTACCTCGAAGAGTTCGCAAACAGGCTCTCGGTGCCTCCAGAAATGCATGAAGAGAGTATCATAGCCTATTATGTGCGCAGCAACACCAGCCCAAAGGAGATGGCTGTGAATCCTTTCTAGTTCACCAACTATCGTGCGAATGTACTTGGCTCTATCTGGAACTTGGAGCCCCCACACTTCTTCAACAGCTTGACAGAAGCACATCGGATGGACGTTTGAGCAAATTCCGCATATTCGCTCAACGAGAAAGGGAATCTCGTTGTAAGTCTTCCTCTGCGCTAAATACTCTATACCGCGATGCGTGTACCCTAGCCTTATCGCTACGTCTACAACCTTCTCTCCATCCAAGAATAACTTGAAGAACTCAGGCTCTTTCAGAGCGGGATGATAGGGACCTATGGGAAGCGTCGCTTCAATGCTCATAGGACTAGCCGGTTCTCCTTAAAGGATATTCGTTTTCAGGCCAGTCGTCTGAAGTTAAGAGCTTTCCCGGACTCGGATGTCCTATGAACTTTATCCCGAAGAGCTCTTGGATCTCCCTCTCGATCCAGCTTGCAGCTGGTAGTATGTCAGTTACCGAGTCTAACGACGCCGCTTGTTTCGGTGTTGATAAGCAGATGCTCGCGACCAGACCTTGCTGATCCAGTGTGAAATGATAGAGCACATCGAACTTGAATTTTCGGTCAACCGCGGAGATCGTAGACAGCCTTGCTTCAAACTGGTCGAAAAGAACTTTGACGCAGTCCCTGATACCATCCTTACGTATCTTAATGTAAGCTCTCCTCTCGTTTCTCGTCGATTGGCCTTGAAATCTATCGCCAAGGACCGATCTCAGTTTTTCGACCAGTAGGGTGACGGTGCTCAAGACATGCACCTACGAGCAGGCTGTGCGTGAAAGCACTTATCCTATTATCCGATCTCCTATAACCTTTTACTTTGAACACCTGTACCGCTCGACTGAAATTCCGCATCATGAAGGCTAGCGCGCATTTCTCCGCTGTGACCATTCGCTTTTTTCGCAAAGACATTAATAAATGGCAAAGCGACTTACTACCACCGAAATTACAGGCGGTACGGTGTTGGCTACAGCTTCATACAGGTCAATCTTGAAGAAAGTCTTCTTCGTGGATCTAGACCGCTGCATCGGCTGCAAGTCTTGCCAAGCAGCTTGCTCAAGAGAGCATTTCGGCAAGCCATTGGTGTTCGTTCAGACGATAGAGGAACATGCAGTGCCTCTTCACTGTCAGCATTGTGAAACAAACCCCTGCATAAAATCCTGCCCGAAGGAGGCTATAGAGAAGACTGATCAAGGGATAGTTCTAGTGAACGAGATTAAGTGTATCGGTTGCTCCGCCTGTGTGACGGCGTGCCCATTTGGGATTCTGCAGCTGGATGAGCAAAGGAAAGTCGTAGTCAAATGTGATTTATGCAAGAACAAGGTTGAAGCTGGGGAGTTTCCGACATGCGTTAAAACATGTCCGGCCGAGGCGGCCAAGTTCATCCCATGTATAGGCTGTAACATCTGCGCTGTCGCCTGCCCTTTTGCAAAGCGATTCGGGTCTTTCCCGAAATGGTGAGATATCGGCTTGCAAGACGAAAATGGGAAGCTGGAACTCTTCCAAGACCTACTTAGGCAGTTGTCGCAGAGTAGACAGTTAAATCGTCGGTTCATTCCAGTACCAGAGAGACTCGAAGGATTCGGTCTACTTGAATTCAACTCCGAAAAATGTTGGGCGTGCGCAGCCTGCAAAGTCCAATGTCCTGAAGAAGCCCTTAAGGTATCGGAGACGGGGAAAAAGAGGACGATTGCCTTAGAGTACTGGAAATGCGTTGCCTGCGGGGAATGCGTGAAATCCTGTCCTAAGGAAGCTGTCGAAATAAAGAAAATGTTCGACCTGGAAGCGTTCCTAAAGAGAGAGGTGCTCAAATGTATTGAGGCCGAAGTTAGAAGCTGCCTGCGTTGCGGAAAGACTATCGCTCCGGTTCCTCAGCACATAGAAGTAAAGCGGAATGTAAGTGAGCTGGCAGTACCGCCCGCATACTTGAACGATATCTCAGATTACTGCGAAGATTGCAGGAGGCAGCTCTCAGCTCTGACCCTCTTGAAGACCCGAAGAAAGTTGTGAAGCTGGATCTGATACGATGCAGGAAAGAAGGTACAGCATATGCCCGTTCTGCGGATTAGGATGCGGCTTCTACCTTGCCACTGTGAATGGTGAAGTGACTGGCGTAGATTACGCCATGGATCACCCATTCAATGAGGGGGCATTGTGCAGCAAAGGCAATACGTCCTTCGAAGTTATACAAAGGCATGATAGACTCTTCGAGCCGATGATGAGGGTAGAAAACGATTTCAAGGCCGTGTCTTGGGAGGACGCGCTAGCAACCATTGCCAGCCGCCTCAAAGAAATCAAGGAGGAACATGGAGCGCAGTCGATAGGCATCTTCGCATCCGCAAAGGCAACGAACGAGGAGAACTATCTTGTCCAGAAGTTCGCGAGAAAGGTTCTTGAAACAGGCAACGTAGACAACGGCATGAGGCTTTGCCATGCTCCCTCTATGCTGGCTTTCACGGAATCCTTCGGCCTTCCTTATCCCACCGGTCTTCTTGAAGATCTGGAGTACGCTGATTGCATACTGATCATCGGCTGTAACCCATTCGAAAATGCTCCAGTCCTTGCAAGAAGAATCTTGAGGGCAAGAGAGACGGGCGCGAAAATAATAGTCGCAGACCCTAGACGCACTAGAACCAGTTGGCACTCGGATTTTTACCTTCCAATCTACCCGGGAACTGACATCCAACTCATCAAGGCTTTCATTCAAACCATCCTTCAGTCCAAGTTAGAAAGGAAGGAATTTCTAAGGGAGAGAGTCGAAAACCTCGACGGTTTAGAAAGGCTTGCGGTTGACTCCTCCCCTGAAATTGTATCCTCGAGAGTAGGAATTGAGGCTGAGTACATCAGGAAGGTTGCGCTCACATTCGCTCTTGCAGATAGAGCTAGCATTGTGTTCGGAAACGGTTTGACGCAGCATGTGAACGGAACTGAGGCTGTAGGATGGCTTGTAAACCTCGCGCTGATAACTGGAAATGTTGGACGGCGAGGAACCGGAGTCTTTCCTCTCCTAGACCAATGCAACATGATGGGAGCCAGCGATATGGGAGCCTTGCCTGAATTCCAACCGGGTTATGCTCAAGCTGAACATAAAGGGCTGACATTAATTGAAATGGTTGAAGCAGCACATAGCGAAAAGATGAAAGCCATATTCATCATTGGAATAAATCCGATAGGGTCTTTTCCTGACACCTCATTCGTCAAGGAGGCGCTGACGAAGCTTGACCTCCTGATTGTGCAAGACATCTTCATGACCGAAACGGCTAAGCTAGCTGATTTCGTCCTTCCGACTGCATGCTGGGCTGAGACTGAAGGAACTTTCACAAGCACAGGGAGGAGGCTTCAGAAGCTATCTAGAGCCGTGGAACCTCCGGGAGCTGCCTTGGAGGGATGGAGAATCATCGCGAAGTTGGCTGATCAGCTTGGGAAGGGGGAGATTTTCAGATACGACTCTTGGGAGGAGATCTTCAAAGAGATCGTTACCAATGTTCGCAACTATGAAGGGTTGACTATAGACGATGTATCAAGAATCGGAGGAGTAATTACTCCGAAAGACAGAGGGCAACTGTACGAGGATAAGTTCGAGACGAAGAATGGAAGGGCTAAATGGCAGCGTACGACGCACGCAACCAATATCGAGCGGGAAAGCTTGCCGTTCACTTTGATAAGCGGGAAAATACTGCATCATCATGGAACGGGGTCGATGACAAGAAAAATTGGTTTCGCGATGCAGGAAACTGGTGAACCTTTCCTTGAGATCTCTGAGGAAGATCTAGGCGCGCTGGGTATTCGCAGTGGCGATGAAGTTTACGTGAGATCTGGGCTCGGTGAAATTAGAGTGAAAACGAAGGTAGCGAGAATCAAGCCGAAAGTAGTCTTTCTGCCCTTTCATTTTCCAGATTCTTCGCCTAACAATCTTATTCCAAACAATCTTGATCAAGCGTCAAAGACCCCGGAGTTGAAAGGCATACCTGTTTCCATTTCAAAGGCGAAATGAGATGTCAACCTTAAACCTGCTTAGAGGAAGTGTGATAAGATCCGAGGATCTCCAAGCGCACTTCGTCGAAGAGATCGTTAAAGCTGGCGGGGAGAAGATAAGACTATGTTTTCAATGTGGAACTTGCACTGGAAGCTGTCCGTCAGGAAGAAGAACCGCCTTCAAGACTCGAGAGCTAATCGCCAAATCTCTTCTCGGACTTCGAGATGAAGTGCTCCACGACAAGAACCTTTGGACCTGCACCTCCTGCTACACATGCACGGAGAGATGCCCTAGAGGCATAGATGTCACTAATCTGATCTTCATCATCAGAAACATTGCTGTGAGATCCGGCGTCATACTTGACAGACATAAAGTTGCGCTGGGATACCTGATCAAGACCGGACACTTAGTCCCAATAACAGACAACTACATGAAGCTTAGAGGAGAACTCGGCCTCGAAGAAGTCCCCCCGACAACGCATAAGCATAGTGAAGCGCTGAAAGAGTTTCAACAATTGATCTCGAAACTTCAATTCGATAGGCTTACCACCAGCGCGGAGGATAATAAATGAGTGACTACGCCTTGTTCTTGGGATGCGTCATCCCCAATAGGTATCCCGGCATAGAGGCGGCCATGAGAAGACTTGCACCGAGCCTTGGAATAACGCTCTACGAGATGGAGGGAGCATCTTGCTGCCCAGCTCCCGGAGTCACCAGATCATTCGACTCACAAACATGGCTGACACTTGCCGCGAGAAACATCTGCATCGCTGAGGCACTTGGCAAAAACGTGCTCACTATGTGCAACGGATGCTATGCGTCGCTAAAAGAGGCTAACGCAATTCTGAGAAACGACTCCGTCAAGAGGGAGGCTGTCAACAAAGTTCTTTCAGAAGTTGGAAAGAGCTTCCGAGGCAATATCGAAGTCAAGCACATAGTAGAAGTCCTCTACAACGAGGTTGGTCTTGAGAAGATAAAGAGCATAGCGAAAAGGCAATTGAAGCTCAAGGCTGCCGTGCACTATGGATGCCACATCCTGAAGCCGTCTGAACTGAGAGAATGGAAATCACATGAGCGGCCTACCTTCCTCGACGAACTGGTAGCGGCGCTCGGACTACAGAGCGTAGACTATCAAGATAAGATGATGTGCTGTGGTGCTGGAGGCGGTGTTAGATCAGGATTACCCGAAGTCGGCTTGGATATGACCAAGGAGAAACTGACAAACATCACACGTACCGGGGCAGACGTCATAGTGAACTGTTGCCCGCTTTGCCACCTGCAGTTTGATCGAGGTCAAGTTGAGATCGAGCAGAACCTAGGTGAAAAATTCAGAATTCCGGTTCTCCACTATCTCCAGTTGCTTGGAATAAGCGTAGGCCTAACCCTTGACGAGGTGGGAGCGAAAGCGCATAACGTTTCCTTGGAAACGCTCGCAAGTAGGATCTGAGGCAGCAAAGGAAGAAATCATGCAGTCAGAAGAGATCAAGGTCGGGGTTTTCATCTGCCATTGCGGAAAGAACATAGCTGGAACTGTCGACGTCGGAGAGCTATTAGAATTTGCGAAATCAATACCGGGAGTCACGGTCGCCAAGGACTACATGTTCCTCTGCTCCGAGCCTGGTCAAAAGATAATCAAGGAAGCGCTCAAGGAGACGCACGCGAAGAGAGTCGTCGTAGCCTCATGTTCCCCAAAACTGCACGAGCAAACATTCAGACGGTGCATCGAAGAAGTCGGACTCAACAAGTTCCTTCTCGAAATGGCCAATATTAGAGAACACTGCTCATGGGTGCACATGAATGAACCGAAACAGGCGACTGAGAAGGCGAAGGCCCTAATCAGAGCAGCTGTCAAACGGGCTGAGGAACTTGAAGAGGTCGGTACGCGGAGAGAACAGGTGCTAGGCAACGTACTCGTTATCGGCGGCGGTATCGCTGGGCTTCAGGCAGCACGCGATATTGCGAGACCAAGCCTGAAAAAGACAAATTCCAGTGTTCTTGTGATCGGCGGAGGTATCGCAGGCATACAAGCCGCACTTGATCTAGGCGATCAAGGTTTCAAAGTATTCCTTGTGGAACGAAGACCAGTTATCGGCGGGAACATGGCAAGAGTCTACAAGACTTTTCCCACCGACGACTGTGCCATGTGCATACTCTCACCAAAGATGAATGACATAGCATCTCATCCCAATGTTGAGATTCTTTCATACTCTGAAGTCAAGTCAGTGGAGGGCTCTGTAGGAGCCTTCAAGGTCAGAATTGAGAAGAAGCCGAGGTACGTCGACGAGAGCAAATGCACAGGATGCGGTGTCTGTGCGGAGAAGTGTCCATCGAAGGCTCCTGATGAATGGAACAAGTTCATTGGAAATCGAAAGGCGATATATCTGCCATACCCTCAGGGAGTCCCGAGAAAATTCACGATAGACAAAGAGTACTGCCTCTACTTTACACGAGGGGTCTGCCGAGTCTGCGAGAAGTTCTGTGCTCCTCAAGCCATCAAGTTCGACCAGAAAGCTCAGGAAATCGAAATTAACGTTGCAGCGATAGTTCTCGCGGTCGGATGGGAGGAACTGGCACCTGAAGGATTGGAGCAGTATGGTTTCGGAAGACTGAAAGATGTTGTAACTCAGCTTCAACTCGCCAGGATGTTTGATGTGGTTGGGCCAACGCAAGGTAAGCTACAATGTCTGTCCGACGGTAGAAAACCAGAACGGCTGGTAATGATTCAGTGCGTAGGATCAAGGGACGAGAAGAATTGCAAGTACTGTTCTTCTGTATGCTGCATGGCGGCTTTAAAACACGCACAATTGATAAAGCTTGAACAAGATCCGAACGTGGATGTGGCTGTTTGCTACACGGATATTCGTGCATTCGGGAAAGGATATGAGGAATACTACAAGAGAGCGCAGGAACTTGGGGTACGATTCGTAAGGGGTAGAGTGGCTGAAATAACAGGAGACGCAGAAACAGGAGGTCTCGTAGTTAGAGTCGAAGACACCCTAGCTTCAGCACCCTTGGATTTGAAAGCGGATCTAGTTGTACTATCGAGTGCAACTACGCCTGTTCCAGATTCAAGTCAACTGGCGAAGATTCTTGGCTTGAAGCAGGACCAGTATGGGTTCTTCAAGTCAGCAGAACCAAGCCAGATAGACACAGATGTGCCCGGCATATTTCTATGCGGTTCTTGCTCAGGACCCAAAGATATTCCGGACTCAGTCGCTGAAGGCAGCGCTGCCGCTTCGAGGGTCTCCAGCCTACTTCGCCAAAAAGAGTTCGAGGTATACCTAGTCGAAAGAGAGAGGTGTCTTGGCGGAAATCTCATGAGGATCGAGAGAACCTATCCCGACGAAATAGAGACTAGAAGTATACTGGACCCACTCATCCAGGAAGTAACCCGAAATCCCAATATCAAAATTCTAGCGAAATCGCAAATTACAGATTGCGAAGGGCATTTAGGCAACTTCACAGTCAAGGTCGCTAAAGAACCGGATTTTGTCGATCCTGATAAATGCGACCTTTGCGGAGCCTGCGTTGACGCCTGTCCAGTTGAATCTGCAGATAACATGAATCTAGGATTATCGAAGAGAAAGGCGATCTACGTTACTGCAAGGACACCAGCGACCAATGTATACGTGATCGACACCAAGTCCTGCCTATTCGAAAAATGTGGAAGATGCGCGAAGGTTTGCCCGAAGAATGCCATCGACTTGAAGAGGGCTCCGACGCAAATGGACCTCAATGTCGGCGCCATAGTCGTGGCGACCGGCTGGGAAGAGTACAATCCTTACAAGCTAGAGTATCTTGGGTATGGGATCTTCCCGAATGTCGTAACGCAGCTGCAACTTGAAAGGATGCTCGCCTTCGATGGCCCGACGAAAGGAAGAGTCAAGAGGCCTTCCGATAGTGTGGAGCCGCATTCCATCCTGATGGCGCAATGTGCAGGAGCGAGAGATGAGCATGCGAACGCCTACTGCTCTAGAGTCTGTTGCATGACCGCTCTCAAGAATGCTCGGAAGATCAAGACGCTTAACAGGGATGTAGACGTAGGAATCTGCTACATGGATCTACGATCCTTTGGAAAGGGGCATGAGGAATACTATAGAGAGACCCAAATGAGTGGAGTCACCTTTCTGAGAGGAAGGGTCTCAGAGATACTGGAAGACGCGAAGACTAGGAACCTCACGGTTAGAATGGAGAACACTCTTCTTAGCGAACCTTTAGAATTGAAAGTTGAACTGGTGGTCTTGGCAACTCCAATGATACCCTCGTCTGGAACGGATGAGCTGGCGAAGAGGCTTGGAATAGACGTAGGATCAGACAACTTCCTCAAAGAGTTCCATCCGAAACTCAGGCCGGTCGATACGAAAGTTCCAGGGATCTTCATAGCTGGAGCGGCTCAAGGCCCCAAGGATCTTCGTGACTCGATCTCACAAGCGCTCGCAGCTTCATCGAAAGCATTGATCCCGATGACGAGAGGAACTGTGGAGATAGAGCTTACGAAGGCTATTGTGGACGAGGAAGCATGCGTAGGCTGCCTGATATGTAAGGATACATGCCCTTACGATGCCATTGAGATTATCGAACTAGGCCCTCACAAGAAGATTGCTAGAGTACAGGAGATCGAATGCGAAGGCTGCGGATCTTGCGCAAGCGCTTGTAGACTGGGAGCAATTCAATTACGACATTATAAGGATCGCCAGATCTACGCTCAGATTGAAGGACTCCTCGCGAGTACTCATGCAGCTGCCTCGGGGTGAATCCTAGTGACGCATTGCGAGGACGAGGTATTGATCGTCGCATTCTGCTGCAATGAATGCTCGTATGCAGCAGCTGATCTGGCTGGAACCAGTAGAATCCAATACCCTGCAACCGTCAGGATCATAAGAGTGCCATGCACAGGCAAAGTGGATCTGACCTACATCCTCAAGGCCTTCAAGGAAGGAGCGGACGGAGTAATTGTAGCGGGATGCTTAAGGGACAGATGCCACTATACGGACGGCAACCTCAAGGCGGAAGCAAGAGTCGAGTTCCTAAAGGAGATCTTTGAGTCTATCGGCCTCGGGAAGT
>Ga0315280_10007325_pt1 | contig 14871 bp, 12 predicted proteins | sample YL17G06_40_MG_FD_203697 | JGI IMG/M metagenome (GOLD analysis project Ga0315280, IMG submission 203697) | Sediment microbial communities from Yellowstone Lake, YNP, Wyoming, USA - YL17G06_40 | ecosystem: Environmental > Aquatic > Freshwater > Lake > Sediment | place: USA: Wyoming | collected...
CAAAAGAAATAGGAATGAAGAATCGAAGAAAACCCATTGACAAAGGTCGTTCCATATCAGTGTGCCCGTAAGGGCATCACGTAGCAGGGCATCTTGCCCGTGATCCAGAATCACGGGCGCTTGCGCCTATGCTGCTGAAACGCCTCACGGCGTCACTACAAACGCGCCTGACGATGCCGTCGGGCGTGCATGAATGTGAAAGGAGCAATTACTGTGATGCGGTTGATGATGACGGCCGTGGGTGTTGTGCTTATTCTCGGCGGAGCGGTTTCTGCGGGCTCCGCGAGCGGTGGGACATCCTCGTCGATGCCTCTGCCTCTCAAGGTGATCGGGGCGCAGGTGCTCAACAGCGAGGGCGAGCCGGTGATCCTTCGCGGCGTCAACTGCGCCAGTATGGAGTGGACTAGTGACGGCCAGGGACATATTCTCCAGTCCGCGAAAACGGCGATCGACGACTGGCACGTCAATCACATTCGCCTGCCGCTGGCGCAGGACCGCTGGTTCGGCAAAGCCCCCGAGCAGAAGGACGAGGGCAAGGCCTATCGCGCGCTTGTGAAAGAAGTCGTGGACCTGTGCGCCTCGAAGGGCTGCTACATCATCCTAGACCTGCACTGGTCGGACGTGGGCGAATGGGGCGCCAACATCGGCCAGCATTCGATGCCCGACGAAAACAGCCTGGCATTCTGGAAGGACCTCGCCCCGGTCTATGCGAACCATCCGGCCGTCCTCTACGACCTGTACAATGAGCCGCACGATGTTACGTGGGACATCTGGCTCGACGGCGGCTCGGTCACCGACAAGCCCGGCGGCCGGCGAGGAGGCGAGCCCAAAACCTTCCAGGCCGTGGGCATGCAGAAGATCCTGGACGCGGTGCGCGCCGCGGGCGCCAAGAACGTCGTCATTGCAGGCGGCCTCAACTGGGCGTACGACTTCGACGGCATCCTCGCAGGCCGGCAGCTCAAAGACCCAACCGGCAACGGCGTGATCTATGCCAATCACGCGTACGACAACAAGGGTCACGGCGTCGAGGTCTGGATCGCGCGAATGGAGCAGGCCACGGCGAAATTCCCGGTGATCGTCAGCGAGTTCGGCGGCTCCGGCGGACCCAATCGCAGGCGACGACTGGCTCCTGCACGTCATGCAGGCCCTCCAGGACCACCACTGGGCCTGGACCGCGTGGGACTTCCATCCCCAGGCCGGCCCGACACTGATCTCCGACTGGAACTACACCCCCACGCCCGATTTCGGCGTCTTCGTCAAACAGATGCTCGCCGGCACGCTGCCGCGCTACACCCCGCCGCCGATTCCCGCGTCCCCGCCGCCGGCCTCGCAGCCGAAGCTGTGATACGTTGGACCCTGACGTGAGACCATGGCCGAAGGAACTGAAGCGTGCATCGGTGGCCTTGTCGAGGGAATAGATGATCGTCACCAACAGCAGGAAACGAGTATGAGATACTGGTCGGTCGTTGTGTTCCTGTTCGCGGGTGTAGTCGCCTGTGCGGCTGGTGCTGATCCGCCTTATCCGCGAAGTCAGGTTTTGACGGGCATCGAATTCCATCCGGACACCCTCGAACGAAAAGCGCCCGGCAGCGACATCTGGGCCTGCACCTGCGACGCGCAGGGGACGGTCTACGCAACCTGGGGGGACGGCGGAGGATTCGGAGGGACCGACAGCGAGGGCCGGGCTTCCATCGGCGTGGCCATGATCACTGGGGTGCCGCCCGATTGGAAAGGCGTGAACCTCTGGGGCGGCCTGGCCCCGGCATCAAGCCAGCCGCCCACCCTCGGCAAGGGCACCCTGATCGGCGTTGGGGGACTGCTCTACCTTTACGTCAGTGAGCAAGACACCTGGAACCAATGCCGGCTGTGGAGGTCGTCCGACAAAGGCATGTCCTGGGAGGACCGGGGACGGCTGTTCCCGCGATCACACAAGGTGTTCGCCTTTCCCGGCCTGGTCCAGTATGGGCCGGATCAGACATCCAAGGCAGATGGCCACGTGTACGGGTTTTCCGACAATGATCCCTGTCGGGTAAGGGACAACCAGTTATATCTCTTTCGCGTCAGGCAGGACCGAATCGAGGACCTCGATGAGTATGAGTATTTCTCCGGGACCGTCGAGGCTCCGCGGTGGTCTCACAGGCTGGAGGACCGGACGAGCGTTTTCCACAATCCGGCGGGAATCGGCTGGGGCACGACGTGCGTATATCATCCGGGGACGAGGCGATACCTGCTGAGCGTGACGACCCACGACGACGTCGGCGACTGGGGCGCTTATGAGAGCACGCAGCTTTGGGGGCCTTGGCGGACAGTGGCTTATGGCGGGGATTTCCCGATGTGGACGTACTCGCCCGCCGAGAAGCAGCGGCCGGCTTTTGTGCACTCGTTTCCCGCCCCCTGGATGAGTCCCGACGGCAAAACGTTGTGGTGCATCTTTGACCGCGGAGATCATTTCAACCTCGCCCGATGCACGCTGCACGTGCGCCAGGATGAAATCAATGATTGAACAAAATCCGGAGACGCCGCACGCCGTTCGACGCCAAAATGCGCGAAGTGTCCTGATGCGATAGATTCCGTGGCGTCGATGTGGCTTTTTCCTTTTGAATCCCCTTGCCGCACGGCTACAATTCATATCAAAGGCGAAAGGGGAGTTATGCACAGCACGAGGAGAACGATTGTATGCATTGTATTCTGCGTCTTCATCGAGGGTCAGCCGATCTACGCCGTGACAATCACGGGCCAGGTGATGGACAGCAGGGCCCGACCCGTGGGTGGTGCAGAAGTGGCCGTATGCGAAACCCACCCGCGAGGTCGGCTTGAGCTGGATGAGGAGGCTCGGGTCATCTCGCCAATCACGAAGACCGATTCGGCCGGCCGGTTTCAGTTCGAGGCTGACACCGCCAAGCACTGCGACGTTCATTTCTTCGTGGTGGCGAGGAAAGCCGGATATGCTTGTGCGTGGGACGTATTGTTTCCCTTTCGGGATCAGACAATTCGGCTGGCGTACGGGCAGGTGACGAAGGCCGGGCAGCATTGCCTACTGGTCCTGGAGCCCGCGAGCGTATTGACGGGCCACGTGGTCGATACGGATGGCCGGCCGGTGGCCGCGGACGGATGAGGCGGATTGATCAGAAGAATGCGCATCGCAACTCTCCTTTCTCTCGCCTGTCGGGCCGCACGGGAGATTCAGGTCTTGCAGGACGTTCTAATCGCCCGGCCTGACTCTGCCCGTGTCCCTTCGAGAACCACGCTCCGGCAACAAAATGTCGTCACTCATAAGACGGCGCCAGACGCATTTTCGTTACCGCCTTTTGTCGTCGAAACCCGTCGCGTTGGATAAAAAATCAGTGCACGCCGCGCTCACGTCCGATATGTGGAGATTCTGCATGTGCGGCAGCGTCTTGTCGGGTACTATTGACAGGTACGTTCCGTCGGTTGAAGGAATCAGCGACCATCGTCGGGTCATCAGGTGTCCTGCGACTTGCAGAGGGCGGTGTCCATGCGTTTGCGGAAGAAAATCAAGTGGCTGGAGATCGCGACGTTGGTGATTGTGGCACTTACGCTGGGCGGGAAGGCGGGGGTGCGATGGTGGGGGATTCGTAGCATGACGCGGCCGGTGGCAGGGGCGCGGACGATACCGACGATTACTGAACTGCCACGGCCGCCGGGCGTGTCGTGGCAATATGCGTTCCGCAATCCGAGCGGGGAACAGAGGGAGAAACCGCTGCGAGACATTCTCGAAGCGAAGCTGAGCACATATCCGGCGGCGCGTCCACCATTCACGCGGGCCGGAAAGCATCGGACGATGGGATTCACGAATTTCGAGCCGGCACAGGAGGAGATCGAGAGACTCGCGACACACTACGATGTCTTCTATCTCAACGCTCCTGCAAACCATCGCATCCCCGTGATCAAGCGAGCCAATCCGAGGGCCAAGGTGCTGATGTATTTTGCCGGCAGCCTGACGAGGGCCGCAAAGCTGCACGATGCGGGGAGCGTGGACGAGGAGAATACGGCCTGGATCTTGCAGAATCACGCCGACTGGCTGCTGAAGGATGGGCAGGGCAGGCTGGTGGAGGGGAAATCGTGGAGCGCCAAGTTCTGGGCCGACCCGGGGAACGAGCAGTGGCAGGCGTTCTTCGCGGAGAAGCTGAACGCGGCAATCGAGAAAAGCGGGGGACAATGGGACGCGGTGATCCTTGATGAATTCCTGACGGGACACTTGAGCACCGCCGCATGGTGGGCGGGGGGCGGCCGGCCGCAGGCGAAGTATGCGACGGACAAAGCGTGGCAGGAGGCCCAGCTTGCGTTCCTGAAATATGTGGCGCCGCGCGTGAAAGTGCCGATCATTCCGAACGTCGAGCCAGTGGTGCTGAATCCGACGAGCGAGGGCTTCAATCCGGGGTTCTTCACGCAAGTGCGGCAAATCGCCGGCGGAGCAGAGGCGGAAATCTTCGTGTTTCACCGGGCCCATCGCAGCGGCTTCCTCGGAAAGGAGATGATCGAGGTCTATTTAGATCGCGCGCGTCAAACCCCGCCGGGCAAGATGACGTTCCTGAACTCCGCGACGGCGTCAAGCTTCGGCGGCAATTCCGACCTGACCCTGCTGAGCTACTTCACCTACCTGCTGGTGGCCAGTCCCGAGCGCGAAATCTGCTGGACCTGCAAGGAAGGCGACTCGGAGATCCCGCACTTCTGGTACAGGGAATTCGACCTGGACCTCGGCCCGCCGCAAGAGGAAGTGCAGACGATCCGCGACCTCTGGAAACGCAGTTTCGCAAACGCCACGGTTGTGGTGAACCCCGGCCCAGCCCCAGCGGAATACTCCTTCGAAGGCGAGTGCGTCGATGTCCTGGGCAAGCCCCTGCAAAGTCCCATCGCCCTCAAAGCTCAAACCGGCATCCTCCTGATCCGGAACAAGAGAATTCTTCCAGAGAACTGAAGACGGGCAACGGAGACCTCGTTCTTTCTTCTTGCCTCCTCTGCGCGCGTTCGGCCATAATGACTCCCAGAGAAACACTTCTGATGAAGCTGCGATGAATTGGTTGGGCCCTGCATGGGTCGGACACGTACGGCGAGGCCCGAGTGATTGGAATATGTTTGGAAGTCCCTGTTGAAAGGGAAATGCTCATGCGAGGCTACGTAAGATCGGTTCTCTGTCTGCTGCTGATCGCGGGCGGCTGTGCCGCTCCCAGGCCGCCACAGACTCCGGCTATCCCTGTCACAAATGCCTATTACGGCGTTCAGGTTGCCGACCCGTATCGCTGGCTGGAAGACTGGAGCGATACGCGGGTGCAATCGTGGAGCGACCGGCAGAACGCTTATGCCCGCAGCGTGTTGGATCGTTTGCCCCACGTGGGCGAGCTGCGAACTCGCGTCACCGAGATTCTGACGGCCAGGTCTATCAGCTACTATTCTCTCTCCTGGCGGAGCGGCACGCTCTTTGCCATGAAGCGTCAGCCGCCGTTGCAGCAGCCGTTGCTGGTAGCCATGCGGTCGGCGGATGAGCCGCAGTCCGAGCGCGTTATTGTCGACTTGAACAAGATCGACGCCAGCGGCGCCACCGCGATGGACTGGTACGTCGCATCCCCTGACGGCCGGCTTGTGGCAGCCTCCCTCTCGGTCGGCGGCTCTGAGAGCGGCGACCTCCACATCTATGAGACGGTGGCTGGCAAGGAGATAGGGGAGCCGATTGCACGGGTCAACGGGGGAACCGCCGGCGGCGATGCTGCCTGGACGGCCGATGGATCGGGTCTCTACTATACTCGTTACCCGCGCCAAGGCGAGCGTTCGCCTGAAGACATGGACTTCTACCTCCAGGTTTGGTTCCATCGAGTGGGCACTTCGCCCGGCGAGGACAGGTACGAGATCGGCAAGGACTTTCCCCGCATTGCGGAAATCAAGCTCGAGGCAGATCCTCGTTCCAGCCGCATTCTGGCCTCGGTCCAGTACGGCGACGGCGGCCGCTTCGCTCATTACGTGCGCATGACGGACGGCACGTGGACGCAAGTCACCGATTACAATGACCAGGTCGTTCAGGCCACGTTCGGCGCCAACGATACGCTGTTCCTCATCTCCCGCGCCAGCGCGCCCCGGGGCAAGATACTGCGCCTGTCCTCCGCGAAGCCCTCCCTCCAGGAGGCGCAAGTTGTCGTTCCGGAGGGCGCCGACACGATCATCTCCGATTTCCCCGGCTTTTCCTGCCGACAGCCGATTGCTGCGACCCAAAAGCTCCTGTATGTCGCCTATCAGCTCGGCGGCCCTTCCGAAGTCCGTGTTTTCGACTACGATGGACGTCCCCTGCCCGGTCCAAAGGTTCTGCCGATCTCCAGCATAGAGCAGATCGTCCCACTGGACGGCGACGATGTTCTCTACAGCAATACGTCATATGTGGATGCTCCCGCCTGGTACCGATTCTCCCCTGACAAGGCGGCGACGACCAAGACCGCGTTGGCGATGGCGGCGCCGGTGGACTTCTCCGATTGCGAGGTGGTGCGCGAATATGCGCGGTCGAAAGACGGCACGCGGGTCCCCATCAACATTATCCGTCGTAAAGGCATGAAGCTGGACGGCTCGCACCCGCTGTTACTTACCGGATATGGCGGATACGGAATCAGTATAGCGCCGTCTTTCCTCGGTCTGGATCGTGTCTGGATTGAGCAGGGGGGTGTTTTCGCGGAAGCGAATCTTCGCGGTGGCGGGGAGTACGGCGAGCAATGGCACCGCTCAGGCATGCTCACGAACAAACAGAATGTCTTCGATGACTTTGCCGCCGCCATGCAATACGTGATCGACGCCGGCTACACGAACCCTGAGAAGATGGCCATTATCGGCGGCAGTAATGGCGGTCTGCTGATGGGTGCGATGATCACACAGCATCCGAATCTCTGTCGAGCCGTGGTCTCCTTCGTCGGGATTTATGACATGCTCCGCGTGGAGCTGGCGCCCAACGGGCAATTCAACGTCCCGGAATACGGCACGGTAAAAGATCCGGACCAGTTCCGCACCATGTACGCATACTCTCCCTATCACCACGTCAAGGCGGGGACTGCATACCCGTCCGTTCTCTTCCTGACCGGCGCGAACGATCCTCGCGTCGATCCCATGCACTCCCGGAAGATGGCCGCGCGTCTGCAAGCGGCAACTTCCTCCCATCGGCCCATCTTGCTGCGAACCAGCTCGTCCACAGGTCACGGCCTGGATACGCCCCTGAGCGGCCAAATCGAGGAGAGCGTCGATTACTACGCTTTCCTGTTCCACGAGCTTGGCCTGGAGTATCGTCCCGTGAAACACGGTCCGAAATAACCTAAACAGCGGAGGAGGCGGGAGACGGGGACGCCAGGAGTCTGCAAAGCGCACCCTGCTCGCTGTCATTCCTGCGAAGGCAGGAATCCGCGCTTCTTGCGAAGAAGACCTCTGTCGCAGAGAGCCCGAGGGCACAGAGAAAAGGTGAAAACCGGCAACTGAAAACTGGTTTTTTCTTGCATCCTCCATACGCGTCCGCCATAATAATCCCCAGAGAAGCACCCCTGATGAAGCTGCGACGAATCGGTTGGAGCCCGATGTGGGCCGGACAGATGTGCCGAGGCCGAAATAAGTGGGATGGGCGCAGAAGTCCGAGAGCCCAGAGAAAAATAAGACGGGAGAAGGAGAAAATAGGTTGACTGTCCACTGGTTTGTTGTGCGCAGAAAATGTGCTAAAACCATAATGCATTTTTGAGGAGGAGAGAAAAATGAAAAAGGCAAGCGTGTTGGCAGTAATGGTGTGTGTGATAGCCACCTTTTGCGCCCAGACCACCTTCGCTGATGACTCCATCGTCGCCTGAGGAAGCAACTCGAGCGGCCAGTGCGATATCCCTTCGCCAAATAGCGGCTTTATCGCCATCGCTGCTAACGGGCATCATTCGCTCGGGTTGAAGCAGGATGGCTCCATCGTCGCCTGGGGAAGCAACGACGATGGCCAATGCAATATCCCTTCACCCAAGGACGGCTTTGTGGCCATCGCTGCTGGCGCGGGTCATTCGCTTGCCTTACGTGCGGATGAGTCGACTCCAGAAGAAGTCCTTGAGCAAGCTCGTGAAACAATTGCCGCTCTTAACCCGGAGAGTTTGGCCAATACGAACTTGGGCAACGCCCTTATCAACAAGATAAATGCTGCACTAACGATGATCGACGAAGGCGATTGGGAGCAGGCCCGGGACAAACTCCGAGACGACATCCTGAAAAAGACAGATGGCTGTGCGAATACGCGCCAACCGGATAAGGACGACTGGATCTTGACCTGCGAAGATCAAGCGAAAGTCTATCCGCTGGTGAAGAGCGCTATTGAGCTTCTCGAAAGACTCCTGCAACAGCAAAGCGAGTAAACGCCGAAATCAGGGCCGGCGGAATGGTGTGCATGGCACACCCTACTACTCCGACCATCCCAATCTGGTGGGTGGCTTTCGTCCATCTTGCCAGGAATTCCCGCGTCAGTCCTGCAGGGTACGGACCGGGCTGGCAAGATCGCCCAGCATTTTGGCGTGGACGGCGTACTACGACTGTCGGCGCAATCGTGGTCAGGCGCGACCTCCGGTCAGACGATTTCTTCGGCTTTTTCATCCCAGCGGATGGTTCGGGTTTGGCGGTAGGAGGTTATCGCCATGTAGCAGGCGATGGCGGAGCGGAAGCCGATGTCGAAGGGGCAATTCGGCTCCTTGCGCGTGCGCATGCAATCGAAGAAATTCTGCATGTGGGCCAGCGTCGCGTCGCCGCCGCCTACGATGTCTGTGGCCTTCTTTGCGCCGGCCGCCTCCTCGGCGGGTTTGGCCGCGCGTCGGTCCTGGGATTCGTAGCGGACCTGGTCGCGGTCGTCGCGCAGGATCGTACCCTTGTTGCCGAGGACCAGGTCGTTGCCTTCGCCGAAGTAGTTGTTGCCGAACATGGAATTCCAGGTGAAGAGGAGCTTTTCCGGCTGGCTCATCGACACATCCATCGTGTCGGGACACTCCATCTCCGGCGACAGGTAATTGCCGCCGGTCATCGTGACGCTGGTCGGGATCTTGAGGCCCATGACCTTGTACCAGAAGCCCACCTGATGGACCATGTTCTCGTAGACGTTTCCGCCGGCGTAGTCCCAATAGAACCGCCAGTTGATGACGCGGTTGGCCTCGAAGGGATGGGGCTTGGCCTCGCCCTGGAAGCCGGGCCAGTCCACGTGCTGCTCGTCGCAGTCGGCGGGGATCGCTCGCTTCCAGCCGCCGTAGGGGGAGTTGCGGTAGTGGTGCGTGTGGATCGCGGTGATTGTCCCCATCTGCTCCGGCGTGAGGAACTCCCGCGCGCGGGCAACGGCGCCGCTGCTGGTGGATTGAATGCCGATCTGGACCACCCGGCCGGAGCCCTGGAACGCCTTGCGCATCCGCTTGGCGTGGTCCGGGTTGAATGCCATCGTCTTTTCCTGGTAGATGTCCTTGCCCGCCTGGATAGCCGGGACGAAGTTCAGGACGTGCTGGTGCTGGGGCGTCGCGATCAGTACGGCGTCGACGCTCTTATCGTCCAGCAGCTTGCGGAAATCCTGGTAGGTCTTGATCTGCGGCGCGAATTTCTTCACCTCGTCCAGGCGGCGCGTGTAGACATCCGCCACGGCGGCCGCTTCCGTATTCGGGCATTGCAGCGCGGTCTTGAAAATCTCCTGACCCCGGCCGCCCGCGCCGATCAGGCCGACGCGAATGCGGTCGTTGGCCCCCAGCACGCGGCGGGGGGCGAAAGTCTCTGTCATCGCCAGCGCAGCCGCGCCGGCCAACACACTGCCGACAAACTCACGACGGGTAGGCATAGATCTCTCCTTACGGCGAACGCACTTTCATCCTTTTGTCGCCTGAGAGAATTCTACGCCTGCCCAGGGCCCCCCGTCAAGGCTCAAAGCCTCTCCCGGCGGAGGCGGGTGGGGTCCACGCGGTGGCGGGTTCAGGGCCCATGGTAGGGCGAGCGTCCCCGCTCGCCCCTTTCGCCGCACGTCCTCGCACGGCAGGCTTACCATGTGCGAATTCTCAGGATAGGCGAGCGGGGATGCTCGCCCTACGGAAGGCGCGCTGATCGCCACCATCTTCCGACCGCACCCGTGGAGGCTCTCACGTCAGTGGCTTTGGCGCCACTTTTGCTCCCGGGAGGTCCTTCCACTGCGGGTCTAAATGCAGGTCGAGGCCGAATTGAGTCTGCCATTGTTGCCGCAGCGGCAAGTACTTGAAGGTGAACACCTTGGAGAACGTGATGTCGCCCCGAAGCCTGGTCGTGACTTTGATCTGCGGCAGGTCTTCCCCATTCCGGGTCAATTCGCCGTATTCCACGGACTCCAGCGGGTGCTCCTTGATGACATCGCACCACCACTTGAACATCGCAGGCCAGTTCGTCATCGTCAGATAGTCAATGTCAAACGTCTTCTCCCACCATGGCTCTTTTTCCGGAGCGATCTCCCTGATTGCCCGATAAATCTTGTCGAGTTCCGTCATCAAGTCCTGGCGGGTGACATTGAGGTGGCGTTCGCGGGCGATCACGGTCTGCCACTGGTCGCCGTAGTGCCAAGCGTTTTCGGGTCCCAGGTCCCGGACCCAGCTTTGCGGCTGGCCCCAATATGCCGCGCGCGTCTCCGTGACTCGCTTGGGTGTCGGCGGACTGATGTCGGGAAATAGCGGTTCTCCGTACATGAGCCGGTATCGGCGGTCGATCTCCGGCATGAACTCCTGCGAATAGAACCCCTCGATCAGCGGGGACAGGATCTCGTCCTCCAGCGGCGTCAGATACAGGTATGCATCATACCCGTCGGCGAACGTGCCGTATGCGTCCTTGTCCGGCATGCCATCAAACGGGAGCTTCCCAAACGGGCCCTCTTGAAGGGTGAAAGCCACCGGCCGATCGTTGAGTTTCGCAAATGCGGAGTCGATCAGTCCCAGGGCCAGTCGGCCGCTTGTCTCACCGCGGTTGGTCATAGCAGGGGCATGCTGAAAGACGGTAAACAGTTGATCGCCAAGCGATTGCTTCAACTGCCAGCCCGCGGAGTGCCAGGCCGTCGTTTGATCGGCGCAACGGAGTCCCTTCATAGTATGTCCCATGCCCACGATGAAGAATCCATTTCTCTTGTCGGGGCAGGTCCGGCGGTCTGCCAGGATATTTTGAGCCATGAACAGGTCACGATTGACATCGTAGGCCCGCCAGTCCTCCCGCTTTTGAATCTTCTCCCAGGGCCGCTGCATATCCACGAGACGAATCCGAAGCTTCTTGTCGGCCGGCAGCTTCTGATTGACTTCCCACGCGGCGACGAAGAACTCCAGGGTCGGCTTGCACGGCCATCCCAATTCAAAGTAATCGCGCAGCATCTGGATGACCAATTCTTTCCGGCAGGTGTCGCCTGCGAGAAAGGCGTCGATGTTCTGTTGGTGATTGGAGGGCAGCTCCATGTAAATCGTTCCCACCGCCTGGGCGAACGCGGGATCACGCACCAGGTCGCTGTTGAATGCCCAATAGGTGGGGCGGTTGTGGACTTCGCCCATGATCACCAACGAGTACTTTTTCAACACCTCCATCAGGAAGGCATGCGGCTCGTGTCCCTGCTGCATGAGGAACTCGACATAGGGCTTCAGATAAGCTTCGGGATCGGCAACCGGCGGCCTGTTCCACCGGGGCTCGACCGCCTCTCCCAATTCCTTCTGATTGTATTCGTAGGCTGTCTCGCACTTCTGCGCGAACCAGTACCGTGCTTCTTCTATCGTCGGCATCAGGGGATCTTGTCCGGAATTCAGCCAGCGGCCGTTGTGGAGGAACAGCAGACGCGGGTCGTAGCCGACCTCGCCATGCTCGGTCATCTTCGCGAGAACCAGCGCCAGGCGGTCACGGTAGATGATCACTTCCTGGATGCGGGCGTCAAGGTACTCGCTTGCACGTTCGGGCGGTACCGATCTCCGATCCGTCTTCTGCGATTTCCAGGTGGAAATCTCCGACCACTCCGCATCGCTGGCTCCCGTAGCCATGAAGTCCCGCATGATGGTGGCGTAGGCCGCCTCCGGCGTGGACAGGTCCCGCGATGCCGGGAAATCGGAGACTTTCTTGTCCACGGTATACGAGCGAGTGACGGGTGTCCCTTGAGCGCGTTCACGAGGCGCGGGGCCGCTTTGAGGCGGGTTCTCCGTCACGGCCAGTACCGGAGAACTCAGAAGAACAGCCCGGATCAGCGACCACGCGACATTCATAGTGTTTTCAAGATTCATCGTCAAATCCTCGCGTCTCATGGTACTCAGGCCTGCCATCAAGGCTGGGTGCTTCTGTACGTGCGGGGCCGGGGCGGCGCTTGCCCCACGGGATAGATGAACACTCTGTTGCCGCGGACCTTCGGCTCCTCCTGTCGTATGTTGGCAAGTCTTTCCCGGACCAGCGGCAAGTCTCGTCGCCAATTCTCAAGATTGTCTGCGAGGTCGTTCTTTTCCTTTTCCATGGTTCGGAGGGACTGGCTCAAGTCGATGTATCGGCTGGCCCGCGCGCGAAGCTCCATCGCCATCTGTCTCTTCGCCTCGGCCCCCCGCATGGCGACCGCCTCCTCGATGAACATGATCTCCAGCTTGGAGGCGACGCCCTCCACCTGTTGCTTCTCCCGCTGATAGCCTTGAATGACTTCGATTCGAGCCCGGATGCCGGCCATCTCGATCTGCGCGGTGCTGAGCATCCGGTCGAGCTCGCCAATCGCCTCCGAGGCCTCCTGATCGCTGCGGTAGGGAATGTTGCCCCTGACCTCCTCCAGCGATTTGCGCGTGTTCTCCAGCGACTTTTCGAGCTCGGGGATTCGCTTCTCGGCGTCTGTGATTTCCCCCGATCGCCTCAAGGCATAGCCCTGCGTCTCATCGAGGCCATCCTTGTACTCCCGCCGGGCGAACTGCACGTACAGTTGCGCCATGCGCTTGGCGTCCGGCAGGGTCATCGCGTAGAGCAGGGCCTGCGGGTGGTTCGGGTCGTCCTTCGGATACAGGACCGTGTACGATCGCTCGGCGAAGTCCAGCAATCCGTTGGTATCTTCCAGGAATTCCTTCTGTTGAAGGGAGAGATCCTTGTCGGCGAGCGCAACCTCGCGAAACGCCCTGACGCGGTAGCTCTTCGGCCAGGCGAAGAAGTCCGCCGAGCCCTCCGGCGCGATCCCGGCCGCATAGGTCGGCTGTCGATCCTGGGGCTTGATCTGCAGAGGCCCGGGCAACTCCAATCGCATGGAGCTGGTTTCGAATCGCAGCGGCTGGTTGGCATCATTCGGCTCACGGCCGAGCGCGATCTGGCACATCACGCCGAGGGCCAGAAGCGATACGAGTTGAATCCTGGTGCGACTAATCATAATTGGCTCCTTTCAGGATGGAAGGCATCGTGGCTTTCAGTTCCGACGCAGCGGCGGTGTCGCCGTAGCGGCTCAGAATGTACCGGGCCTGCTGCTCGACGATGGATTCGGTGTCCTCGCACTTGGCAAGAACCTGTATGGCGGCCAGCAGCCTGGCGGCGGCGGCCGCCCGCGTGACCTGCTGCTCGATCTGGGCATACGTGACCGTCGGCGGCGGAGATTTGTGGAGTGTGCACAGAAACAATGTGCCGCCCACAGCGACAAGAACCGCCGCCGCAATCGCGAGCCGGCGAAGCCGGTGAATGACGCGTTTACTCGCCGCAGCCTCTGACCCGCCGGCTTCGAGATTGTCGAGCCAGATCACCTTGGCCAGATCGAGAGATCGTTCGAGACCTTTCACAATCTGGCGGCACTCGCGGCACCCGGCCAGATGCTCGGCTACCGCCTGCGAATCCTGCGAGGACAACTCGCCATCCGCATAATCCACGAGCAGGTCCCGGAATTTGTCACATAGTCTATCTGTCACGGCTCAACACCTCGTTGCATCAGTTTTCGGGCCAGGATCAGCCGGGCGTCGCGCAGCCGGCACCGTGCTGTGGAGGCATTGAGGCCCAGGGTCCGGCTGATCGCGTTCGAGTCCAGCCCGCAGAAGTACCGCAGAACGAGCAGCTCCAGCAGCGACGGGTCCAGCTCGGCCATCGTTTCGCGCATGATTTCCAGCTCCTCGGCCGCCGCCGCATGGTCCGTCGCATCGGCGGTCCCGTCTGTCAAGGCCCGTTCGAGTTCCGGCCGCCGCTGGAGAATCCTGCCGGCCTTGCGGCGGAACCGGCTCCGGTGCTCCGTCACGCACCGATTGACGGTCGTCCGGATCAGCCATGCGGCCATCACCTCTTCGCGCTCGAATCGGTCCGGCTGCTTGAGCACCTGGACCGACACGTCCTGCAGGACATCGTCGATATCCGCTCCGGCCAGGCCCATCCCGGCGGCAATTCGCCGCAGCCGCTCCTGCTCCCGCACGAACGCCCGGAACAGGCCGCTCCCGGCCGGCTCTGCTCCTTCCTGCCGGCCGTAACCCGCGAAACTCGCCTGTCCGCCGTTCACATCGCTCATTCATCTCATTCCAGCCGCATCGGCATCCGAAAACATAACGCGCAAAGGCCCCAAAGTGTTGCCAAAAACCGCCCATCGTCCGCAAAGTCGATTCATCGCCCCCGCCTTCATTCAGTGGGTACCGTGGCGAGAGCGCGAGCGCCCTTGCGTCGCGAGGCCATCTTGGCCTCGTTTTGTCAGCAGTCCCGTAGGGCGTGCATCTTGGCTGGAATTCAAGGAATTATGTCTCGCGCGGAGGCGCGGGGACGCTGGGTACGAACGGCTGTTGTTGCTCTCGGATCTCTGTGTCTCCGCGTCTCTGGAGCGTCAGGAAAAGCCTGGCGGACCTTGTAACCTGAAAGGAGGTTGCCTTGCGAATTGCTCGTTCAGCAGGTAGCGGACCGGGCGGTGTCGGGAGTAATCCCGGCGTCGAAGCCCCG
>Ga0315280_10007326_pt1 | contig 14869 bp, 12 predicted proteins | sample YL17G06_40_MG_FD_203697 | JGI IMG/M metagenome (GOLD analysis project Ga0315280, IMG submission 203697) | Sediment microbial communities from Yellowstone Lake, YNP, Wyoming, USA - YL17G06_40 | ecosystem: Environmental > Aquatic > Freshwater > Lake > Sediment | place: USA: Wyoming | collected...
GAACAGCGCAGGCGTAGTAATTGACGTTATAAGGGCGGTCAAGCTTGCGTTAGATCGGAAGATAGCTGGTCAACTGTTAAGCATGTCAGCGTACGCGTTTAAACATCCGCCAATTCAAGTGCCAGACTCCGTGGCTAAAGAGTGGGTAGAAGAATACATAAAAGGAAAACGTGAACGCTGATGACACCTTTCTTATTAATCTCCCTCGTATTGAAGGATAATTTTCTTAATGCTTTGTTCCTCTTCTTTCAATTCCTTATCTAGTTCTCTCCAGAATTTGGCGGCTTTCAAATAGCCTTTTTGACCAAGTTTCAGTCCCGTTTCAGTGTAAAAATCCTTTCGCGGACCTTTTCTACCACTGCCTATTTCCATCATCTGTTTAATCGTAAAGTTCTCTTCTGCTATAAAGTAGTGAAAAACTCGGGCAACTCCAACGTTTCCACATGAACAAGAAAGCACATCCACGTCGTAGCATACTTTCGCTTCAAGAGTTTTGGGCTCTTCTAATCCTCTTGGACCGTGAGAGAGTATACAATGGATTATTTCTTTAATCTCGATTTTTGTAAAACCAGCTTTCATGAGGTAGTTAGGGGCTACTTTCGCACCTAAAGTATAGTGATCTTCCCCTTCTTCTGAATAAAGCCTGCCAATGTCGTGAAGCAGCACACCCGCCAAAACAATCTTCATGTTGGCACCTTCTGCTTCGCCAATCATAATGCCCCGAGCGAGGTCGCGGAGCATATGATTCCAGTTATGATGCACAAGTCCTTTAGCGAAGAAATCGTGCTTAACAAGCTCATACAAAGCCTTTAACTCAGCATATTTTGAAAGATAACAGTCAAGCTTCATGCTTTTTCCTCACTGAGATTTAATTCGGATCTAGCTTTATATTTATTGTAAGTTCTTCCATTAGTATGGTAAGATTATGAGCGACAAAGCGAGTTTACCTATAGAAAACGATGTTCTTCGATTATTAGGATTTAGCCCTGTTACTTTAATCACAACAGTGGGCAAGGATGGGTCGATAAATGCCGCCCCATACGGTTGGATCACGGTGGTTGATTACAATCCTCCGCAGCTTCTTTTCTCGGTTAACATAAAACATGACACTTACAGAAACATATTAGAAACTGAAGAATTCGTTGTAAATGTCCCGAGCTCTGACATGATTAGGGAAATATGGATAACTCAGAAACACTTCCCATACGGAACAAATGAACTGGAAAAGGCAAATTTGACAGCATTTCCCTCAGAGAAGGTTAAGCCTCCAAGGATAAAAGAGTGTAAAGTCCACATCGAGTGTAAAGTCCTTTGGACAAAAATCATAGGATCAGCATGTCTTGTGCTCGGAAGCATAGAAGCGATTTCCATCGATAAAGAAATGGAAGAACTCGATGAGAAAGCGCGCATGCGTGTTCCTAAATTTCTTTTTTGAGTGTGATGGAGTTGGTCGCGCATGGTTCTTCGCGTTTTTGCCGGGGCTTGTATGCTCTACAGCCTACCCCCTCGGGTCTACCATATGATCCAAATATGTCGGAGGCGGAGAACTGAAGCACAAGTCGCCCTACGAACGAATTTAGAAACAAGCATGCGCGCGATTGCCTTGAATAGACCAATCTTCTTCTCATATCAGAGAGAGGGAAGTGAAAGAAGTGGATGTTTGGGGAAATAGGGAAAATCCATAAACTAATCGAGAAGAATGGAGAAGTCGAGATAAAGACAAGAAAAGTTTGATTTAGAGGCGCTACACGCTTAAAAATAACAAGCCACAGTCAATTTTAGATTCTAAAATATGACAGAACAACACCAAATAGGGAATCCTAACTCAACTATTGAACTCTTGCATTTCTTCAGTTTAGACTGAGAACTCCTACCGTTATAGGTTTCTGTAACGGGTCTGTAGTAGGCCCCAACTATGCTCCTTTTTCTTCATGGTGTGCTTTGGACGAGAGTTCGAACCCCTCCCGGGCTACCATAAAACCCTAGTTAGGCAACCTTTCGAACTCTCGGATTAGTAACAACAGTGAGATGGGTTTGAACCCGTAGCCCGATGGCGATGTCTCCCGCGATCCCTTTTTTCTATTGTTTAATTTGTTACTCTGCGTTTACGAGGCTCATGGAACTGGTTTTTGGCAGAATCAATCTGTCTTTTGCGCGCAAATCCACTGGAACGCGTGCAAAAAAGTTATTTGGATTACAGCTTACCATAAAAAGCGCACAGGAGATATTTCATGCGCCATCCTACAGTTAGAGGAACATACTACGAGATGGGTTACCATTATGGAAAGGAACGCGTAAAAAACGGGTTTAAGATGCCAACCTCATCAGAGGATGAACTTGCTTTTGCAAATACGTCGGAAGCTGAAATCAAGCGTGTTTTTCCAGAAATCCTGCAGGAGATTACGGGTTTAGCGGACGCATGCGATGTACCATATGAACAGGCGGCAGCGATGTTGTTCAATATAGGCGCTTTCAAAGCCAAGCCTGAGTGCAGTATCCTAGCCTCCTTCACCAACTCCGAAGTTCTAGTGGGGCGCAATTACGATTTCTTCTACAGCTTCAAGAAATACGATGAAAGCTATCTGACTTGTCCCGATAAGGGCTATTGGAGCCTCGGCCATACAGATATTCTCATAGGGCGAGACGACGGCATAAACGAAAAAGGTTTAGCAATCGCCATGACCAGCGTAGAACCTGCCGCAAAGGAAAGTCGTCCTGGCATGACCTTCTGCGTTACAGTAAGATGTGTTCTTGACAAATGTGCAAATGTGAAAGAAGGAGTAAGGGTTCTTACTGATGCAAAACACATCTCAACCTACAACTTTCTGCTCGCGGACAAAGAAGGAAACATGGCTGTCGTTGAAGCCTCTCCAGAGAAGGTGCGAGTGCGCAAACCACAGAAAGGGGAGAACTTCCTGGTGTGCGCGAATCATTTTGTACATCCTGAGATGCAGGACATGGAGAATCTGAGTGCGAGAAACACAAGTGAATGGGATTCTCTGCCTAGGTATACGACAATCTCCAATGTCTTGAGAGAATACAACAGTAAGATCAATGTGGCAATCGTTGAGAATATCCTTTCAGATCACAGTGGCTACGTGTGCTCCCACCAAGAAAAAATCAAACTCGGCACGCTTTGGTCAATAGTCATTTCGTTGAAGGAACTCCAACTGTTCAGAGCCGAAGGACACCCATGTAAAGCAAAATACAGACGGGATCCGCGTCTCATCAACGCACTTAACAAAAGAAAAACGCAGTGACTTGGCACGCACGTTTTGGGACCCCCACCCGAGTTTACCGGTAAAAATACGCCTAGGTTATGCTTGGCGAAAGTTTGAACCTATCCCGGGCTACCATCGTACCCAAATCAGTGATGGGTCTCGTCGACTGGCACAAAAGCGCAGTGGTACGCTTTGCAGGTGGCGCGCGCGGGAAATGATGGTTGACATCACCATCTCAATTCTGTTTTCTTCAACAGCGTTAACTTGATCAAGTCATTAACTATTAGCGAAAACGCAGCAGAGTAGGATAGTACAAAAAGAGTTTGATTTAGAGGTATAGGAGTGAGGCCGGGGATTCCAACCGTTACTACTACAGTCGCAGCTATTATACTTAGTACTATTGCCGTCAAAAGAGTTTTACTTGGCATTGAGTTCCAGAAATGATCCCTTTCTCTCACGTTGAAGATTAGGAACATGGCTGAGAAGAACAATATCTCGAAGGTGAAAGTGTAAAGGCTCAAAACGTCTGCATTCAAATGGAAATAGCTTAAGCCGATGTACAAGAGCCCAAATGATTCTGCAATGACAAGTACACTGAGTATGACAGATACTTTCACGAGACTAGCTATGTTCCACGTATTTGGTTTGTCAGACCATCGGAGATTATCTGTTGCCAAGGATATCTTCACGAAATCTGTCATGAAGAAATACAGTATGATGGCAAATGCCGATACGAAATAATTGCCCGTGATAAGAAAAGATAGCACGACAAAAATGGCTATCTGTAGGGTTCTGATTATTTTGCTCAGTATCCACGCAGTAATTCTCTCATAAATAACACGTCCAGTCTTAACGAGATTCACTATGCTGGTCAATCCCTCATTAGTCAAAACGACGCTTGCTGCTCCCTTCGCTACGTCGGTTGCGTTGCTAACCGCTATGCCTACTTCTGCTTGTCTCAATGCTGGCGCGTCATTCACACCGTCACCAGTCATACCAACAACATGTTTCTTGACTTGAAGACTCTTTACGATCGTGTACTTGTCCTCGGGATAGATCTCAGCAAATCCGCCGCTCTTTTCAGCCGTTTGCGCAGCTTCTATCGCATTTTCGCTAATTAGCCCTTTTAGATCTGACGCTTTGATCACGTTTTCCCCTAGCCCGACATCCTTGGCGATCTCCTTTGCGATTGGGAGCGCATCTCCAGTCAACATTTTAACAGATATGCCTAGCTCGTTGAGCTCTTGTATCAATTGCTTTGAATCAGGTCTAGGCATGTCATATAGGGCTACTAGGCCTACGAGTTTAGGTGGCCTCTGATCATCTGCCCTAGCGACTGCCAAAGTTCTGTATCCTTTCATGGTGAACTCGTCTATTCTTGTCTCCAACTCCTCCACGGCATCTTGATCGAGTCCGCATTCTTGAGCTATGACACGAACAGCTCCCTTCATCACTCGGAACTCATGGCTGTCCTTCTGTACCAAAGCTTCAGTTCTTCGTGTCTTTGGATCGAAAGGAACAAAACTTTTCTGAATAAACGAATCGTCTACCAGATTCTTCTCTTTAGCCATTGTTATAAAGGCAAGGTCGATAGGGTCCTGGTTTGCTTCCTGCGAAGCCAGAATCCCATAAAATATTACGTCTTCTCCAGTGGATTTATTCAATGGTATTACGTCCGTTATTGAAAGTTTATTCATCGTTATTGTGCCAGTTTTGTTAGCACAAAGAATGTCCATAGTGGCTGCGTCTTCAGAGGCACTTAACCTTGTTACTAAAACGCCTTTTTTGACTAATTCTATAGACCCTATCGCCGTGCTGATCGTGAACATTGCAGGCAAGGCGACAGGTATGGCTGATAACAAGAGAACCAAAATTAGAGGCAATATTCCCAATAAGTCTAGCCCCTTAAATACCGAGAAGATGAGAGCCAGCCCTATCAATGCAACGACTATGATTAACAGCCATTTCACAACGTTCGAGACGACCTCTTCCATGTGAAGTTTTGGACGAGCCATCTGAACCAATTGAACTGTTCTCCCGAAGTAAGTCTTGACTCCAGTTGAAGTAATGATGCCGTTGGCTTCACCCCTCTTTACAATTGAACCCGAATAAAGCAAATCATCAGATTTCTTTTCCACAACCATAGATTCTCCGGTCAACGCTGACTGGTCAACCTCAAGCTCGCCTCCTAGCATTTTGATGTCAGCAGGAACGAAATCACCAGGTCTAACTCTAACTATATCCCCGGGCACCAACTCCCTCGAAGGCACTGTTTGCCAGGCACCGTCTCTGAGTACCCTAGCATTAACCTGCAATTCTCTCTTCAGAGCTTCTACTGTGCTAGATGCTTTTTGTTCCTCTACAAAACTCAATATTGAGTTAAAGAAAAGTAGTCCAACTACGATGTAAAGATCTGCGTATCTTTGCAAGATCCAAGATAGAAGGATTATGATCTCAAGCATCCATGCAGTAAGCCCCCAAAACTTCCCAGCAAACCTGACAAAAGGGTTCGTTTTCTTTTCAAGAACTTCATTGTATCCATATTGCTCTAGTCTGCTTTCAACTTCAACCGATTTCAATCCCATAGTCAAGTCTGACTGCAGTGATTTCGCTACCTCTTCTGCTTTCATCTGTCCAAAGCTTGATTCTTTATCTTTCAAGCGGAATTCCTCGCTCTAGCATTTCCTAGTGCTCTCTTGACGAAATAATAGCTTGCGACTATCATATACGTCTTAATGAATTTCACTTGATGTCCTGAAAAGTGGGTTAGCATATCATGGTAGTGAGAATTCTCGAACTCTCGGGTGAGTAGCTGAAATGCGAGTAAAACCTAGTTGTTTCAATCGCTATTGAGCTAGTTTTTACTCTCAAATCGATAGTACGCGGGAAAAGTTTGAACCGAGAGGTTAAAGCTATCCCGGACTACCATTGCTTAAGCATGAATTCATACTTTTCCGTTTTGGGATTCGCGGATTTCTTTGAGCATCTGTTGTTTTAGAGCTGTGGTGAGTTGGTGCAGCTGACTTTGTTTCAGTTGGTTTCTGTCGATTACTGTTGCGTGAGGCTGCGGTATGGCCCATCATGTATTTGATGTGTTCTCTGTTTATGCCCAGAGATCCTAGCTGGGTGCGAAAGAATTTGCGGATGCCGTGTGCTCTTAGTTCGTATCGAGGTCCCAGTGGCTAGTTGATGAGTCAACGCGCTCTCAAACGGCTCAATTGTCTCGACAAAAACTTTCTGCCTCGCCGAGACAAACCTACAACGCTTAAACACATCAATGAAACACACTCCCAAAGAAGACCTCTAACATTATCGTTTGCGCCATACACGTTTCAGAACCTGGTCATTGTTCGCTTGTTCCATCATGAACAGTTAATTTTAAAGGCTAAAATATGAAAGAATAACAACTACTCAAGAGGTGAACAAAAATGGTAAAAACAGACGGACACGAAGTGCCCGAAGGACTATACTACACAAAAGATTTTGAATGGTTAAAAATTGAAGGCGACAAAGTTCGCGTAGGCATAACAGACTACGCTCAAAAACAACTCCGAGAAATCGTCTACGCTGAATTGCCAAGCTCCGGAACAACAACGAAACAGAACGACCCCTATGGCACAGTGGAATCTGTAAAAGCCGTTTCAGACCTAGTCGCACCAATAAGCGGAACAATAGAAGAAGTAAATGCGGAGGTTCAGTCAAAACCCGAACTTTTGAACGAAGACCCTTATGGAAAAGGCTGGCTGCTAGTAATAAAACCATCAAACCTGCAAGCAGAACTAGCTAACCTAATGAATTTTAACCAAGCAGTTGATTGGCATAAAACCCTGGCAAAATGAAGGCGGACAAATGCCTAGACGAATATTAATTATAGGCGCACACGCCGCAGGTATGGACACAGCCTCAGCCGCAAGGAAAACAGACCGCACAGCTGAGATCACGTTGATAGCTGACGAAAAGTATGTGGGTTATTCTCGCTGTGGATTGCCCTTCGTATTAGGCGGCCAAATACCAAGCTTCCAAAGTCTAATTGTTTTTCCACCAGCCTTCTTTCAAATGATGAAACTCAACCTCAAAACCGAAACCAAAGTTACAATCATAAACACCGCAAACAAAACAGTTGAAATCACAGACAAGGCTGGCAAAACTGAAAACATTCCTTACGACAGCCTAATCATAGCCACAGGAGCCAGTCCTTTTACCCCGCCAATAAAAGGCAAGGAAAAACAAGGCATACATTCACTCCGAACACTAGAAGACGGCGAAAAAATCGATAAAGCTATCAAAAAAGGAGCAAAAACAGCAGTTGTCATGGGAGCTGGCCTAATTGGTCTTGAAACAGCCATAGCTCTCCATGAAAGGGGCTTAAAAGTCACAGTTGTCGAATTGTTGCCTCAAATCTTGCCTGCAATGCTTGACGCTGATATGGCAAAAATGGTTCAAGAGATGCTTCAACAGAAGGGAATTGGCATCTTGACAGGAAAGGGAGTTGAAGAGTTTCTCGGAGCCGAAAAAGTGATAGGAATAGTTGCGGGAGGCGAACACTTTAACGCAGACTTATTTATCAGCGCATTCGGCGTGAAAGCCAACACTCAGCTCGCTGTCAATGCTGGTATAGCTTTAGGAGAAACAAAATGTATAAAAACAAGCGCCAAAATGGAGACCAACGTCAAAGATGTTTACGCCGTAGGCGACTGCACAGAATCAATCCATATCGTCACCCAGAAACCGACTGTGGCACAATTCGGCACAGTGGCTGTGAGACAAGGAAAAGTAGCTGGAATCAACGCGGCTGGTGGCTACGCGCTTTTTACTGGCGTCTTAGGATCAGCTGTTTCAAGACTGTTTGATACTGATGTGGGTGTGACAGGCCTGACTGAATTCTTTGCCCAAAAAGCCGGAATTGAAACTGTAACGGGAACGATTGCTTCAAAGACAAAGGCTGACTATTATCCAGGCGCTTTGCCTATAAAAGTGAAGCTGGTCGTTGAAAAAGAATCACAGCGAATAATCGGTGCTCAAATCATCGGCGGAGAAGAAGTGACTCAACGCATAAACGCCATATCCTTCGCCATACAAAAGCAAATGACAGTGCGAGAATTGGTCAAGGCAGACACTGCTTATGCACCGCCCTTATGCGAAACTTGGGAACCATTAGTTTTGGCTGCAGAAATGGTGCTAATGAAGCTAAGATGACTAAAAAATTAATTAATTAGTTAAATGACAGTTAAAACACTCGTAACATAAGTAAGGTGATTTGAATGGCGATAAAGGTAGCAATAAACGGTTTTGGAAGAATTGGGAGACTTCTATTTAGAGCAAGCGTAGAAAGAAACGCTAACATAGATTTCGTAGCCGTAAACGACATAACAGACGCTAAAACTCTAGCACATTTGCTCAAATATGATTCAGTTCACGGTCGAGCGCCTTTCCCCGTTATGGCTGAAAAGGATAGCATAGTCGTCAAAGGGAAAAAAATCCCCGCTCTTGCCCAACGCGACCCTTCTCAATTGCCATGGAAAGACCTAGACGTGTATTTGGCTGTAGAATCCACAGGGCTGTTCACAGATAGAGAAAAAGCTGCAATGCACCTTCAAGCTGGAGCAAAAAAAGTTTTGATTTCAGCGCCAGCGAAAAATCCAGACATAACCATTGTGATGGGCGTAAACCACGATAAATATGACCACAAAAAACACAACATACTTTCAAATGCTTCTTGTACAACAAATTGCGTCGCGCCAGTGGCAAAGGTGTTACACGAGAATTTCGGATTAAAAACTGGATTGATGATGACAGCTCACGCTTACACCATGGATCAGAGAATTCAAGACTCGGTTCATGCTGACTTGCGCCGCGCGCGAGCGGGAGCAATAAACATTATACCCACAACTACGGGTGCAGCTGTAGCTGCAACCCTCGTTCTTCCGGAACTTTCAGGAAGAATGAATGGAATTGCATTGCGTGTTCCTGTTCCAAACGTTTCCATAGTCGACTTAACATGCCTGCTAGAAAAAAACACAACCAAAGAAGAGATAAACGCGGCTTTCAAGAAAGCTGCAGACGGACCACTTAAAAACATCTTAGAGTACACTGAAGATCCTGTTGTTTCGTCAGACTTTAACCATAGCACTTACTCAGCAGTATTTGATGCCCAATCAACGATGCTTCTAGGAGGCAACTTCGTCAAGGTCCTCGCTTGGTACGACAACGAGTGGGGCTTCTCTTGCCGAATGGTTGAACTAATAGAGCTCATAGGGGAAAAGGCAGGTTTCTAGCTCTAATCCATAAACGTTTAAATTTAGAGCAAACTTTCCTCTATTTTTATTTTTAAGAAAGGTGAAAAAATGGTGAGGTATATAACTTTAGATGACGTAAAAGTGAAGGATAAAGTTGTGCTTCTCAGAGTCGACTTCAACTCGCCAGTAGATCCAGAAAGCAAAAAAATTATAGACGACGCAAGAATTCGAGCGCACGGTGAAACAACAATAAAAGAGCTTGCTGAAAAAGGCGCAAAAGTCGTAATTTTAGCGCATCAAGGACGAAAAGGTGACCCAGATTTTATACCTCTAAAACAGCATGCTGAAATCCTCAGCAAAGTTCTAGGCAAGCCAGTCAAATATGTGGATGATGTTTTCGGCGAAAAAGCCAAAGATGCAATCAAAAATTTGAAAAGCGGCGAAATCCTCGTCTTAGAAAATGTTAGAACGTATGCTGCTGAAACCAAAGAGGGAACCCCAGAAGAACATGCAAAAACAGAACTTGTAAAAAACCTCGCTCCCTTAGCCAACCTGTTTGTAAACGACGCTTTTGCCGCAGCCCACAGAGCACACGTTTCAATTATAGGCTTCACAGCTGTATTACCGAGCGCTGCCGGACGCATAATGGAAAGAGAGCTGAAATCCCTAAGCAAAGTCTTAGAGAGCCCGGAAAAACCATGTGTATTTATCCTCGGTGGTGCCAAAGCGGACGACTCTCTTGAAATTTCAAGGTATGTGTTGAACAACAGGATAGCCGATTACGTACTTACTGGAGGAGTTGTTGGACAAGTTTTCCTAGTGGCAAGGGGCTTTGACCTTGGAAAACCGAACATGGATTTCTTAGAGAAAAAAGAGCTTATGGAATTAGTCTCAGGCATAAAGGAACTTATGCGAAAGTTTCCAGACAAAATTAAAACTCCAAAGGACTTAGCAGTAGAGGTAAATGAAAAAAGAAAAGAGATCTCTGTTGGTGAACTGCCAATAGATTATCCAATATTCGACGTTGGAGCAAAAACGGTTGAGGACTATGCCAAAGTAATAAGAAGTGCGAAGTCAATTGTTGTTAGTGGACCCATGGGGGTTTTTGAAAACAGCGAATTCATCTTTGGAACAAAGAGAATTTTTGAGGAAATTGCGAATTCCAAGGCATTTTCCCTTGCTGGAGGAGGACACACGATAGCAGCCTTACAAGAGTTTGGGCTATCCAACAGGATTTCTTATGTCAGCACTGCTGGGGGGGCATTAATAGAGTTTTTGATGGGTAAAAAGTTGCCTGGTGTTGTAGCATTGGAGAAGGCAGCTGCTAGAAAAACTTAACTATCCCACTTTTTATGTTCTTGTCAATTTTTCCATTAAATCTACTACTCTGCATTCCCCTTGCTCTTGCGGATGTTGAAGCATCTCGTATATTTGCAGAGTTTGTTCCGCAAATACTCTGGTTCGTGTTTTTTCTCAGCTAGTTTTTCTTCCTTTTCTTTAGGCTTTTCTGTTGAAGTCCAAGTAAAAATGGGTTGGAGGCGGAGGCCTTTATGGTCTCCGAGTTTTAGATATTCCCACTCGTATAAGTCGATGCGTATACCTTTCATGCTTTCAACCGCATGGCGCAATGCGTCTGAAAAACTGGGCGCAATTAAGATTAGCCGTGGTTTTTCCGCGTCATTGATTTTGTGTTTGCTGTAAGTGGCTTTCAAAAAGGACTTGAACTTGTCAATGTAGTCCAAGCTTTGTATTCCATGTAAAAGCATGATGTCGTCTTCGTTAACGCTTAACCGCACAATAACAAGTTGTCCATCGCTGTCATGGCACAAAATATCTAATGTTGCCTGGTCAGTTATTGGAACGTTACTGCAGATTACTGTTAGATCCTTTTCGACTTTGTTTATTTCGTTTGTTATCATTTGTTCCAATTCTTGATTGTTCTCAACCTTAAGTTTCTCAATTGACACAATGATTCACCTTTTTGTTAAGGAAAGATGTGGGTGTAATGGATAAATATATTATGAATAAAAATCTGAATTCAACATAAACCTTCCTAATTGTCGCATGCCACATAGCAAATTAAAAATAAATGCTTACATTGATAAAAGTAGATAGAGGTGAGGCTTTGACAGACGTAGTATTTGTATTTGAGGTTCATCAACCCTATAGGTTAAAAAAGAATTTCTTTTGGGAAAACAAAGTTTTTAAACGTTTAAAAAAGAAAGAGCTCTTCGACTACTATTTTGACCACGCAGTAAATGGGGAGGTTTTTAAGAGGGCATGTAAAAAATGTTATTTCCCATCCAACCAAATATTGCTTGATCTTATTGATAAACACAAAAGGGAGAAAAAGCAAGTCAAAGTTTCATTTAGCATTTCAGGTGTTTTCTTAGAACAGTGCGAGATGTTTAGCAAAGACCTTTTGGAATCCTTCAAACAACTTGCAAAAACCGAGTGTGTGGAATTTCTAAGCCAAACCTATTACCATTCGCTGGCAAGTCTGTATCCTGAAAGAGAAGAATTCACAGAGCAAGTGAAAATGCATCAACAAACAATGAAAGACTTACTTGGCTATACGCCCAAAATTTTTGAGAACACTGAATTGCTCTACAACAACGCCATAGCAAAAACAATCGAAAAGCTGGGGTACAAAGGAATTTTCACGGAAGGTGTAGAAAGAATACTGCATGAAAAATCGCCAAATTACCTTTACACGCCGAAGGGCTGCAAGAAAATCAAAGTGTTATTGCGAAATTATAAGTTGACAGATGATATAGGTTTTAGGTTTTCAGCAAGATGGTGGAGTGAGTGGCCGCTAACAGCAGATAAATATGCAAGTTGGCTTGGAACAACACCTGGTCACTGCATCAACATCTTCCCAGACTATGAAACCTTTGGTGAACATCACTGGCCAGAAACGGGTATACATGACTTTTTAAAGCATTTGCCGATGGAAATTCTGAAATGGTGGCATCTACACATGGTTACGCCTTCCGAAGTTGTAGAAAAGTATGAGCCAGTAGGTGAGATTGACGTTCCCGAACTTGGAGGAACAGTTTCTTGGGCTGATTTGGAAAGGGATGCAAGCTGTTGGCTTGGAAATACTATGCAGTGGGCTTACTACACAAACGTAAGGAGGCTCGAACCGCTTGTCAAGGAAGCCGATGATAAAGATTTTTTGAAGACATGGAGGTATTTCCAGACAAGCGACCACCTCTATTACATGTTCACTGCAGGTGGAGCACCAGGCGAGGTTCACTCCTATTTTAGCCCTTTCAACTCTCCAATAGATGCCTTTGTAACGGAACAAGCTGCAATATTGGACTTTGAAAATAGAGTGAGACTTGCAGCTGCTGCCGCAAACGAACCATTTCTATTCTATACTGGTGTGGGAGAAGACCACTTTACAGGGACAATGGCATGGAGCTTAAAAGGGTTCAAACAAGCTCTTCAAAAAATCAACACAAAATCCTTAGAATTTCACAATAGCCGTGGAGACTTTGAAAAGTGGGCAGAAATTTCGCTTCGCGACAAAACATTAACAGAAGAATTAAAGAAGATAAGAACTTCAAAAACGGAGGGAGAAACACTTAGAAAATCGCTAATTAAAACTGCCACGGAAAGATTCGACGAATTAAACAAGCAAATTCAAACAGCAACCAAATACTTTTGAAACGAGCTTATGCATGCTTTTATAAGAAAACCTCACTAAAACTATGTTTAAGGCTAATTAAGGTGAAAACATTGAGGGAAGAACTGCCACTTTCAGAAAAAATCTTGCAAACATTGCACAACCTATGTGCAACAGCTCAAGACCTAGCCAGAAGAAGTGAAGAACTCGCACAAGTTTTGCAAATCGACATAAACGAAGTGGAGAAAACTCTAGACAATTATAAAATTGAAGGCTTTGTGGAAAGCTTCATGGACAACGAGGGGAAAAAACGGTACTACTTGACTGGGCGCGGAATAATAAAGGTCTGTGCACTCTTTACGTAGTGAAGGATGATGCATGCCATAATTCTCTCATGGGAGTACCCACCAAGAATAATTGGGCATCTTGCAGACTACGTTAGAGAGCTTGCTGTGCAACTTGTTAAAAACAAAGTGGAAACTTATGTGGTTACTTATCATGATTTTTTGACAGGAGAATATGATGAGTCGGATGGTGTTAAAACTTATAGAGTAACGAATCCAGTTCGCACTCATATTGGCGTTCTCACATGGGTTCTCACTTTAAATCAGGAAATCGAAAGGGCAGCAGCCAACATCTATTACAACACAGGCAAGCAGGTTGACCTAATGGATGTGCATGATTGGCATTTCATACCAGCTGCGGTCACTTTGAAAAAGGCGCTTAACTTACCGTTTATTTACTCGGTGGAAAGCCTAGAAGAACATCGTTCCCATGGTGCAAATTCACCATTCAACATGGCTATCAAAAGCATCGAGTGGCTGGGGATGTATGAAGCGGAAAAGCTAATTGTCAAATCTGATTGGATGCGGGATGAAACTTATCGGTTATACAAGGTTCCACTAGAAAAAGTAAAAGTGATTCCGCCAAAATCTGTCAACTGGATAAAGAACGTTTTAGAAACTTATCAAACTGTTGCGGGAGGCAAAACTTCTTAATGACTCGAGAATTGACCGTTATGATGCTTACATGGGAGTTTCCACCAAGGATTATTGGCGGAATATCCCCCCACGTTTATTACCTATCAAAAAGCTTGGCGAGAAACGGCATAAAGGTCTATGTGGTTACATGCGATTTTCCTGAAGCACCTCAACATGAGGTTGTTGATGGTGTAGAAATTTTTAGGATAGATTCTTACAAGAACCCTTCCCCAGACTTTGCAACCTGGGTTTTCTTGATGAATGTGAATATGCAGAAGGAGGCAGCTGCTCTCGTTAACAGTTTAGATGGAAAGGTTGATGTTTTTCATGCTCATGACTGGCTTGTAGCCAACGCAGGGATCGGTCTCAAGCATGTCTTTAGAAAGCCGCTTTTGGCTACGATGCATTCGACTGAAATTGGGCGTAGGAATGGAATCCATTTTGATTATGAAAGGATGATTCATGAAACAGAGGCGTGGCTTACTTATGAGGCGTGGAGGGTAATATGCTGTAGCGATTACATGGTTTCACATGTCAAATGGGCTTTTGGGCTTCCCGAAGATAAACTAGTCATGGTTCCGAACGGCGTAGATGCTGAAGCATACGCAAAAATTGGGAATGATGATTTAAGCCGTTTTAGAAGCAAGTTTGCTCTGCCAGAAGAAAAAATTGTGCTTTTTGTAGGAAGATTGGTGCATGAGAAGGGAGTTCACGTGCTTGTTAACGCCGTCCCAAAGGTCTTGGAGAAAGTTAATGCGAAGTTCATAATTGTGGGCAACGGTTACATGAAAGAACAACTTT
>Ga0315280_10007327_pt1 | contig 14868 bp, 18 predicted proteins | sample YL17G06_40_MG_FD_203697 | JGI IMG/M metagenome (GOLD analysis project Ga0315280, IMG submission 203697) | Sediment microbial communities from Yellowstone Lake, YNP, Wyoming, USA - YL17G06_40 | ecosystem: Environmental > Aquatic > Freshwater > Lake > Sediment | place: USA: Wyoming | collected...
CTCTTTTGAAACCGAGTTTTTTCGCTGTTCTGAGTAGGTAGGGGTCATATGAGATGTAGGCCCCTATGGCCTGAGCACCTAGCCCCTTGGCTATCTCCCTGGCGCTTCGTAGCGAGGATACTATTGGTCCATTGAGTATTGTGAGACTGCTTGCCAAGATGCGGAAACTTCTTTCAGGCTTAGTTAGAATGAACTCCGACCCGCCGACTTTGTAAAGCTCCTTTCTTCGCAGCAACTGCTCGAGGAGCTCTCTGCTCGTTTTAACGAAATGCCACTTGTAAGCCAGGTAACCGTTCATCTTCGACAGGTGGGTGGATCTCAGAAAAGATTTGAGCAGAGCCTCTGACCTCGAGCTGAGGGGGTCGATCTTCGGTTTCCGAGGTTGGGGCCTAGAACTGCAGGAGACATGGGCGGCTTCACAGACGGGCTTGAACCCGCCTCTCAAGCATGCCCTAATTGACGGTTTATTCTTGGAAGATGTCCATAACCTGAGGATTCTCATTCCTCTTTGCTTGGCGTGAGCAGCAATCCGGCTTTGAAGGAATAGAGCAACGCCACGACGACGGCACTCGGGGTCTGTGCGAGCAATGCTCAACCAGCCAGATCCATCGATGCACGTCTCGAAGTTTGTCATCCCGACAAGCTTCTCGCCACTCCAAGCCAGAAAGAGACCTTTGTCAGCGACGACCTCTCCCAGAATGGAGAGCACATAATCCCTTGGACCGACAGCGCGCCTGCAAAGCCGGGCCACCAACCGATAATCAGATGGCCTAGCGATTCTAGCAGTAAATGGGAGTTCAGCTGGTTTCATCGATCCTCTATGCCAGCTTAAAGTTGCCGGACATGAAGGTCACGCAGGAAACTAACTAGACCGCGTCAGATCCATTCGCTAGCAGTTGTTCTTTCATTCCGAACATTCCCTGTGTTAACGGTAGATTTTGGCTCGATGAGCATAATGTGTACTTCTTCTTCTGCTATGGGCTTGTGTTCAACGCCTTTCGGGATGATTGCGAATTCTCCTTCCTTGAGGGAGATGTCTCGGTCTCGCAGCTTGATTAGTAATTTCCCCTTGACCACAAGGAATAGCTCGTCCTCTCCCTCGTGGTGATGCCAGATGAATTCCCCTTTCAGTTTTGCTAGTTTGACATAGGAGTCGTTGAGTTCACCAACAATTCTGGGACTCCAATATTCCTTGAATAGACCGAGCTTTTGATTGACGTTGACTTTATCCAAGCCCTGCTCACCTCTGTTTGTTCTCAGATTCTACCCTGGTCGGAAGGAGCCGCGTCGCGCAATGTGAGCCTCAAAACCACTTTCCATCTTAGCGCGGCGCCCTTTCCACATCTTTCGCATCTCAATCTCGTCCTTGACGTGTTCGTAGCCTGGAGAGTAAGACTTGCTGGGTTGCTTTTCGGTAGATATCGTCGCCACGGTGCAACGTCGCCTTACCCAGGAAGCGGTAACCACGGCGGGAAACAGGGTCGACGACATTTACCTCGATCCAAGGGTTCTTCTCGAGGTTGGATCGCGTATGGGGCGAGGCAATGTCGCAGAAGAAGATGTGGTTTTCATCCCAGACCCGAATTGTTCCCTTCGTCGATAGATTTGGCCGACCATCATGTGAAACCGTTGCAGCAAAGCACAAGTGCTGTGCATCGATGATGGCCTGCATGTCCTCGTCGATCATTAATCAACTCACTTCCGGGAGGATCCCGCTACGGCGCTAATCGGCTAAAGAAGATAAAATTCTTCCTTCAGAGGGTTCGACGCGAGTCTCAGTTAAATCTCGCCTAAGCCGCTCCTCAAGTGATCGCTATGTGAACGAACACCCTTGCGTCATTGACGATGTTATCGATTTTGCAATATTCGTTGGGTTGATGGGCCATGTCATCGAGCGTGGACCAGACAGCCGTATGAATTCCTTTGCGCCTGAAGTACAGTCCCACGGTCCCGCCGCCAATGCCAATCGCCTTTCCGTCTATGCCGCGTAGTTTCTTCAGGGCTGCCTTCAATTTCTGGACGACTTCGCTGTCGGTGGGAGTCGGGTTAGTGTTCTGTTCGTATTGAACTGGTTTAATCTCTATCGTTGCACCAGTTTCTTTTTCCAGCTTCGACTTCAGGGATTCAATATCCTTCATCACAGCCTCTAGGGGGTACTGCGGAAGAATGCGGCAATCAAAGTATTGAACATCGAGACCTGGAACGGTGTTCACATTGTCCACGTTAGCTTCGTGTTTCGTGGGTTCGAAGGTTGAGGGTGGAGGGTCGAACAATGGGTCTGTCGCAGCATACTTTGTGTGCAGTAGGTCATCCAACTGTAGAGCTAGTTTCATGCCAATTCTGTGCGCGTTAAGCCCTCTTTCGGGCGTGCTACCGTGAACCTGCTCGCCTTTCGTAGTGATCTTCAACCACAGGATGCTTTTTTCAGCCACCTCTATTTGAGAACCATCCGGAGTCCCAGTATCTGGGACAATAGCCATATCCTGAGGCTTGAAGACACCCTTCTCAAGAAGGGGGATGACGCCGTACTTGCTGCCGGATTCCTCATCCGACACGTACGCAACCCCCAAGTTCAGGCGAGGTTTGATGCCCAGCGTCTTCAACGCCTTGATGGTGAATAGGGTTGAGCCGACTGCTTGACCGTTATCTTCCGATCCTCTTCCGAAGATCTTGCCGTCTTTAACGACTGGGTCGAACGGGTCTGTTGCCCAAAGTTCTCGAGACCCTTCGGGCACAGTGTCTAGGTGCGCCGCCAACCAGAGAGTTCTACTCCTGTCCTGCCCTTCAAGAACTGCCGTTAAGTTCACGCGGACGCCTTCTGGAACGCGCTTATCCGGAACGTCATGCCTTGTTACCTTGAACCCTAAGTCCTCAAGCCACTTCTTCACAAAGAGAGCACGTGCGTATTCGCCCTTGCCTCCGCTATCTGGGTTGACCGCCTTAATCTTCAGCGTCTCAAGCATGAACCGTGCCATGTCATCGCGAGAATTCTCAATCCAACGCAAGGCGTCGTCTAAACTTGACATGTCAAGGTTCTCCAAGCTAATGGGGAACCTGAGTTGGGACTCGACCGAAAGATAAAGCTTGACCGACTAGCCTGTCACAGCGACGGTTGATGGAAATTGTTGTTGCGCGGATTGGCTGTTGCGGCGATAGCTGCTTGGCCATTCATACCCATATTCTTCGTGCAAGTTCACGGTAGGCCGAAGTTTTGGAGAAAGCTTGGCAGTCTTACCTACGCTGTGGTCATTTTGGAGTGGTTGCCCCTCGCGCTCTTTGGGATTATGTTCCAGGATTTCTTGCTGGGACGGCATCTCGATCTCGGAATTCTCTCTTGGTTGGGTGTGGCTCTCATGGTCATCGGTGTTGCCCTCCACGTTTGAACTGGTAGCCTGCTGGGTTGGAAGTCTTTGCTCGGTTATTCGGAGCTGAGGCCGAGAAATGATCCACAGAAACTTGTTACTAAAGGACCATTTTAAGTCATGAGGCATCCAACTTACTTCGCTCATACACTGATGTTCGCAGGAATATTCCTCATGACAGGCTATACCGGCACAGGGGTTCTGGCGCTACTCGATTTCCTCAGCTCATACTTCGTGATTACGAAACTGGAGGAGAAGGAATTGCTGGACCGATTCGGCAACGATTACCGTAAGTACAGAAAACGCGTTCCAAAATTCTTTCCTTTGCGGCTCGCGTAAGAGACGTCAAGCCTGTCCTGACGAGACCGTTCAAATAGCATGTGAACATTACCGCTATAGTTACTACGCTAGTGAACTGCCGTGACCGAGACATTTGACTTGCAATCGCTCCGGAAGCGGCTCCTACCCGAGGATTCGATCCCTGAGTCGAGTCGCGGCCCACCCGTCGCTGCGGTCGCGGTAATCATCAACCCCAGAGATCGAGGCGGATCGATTCTGATGATCAAAAGGACTGAACGGGAAGGTGATCCTTGGTCCGGTCAGATGGCCTTTCCAGGAGGCCACAAGGCGCCGGGGGATCAAACATTTCTCGAAACCGCTGTTAGGGAGGCTCAAGAGGAAGTTGGGATACGGCTGAGGGAGCATGAGCTGCTGGGCGTCTTACCGCTTGTTTCAGCTCGTTCCCGCCGTGTCTCCGTGGCCCCATTCGTTTTCCAGTTGAAGCGAGATGTGTTGGTGCGGTCGAATGAGGAGGTCGCTGAGAGCTTCTGGGTACCTCTAAGCCGCTTGGAAAGGATTGAGGTCAGCAAAACCGAGGTAAAGGTCGAGGAAGGCAACCTGAACGTCGATTCCTACATTTACAACGGCCACGCGATATGGGGATTGACTTTCAGAATAATCAACATCCTGCTCGGCAGAGAAATATGGAGCCGGGAGCAGCTTCCATGAGGTACATTGACTCTCAAGTGCGTAGAAAGCGTTAACTAGGCTGTCATGCGCGAGAACGTCAAGGGATCGCTGAATGTGCGACTGTTTGTATGATGAAGAGATAGAGGAATGGAGGCAACTCCAAAAAATCAAGAGAGACCCTAAGGAACGGAAAGCTGAACCTGTACATGTTGAGCTCGTGGCCCGGCAGTAAGATTCATTTCCGTTTTAATGGTACTTGCACTTCGCAGTTGGTCCAGGCGCGAGGATTGGTCCAAGGATTTCCATCGTATAGCTCTCTTGAGCGTGCGGCTTGTTTGTAAGAGGATGACTCTAACCAGCCTTCGAGCCCATGGTAGACGAGTTCTTCGGATACCTTATCAGGGTCGAAGATTACGCTTGCTACCTTCTGCCTAGGAATTCTCATGATCTGAATTTTGCCCTCAGGCTTCGCCTTCCCCTTGATTTCGATGGCCGCAACTGAGCGGCGTTTCCTCTGAGATCTCTCGTTCCATTTGTCGATGAAGTACATGATCCATTTTCCAGTACGCAGGCTCCTTTTTTTCGTCCATTTCGCTAATTGATTGAACTCCGACCGCCACATATATGGACAGTCAATGAGTCAACGGTTGACTAGAAACAGTTCGATTGGATTGTGTGTGGGCTGATGGTGCGGGCAGGTGCATTTGAACCGGGATCATTGCACTATTATTTGTGGAACTCTTCGCTCAGGTCTTGCAGCATTTTCGCATGGCGTTGCTCGTCGTTCATGATCTTGGTGAAACTCTTCCTGATTGATGTGAGAATATGTATGTGATTCTTTGAATCTTCAATGATTTTGGCCAGGGTCGTCTTGATTTTTCGGTTCTTGCTGTTTTTTGCTAGTTTCGTGTAGCTGTCTACGATGTCTTCCTCAACCGCTAGCCAGTAGGAGATGTTCTCTTCTATGACGCCGTGATAGCCTGACTCCACATCCTTCTCGGCTTTGATCGCTTGGTCGACGGTCTCTATGTCTTTGATTATTCGCTCTCTTCCCCTTTCGCTCACGTTTTCACTCATCATAGATCACCATGAGAAACCGGCAAGTATACTCTTGACCGCATTAGCCGCAGGCTGATAGAACGTATTCGGGTAAAGGCCCGTAATCAAACTTAGCGCAATTAGAACGACGCACGGAACAAGCAGTAGCTTCGGTATCTTTAGTGCCCCGTTTCCATCCAAGACGTTGCTCGGTTTGGCAAAGGCAACGACCCGAATCACTCGGAAATAGTAGGCGATGGAGATGAGCAGGTTCAGAAGCATTAGGACAACTGCGGCATCCAGTATGATCGATCCAACGGCTAGGTTAGAGAGAACTATGAGGAACTCACTCCAGAAGAGGCCGAAGGGCGGAACGCCAGTCATCGCGAGCGCGCTAAGCCCAAACAGCGCAGCCAAGATGGGGCTCTTCCTTCCTAAACCGGCCATTTCGGTTAGGCTTCTTGTGCCAATCTGGAAGGTGACGATTCCGGCGAGGAGGAATAACATCCCCTTCAGAAGTGCATGATTCCAGATGTGGAAGATGCTGGCCGAGAAGCCTGCGGGTGTCAAAGTTGCGATTCCAAGCAATATGTAGCCAACCTGCGCGATGCTGGAATATGCCAAGAGCCGCTTCAGATCGTCCTGTTGCAACGCAGACAGGTTACCAATGAACATTGTTGCAACAGCCGCCACCGCAAGGATAGGCTGAGCCAAGACCAGGTAGGACGGTAGAGTCAGAATTCCCCCAAGCAGACGGATGAAGGCGAAGCTTCCCACCTCAATAATGATCCCAGACAGAAGAGCACTCATCGGGCTTGGCGCGGCTGGATGGGCGTCGGGCAACCACATGTGCAGAGGCGCCACCCCTGCTTCAACGCCGAATCCTATGAAGATCAAAATTATCGCCAGTGTCCCAATCGGGGTTACGGTAGCGAACCCTTTGACGAAGTTCTCAATGTTCAACGTACCCGTCAAGCCATACACCAGTGCAATTCCGTACAGTGCTGTGAGGCTTCCTATCCCGCTCATCAGCAGGTATTTCACCGTAGCCTCGATGGCTTCCCAGCTGTGCTTGTAGAAGGCAACTAGCCCATATGCGGCGACACTCATGCCCTCCCAGCCGATGAAGAAGGTGAGCAAGTCGCCTGAGACGGTGACGGCGTAGATGCTCAAGTAGAGTAGCAGAATAAGTGATTGGAAGAGAGCTGAGCTACCTTCCTTCGATAGGTAGGCAATGGAGTAGAGGCTGATCAGAATAGAAAGCAAAAGCGCGATTGATGAAATGTAAACGCCCAGCTCGGTTATCGTGAAAGTTGTCGCTAATAGGCTGGGTTCAAGTCCTATCACGATCGGCTTACCCGTCGCCAAAACTTCAATGGCTTGCTGCCAGTTACTATATGCGATTAACGCGAATGATGCAAGTGCAATCGCTCCGCTGATAGCCGAGCGATGGCTCGTTCTATTTTTGAAGATTAGATCGAGGATGAGAATTGCGAACGCGCCAAGGAAGCCTGGGGCAAAAGTTGTGAAGAGCACAATCCAATCGCTCATAAGTTGAGCACCACCCAAAGCGCGAGAATCACTAATACCGCGAGCATAGGCCACAGGTTCTTCGCTAGGATCCCCGTCTGGATCTTCCTAATGCCGCTCGAGATCTTAGAAAGCGAATTGGCGAAGGTTGCAAGGTAAACCGCGTCAAAACCATACCCGGCTAGCATCGCCTGCCTCAAACTTCCGAGGCCGCGATGTTGCTCAAGGAAGGCTTGAGGGTTCGGTTTGTGCAGATAGAAAGCAAAGTAGGAAGGCGTTAGCCCAACAAGAATCGCAACGATCGAGGCGCCTATGATTGGCAGCTCGAAGACAAGGCTCTCCGCTAATCCGAGGAGGTTGGCTGATGCGCTTTCAGTGAAACCCAAAACGAGTACGCTAGCACTCAGGATTAGGAGTGGCACCGTCATGACTTTTGGCGATTCGTGAATGTCCTTCTCCTGCGCTATCCTGCTCTCAGGCCCAAAGAAGACCTTGAAGAGCGCCCGGAACATGTAGAATGATGTGAGCATCGAAACTATCAAGACAAGTACGACTTGCAGGTTCAGGTTCGCTAATGAAAGCTCGGCTATGATGAGGTCTTTGCTCCAGAAACCAACGAACGGTGGGACACCGGCCAATGCTAGGGTCGAGAATAGGAAAGCGATGAAGGTAACCGGCATTCGCTTTCGCAATCCGCCCATGTCGCCCATGTTTCGGGTTCCGAGGACGTGTATGATCGAACCTGCCGCCAAGAATCCCAGCGCTTTGAAGAAGCCCTGGCTCATGAGATGGAATTGGGACGCAAACCACCCACCCTGCGTCCCCGTTCCCAGCGCGGCGAACATCAACCCGAGTTGGCTGATTGTGGAGTAGGCCAAGACTCGCTTTATGTCCATGGTGACGGTCGCGATACTCGCCGCAAGCAGAGCTGAAATTACGCCCACCCATCCTACGGCGCTCAACCATGTTTGGCTGGAGGAGAAGATGGGGTAGGTTCGGGCGACTAAGTATACACCTGCGTTCACCATTGTTGCGGCATGGATTAGGGCGCTGACCGTGCTTGGGCCTTCCATTGCGTCAGGTAACCAGACGTGAAGCGGGACTTGGGCCGACTTGCCCATCGCCCCTACGAGGATGAGTATTCCTGTGGCCGTAAGGATTGATGCTGGGATGAAACCCTGAGATGCCATCGTGCTTAGTTTCTGGAAGTCTATGCTGCCTGTCGTCACGTAGAGCCAGACGAAACCGATCAGTAACGCCGCATCTCCGACTCGGGTAACGATGAAGGCCTTCAGTCCCGCCCGGACCGCTTCAGGCCTATCATACCAGAACGCTATCAAAAAGGCGGAGCATATGCCCACGATCTCCCAGAAGATATAGAGTTGGAGGAAGTTGCCCGCAAGAACGAGCCCGGTCATCGCACCGATGAAAAGCAATACGAGCGAGTAGTACCGGGGTAGGCCTGTTTCATGTCCCATGTAGCCCTGTGAGTAGACGACGATCAGGAAGCCAAGTGAATTCACGACTACGGCGAGGAATGCTGCTAAGCCGTCTACATGTGCGGTGACCGTGAAACCGTAAGCGGAAAGCCAAGACATCGATGAAGTAATCGTCTGCCCGCCTTGCACTCCGAGAAGCAGGTCGACCGCCAACAGAAAGGTGATTCCAGTGATAGCTGCGGCAAACCAGTCTCTTACTTTCGGCCAGCGAGATAGGACAAGGACGAAGGGAATCGCTATGAAGGGTAGAGCCCAGACGAACCATTCCGCGTAGAGTGCCGTCAGTGCGCGAGCCTCCTGATCTCCCATGGGTTGAGGGTGCCGTACCTTCGGAAGGCGAGTATGGCCAGGGATAGGGCGAGGGCCTCAACGCTGGCGCCGATGGAAACTGAGAGCACCACTAGAGAGGCCGAGAAGAGCGTAACTTGCCCGTCGATGAGGCCGCCGGCGAAGAGTGCGAGGTTGACTCCCCAGATCATGACCTGGAAGCCCATAATCATCTTGACAAGATTCTTCGTGGTGGCTATTGTCCCGAAGCCTGACACAAAGAGCAGGGCCGCAAAGACTTGGAGAAGTTGTTGCTCGTTCATTTCTCTGGCCCCCCCTCACGCGAGAACAAGTTCATCACGCCAAGCATAGCCGCGGCTACGAGGATGACAACTAACAGTAGGTCCCAAGAGCGTAGAGCCCAGAGAAACCCAACGGGGCTGTCCGGTTGATTTGCCAACCCCAGAAGTTGAGTTCGTTCATCTATCCTGACCGGGAATGGCTCGAAGTTTGAAACGAGGATAACGAGCGGAATTGCAGCGAGAACAGCAAGTATCATTCCAGTGAAGTTTTCCTTTCCAAGTTTGTCACTGTAGCTGAGGGTTTGGCCGCCGACTATCATCAAGATGACCATGAAGAGGACGGAAACGGCACCGGCGAAAGTTATGATGTGAAATAGGCCCGCGAATGCTGCGCCATAGGATATCAAAATCAGACCGAAGACTATGCTCGAATAGAAGAGCAGGATCAGTGACCAGACCAGTTTGCGCACCATAAGCGCCACAATCGTGACGCCAACAAGCATTGACCCGAGAAGCAGGGCGATCTGGAAGGTCATCTTGCAAGCGCCTTCCTCATAACCAAGTCTTCCTTGTGAGGCGTAGCCAACTCGAACTGTTTGGTCATCTCGAGTGCATTGAAGGCGCAGTTGTCTACGCATTCGCCGCAGAATATGCATGTGGATAATTCAAAGACCGGCCTTTTGACGGGGAGTTCGCGATCGCCGACTTTTCGCGTGCCAATATCGATCATCGTAATTACGCCCGCAGGGCAGACCATTGCGCAGACTTGGCAGCCGGTGCATTTCTCGGGGTCAATGTCGAGTTTTCCGCGAAATCGTTGTGGTAACTCGACTTTCTGGTATGGGTAAGTTTGGGTGCTAGGTTTCCCGAGTAGAGTGCGGAACATTTCGGGTATAGCGGCGCCTGCTTTTCTACGCGGCAAGTAGGATTCCTCCTTGAATTAGAACTAGAATTAGGGCAAGTTGCGCTAGGCTAACGGGTGTCAGCACCTTCCAGAAAAGCTCGGTTGCTTGCCCTATCTTTATGCGGGCTAGCGCAGTTTTCAGGACGAATATCAAGAAGCCAACGGCTAGAAGTTTGATCACGAAATAGATGAAATACTGGAACCAGGCTGGAACGCCGGGGCCTAGCTGCGGACCGAGGGGTCCGCCAAGGAAGAGAGAGACGGCCAGTGCGGAACCGAAGACATAGCCTACTTCTTTCGTGAGTTTGAGGAACGCTAGTGCGCGCCCCGAGAATTCTGTGAGCCAACCGGCTACAATTTCTGTTTTGGCGGTGGGGATGTCGAAGGGCGGCTTCTCAAGCTCCGCCATTAGGGCTATAACGTAAACCGCAAAGGCGAAGGGCATCACAAAAACGTTCCAGACCCTCGTTTGAGATGCGACGATCCCCTCCACAGAGAGACTCCTCGAGTAGATCGCGGAGGTAACTATGGCGAGGACTAATGGAATCTCATAGCTCACGTACTGCAGAACCAGTCTCCCCGTGGCTATTGTCGTAAAGCTGCTAGCGGAGGAGTAGCTGAGAACTGCAACTACGAAGGCGGCGTAGGCGAGCAGAAAGAGTATGGCCAGCAAGTCAAAATCGAAACCTGCAATAGGTGTTGGACTGATTATCGGAATGAAAAGCATCGATAACAAAGGAGCGAGAAAGTAGAGAGCTGGCGCGAAGAGAAAGATCACTTTGTCTGCATGAGAGGGAATCACTTCCTCCTTGAAGAGTAGCTTCAGGAAGTCCGCCAACGGTTGAAGTATCCCTGATGGCCCCGTGATTTTCGGTCCTATTCGGCCTTGCATTCGGGCTGCAGTTTTCCTGTCAAGCCAGTCGAAGAGGAATCCCATCAAGATCGTGAATAGAACACCGGGAAAGACAATGGCCTCCAAGATTTCTATGGCGGTCACCTTTTCAACCTCTCTGGAAAGTAGTGATTGATCCCGTACTGTCTCAGCTGTTCGCCCGACCAGGTCCACTGGCGGTTCGTTTCAGTATCCAAGAAAGACATGCGGTCCATGCAGCCGAAGCATGGGTCGATTGCAGTGAGAACTATTGGTACGTCGGCGATAGTCTGCCCTTTAAGAATCTCTAGGGCTGTGGGCAGGTTCGCTAGGGTTGGAGTTCTGACTTTAACGCGTTCTGGGGTTCTACCGCCGCCCGATTTGACGTAATAGAAGATCTCGCCTCTTGGGGCTTCACAATGCGCGGAATGTTCGCCTGCTGGAATTACAGGGGGAATCTTGACCCTGATCGGGCCATCGGGTAGGTGCTTAACGGCATAGCTGATCATGTTGGCCGAGACTACGATTTCGTCCAGGCGGAGCCGGAGGAGCGCGTGGACGTCAGCTTCGTTGCTGGTTATGATGTCGAAGGGTACTTCATCGTAAGCCGCATATGGGTCGTTCAATCGAACATCTTTTCGTAGGCCCACATAACGTGCCATTGGGCCAACCGCGCACAGCTTCTCCGCGGTGTCTGGGCTAAGCTTTCCAATTTTCTCAGTTCGTTCCAGCATCGTTTCTTCAGTGTCAATAATCTCTCTGTAGTACCGCGCCCGGTCCACGAGGAACTTCATGCGCTCGACAATTCTGTCTTCCATGTTTTCGGGCATGTCGCGCCTAACGCCTACGATGGCGTTCATCGACTTGTGAACACGATTGCCCGAGATTGCTTCCACGAGATCGAGGACGACTTCGCGGTCGCGCCATACCCACATGAATAATGTTTCGAAGCCGGCCCAGTGCCCCATCAACCCGACCCAGAGTAGGTGGCTGTGGATCCTTTCCATCTCTGCTATGATTAGTCGAATGTATTTGGCTCTCCTCGGGACTTCGTAGATTGTTAGGCCTTCCACCGCTTGCCCATAGGCTAAGCTGTGAACGAAGCTGCAGATACCGCAGGTCCTCTCGAACATGTACATGTTCTGTACCCAAGGCCGCATCTCAGCCGCTTTTTCCAGGCCTCTATGAACGTAGCCGATTCTTGGTATGACTTGGACGATTCTTTCGCCCTCGAGAACCAGTTTGAAGTATTCAGGTTCCTTGAGGGCGGGGTGGATCGGCCCGAAGGGAACAAGGTTCTCGGCGGAGTATTTCATCAGGCCCGCTGATTCTTCTTTTCGCTTCGGTTGAACTTGTTCCGCGGTCATTTGCGTTCAACCTCCAATTGCAGTCTTTTCCGAATCTCCGCAGGCTTCGAACTTTTCAGAAGCGGTGGAGCTAGGTCGGCTGGCCAAGTGTCTGGCAGGAGGAGTTTCCTGTCCATCCATGGGTTTCCTTCGAAGGTGATCCCGAACATATCATGGATTTCCATCTCGTAGAGGATTGCGCCTGGAATAATCTCTACAATCGAGACAGCTGTCGGCTGAGTCTTCGGGACGGGAGTTTTCACGTGGATAGTGTCCTTGTCCCGCCAGAAGTGGTAGATGATCCCAACGTTCTGGCCAAGGTCGAGGCCTGTCATTGTGGAGAGGTGACGGATGCGGAGGTCGTTCACTACGCGGGAGATGAAGTCCTTGACCTTTCCCTGGTCGATTTCAACGATGATCTCGCCTTTCCTCGGAACCGCGACCTTCCCATTAGCGTCGGCGGCGTACTTCTGAAGCTGCCGGAGCAAAACCTCACTCATTTCACTTCCCCCAACAGCTTCAGGACTCCGTACATGATGGCCTCAGGCCTGGGTGGGCAACCGGGGATGAACATGTCTACTGGTATGACGTCCTGAACTCCTTGGCCGACGTTATAGCAGCCCTTGAATACGCCTCCAGCGGCGGCGCAAGCCCCAACAGCGATAACATGCTTCGGCTCGGGCACCTGCTCGTACACGCGTTTCAATCGGTCCCTCGTCTGGGCGTTGACTGTTCCTGTAACGACGAGAACGTCCGCATGCCTAGGGCTTGGCACCAAGACGGCTCCGAATCTTTCAATGTCGTAGCGGGGTGTGAGGCTCGCGACGAGTTCAATGTCGCAGCCGTTGCAGGACGAAGCGTTTATGTGGTAAACCCAAGGTGAACGTTTCCTAGCCCATTTTGCTACTTGCTCAAGCAAGCTCAGCGCCTCCGGTTCCAACGAACCAAACCATCAACACGAAGAGTGAGAAGCCCCCCGCTAGGGTGAAGAGGAGCGGCCAAAGTAACCCTCGTGCCGCAATCGAGCTCGCTAGCAGTAGGCCGATGACCTCGAAGGCCACGAAGAGGGCTGCATAAACGAACAGCTCGGAGTGATACTTTCCACGCTCGGGCGGGAGTTCTTCTCCGCCTGCGAAGGCGTCGTATTTCGTTCCGCTACCCGTGCTCACCTTTCCTAGCCTTCCAACTGCAAAGTAGAAGGCTAGTACGAAGAGGATGACGGACCAGATTACGGTCACAAGGTCAAAGCTAATCTGCAGTTCCCTGACCTCCCTCGGTAAGATTCGTCGTAGTGAATTCTGAGATGGAGTTGGCGGCGCTGCGAAGTTCCGGCGACAGTGTGTCACCGAACTCGGCCTGTTTGGGTTGAATTGCCAGGACCCAAACTTCGCTCTTTGACAGTAGTCTTTCAGCCAAAACCTTGAGCGGGATGCCGTGAGTTGTGAAGAAAGGATAGCTTGTCTCATTAACAGAGAGCAGGTTTGTTTCGCCTGGTCTCTCTCTCATTTCACAGGCATCGATGAATATCACATGTTTCAGACCGAGGCCGGCGAGCCTCGTGATCAACGCTTCCACGTTGTCCTCGGCGTCGAATATGTAAGCCCCTTCGGGCAGTGTGCCCTCTGTTGTCTCTATGATGATCTTCACGGTGTGGCTGCCAACATAATCGTCGCCGCGCAATGGATGACCAACGCCAACCAATGCGATCTTGGCGGTCGACGAACAAGCTCTCAGCATCTCTCTTAGTTGAATGTGCCAATCGGCTTTAGTCGAGGTCGTCTGCTCGCGGGGCCGCTCCAATTTCGCCAAGATCAGACGAACCTCAAGACGGCCAGTGCGGCTGTTGCTACTTAAGAGGTCAGCATAGTTCCCGTACTTGAAAAGAAGGTTTGCAAGAATTGTAAAGCAAGTATATTCATTTGTGGAGTTGTTTTCGGAACAGACATACCGGCCCCTTTGATTTTACATCACTGGGTCATGCGAAACCACTTATTTGGGGTTCACATCAAGGGTGAATTGAAGCTCCCCTGTGCGCTGTGAAGAGCGAATTGCCAAACGAAATCAGCAGCATTACCTTCGTAAACCGCATATTCCAAAACTTAGAGCAAGCAAACCGCGCCGAAATTGAAGCCCTATATCATGACATCATGGGCGCCGGAGTTATCCTTCCTTCCGGCGAAGGGCGATCCAAGGGCGCGCTCAGTATCGCCTGCAGTGAAATGGCGAAGATGCGCGGAGGAAAGCTCGTTCTCGACCGTGGAGATATTGGTTTTCCGGGCAGAAATGTGATTGAGGCTGCTCCAATTCTAAAGCAGCGGTTCGGGCAGGTCTGTCTGCTGATAAACTCGGGCAGCGGAAAATCCCTGATGCCCCTCCTTGACGCTCAGCAATTAGCGATGCATATTGCACAACACGGCAATCCGCGTGACTTCCGCATAGACGCCGTAACCTCAGACCGAGACTCACCCATCGGAAAGCTCGGGACCAAATACGGCAATGTGCTCTTGCTGAAGGGGCGGGAGCCTGACGAGGCCCCAACAGAATCCAAAGAGTTTCGGACGACTGGAATCCTCGAGGACCTATTCATTTTGGGGACAGGGGTACTCTTTCAAGCAATCGCCGAAGCCCTTTACGAGGAAGCCTCAGCCGACCAGGTCATCGCCCGATCTAAGGAACTGTTCACTGAAATTGGGTCGGTGGTGGACCAGATCGTCAACTCAGAATTCTTCAAGTCACTCGTTGACGCGCTTGAGCAGAGGCATTCATGCTTCTTCGTAGGG